>Ga0315282_10007052_pt1 | contig 18595 bp, 10 predicted proteins | sample YL17G07_20_MG_FD_203693 | JGI IMG/M metagenome (GOLD analysis project Ga0315282, IMG submission 203693) | Sediment microbial communities from Yellowstone Lake, YNP, Wyoming, USA - YL17G07_20 | ecosystem: Environmental > Aquatic > Freshwater > Lake > Sediment | place: USA: Wyoming | collected...
GGCCGCCAAGGTCGCCTTCGCGGTTCGGGTGGGGGAGAGGACCGTCTGGTCCTGCGCCCCGCGAGCGGCCGCGGATGGAGCGACGGAGGTGTCCGTGGAGCTGGGCGGGGCCCGGGAGTGGCACCTGCTGGCGCGCGCCGCGGGCGAGGGCATTCGCTTCACCCACGCCGACTGGGTGGAGGCCGTGGTGACGCTGGCCGATGGGACGACAGCGGACCTGGGCCAGCGCAAGATGGGCCTGGGCACCCCAAAGTTGCCCCCCTTCTCCTTCCGCTACGGCGGCGCGGCCTCGAGCGAGCTGCTCGCCACCTGGGCGGTCACCAGCACGAGCGAAACCGAGGCCGGGGGGGTGACGCGGCACCGGACGGTGTATGTGGATCCCCGGACCCAGCTCGAGTGCATCCTGGAGCTGCGGGAATACGTCGACTTCCCGGCCGCCAAGTGGGTGGTGCGCTTGCGTAACGGCGGCCGGACCGACACGCCGCCCCTGGAGGATATCCAGGCCCTGGACACCCTCTGGCAGAGCAGCTCCAGGACGACGGTATGCTTCGCCAAGGGTTCGGACGCGCGGATCGACGATTTCCAGAACGCCGTGGCCCGCCTGCCCCAGGTGGGCTTCGAGGGGAAGCCGCTCACGTTCGTCAGCCGGGGCGGTCGGCCGAGCACTGCCTACTTGCCCTACTTCAATCTGCGGGACGGCGAGACCGGGGTGGTGATTGGCATCGGCTGGTCGGGCCAGTGGGCGGCCAGCTTCGCGCAGGATGTCAACCAGGACGTCCGCGTGCGGGCGGGTATGGAGAAGACGCACCTGGTGCTGCGTCCAGGCGAGGAGGTCCGCACCCCCAGCATCCTGGTGCTCTTCTGGCAGGGCGAGCCGATGCGCGGGCACAACCTGCTGCGCCAGTTCATCCTGCACCATAACGCGCCGCGCAAGGACGGCACGATCGTGCAGGCCCCGCTGGCCTGCGCGACCTGGGGCGGCCAGCTGTCATCGGTCCAGGTCGAGGAGATTCAGCGGGCGTCGGCAGCCGGCCTGCCCTTCGAGCTCTTCTGGGTCGATGCGGGCTGGTTCGCCGACGGCGCCCGAGGTCAGTACATCCCCGAGATGACCGGCTACTGGTACACCCAGGCCGGCAACTGGACCATCGACAGGTCCATCCATCCCGACGGCCTCGTCGAGGTCAGCCGGGCGGCGCGGGCGGCGGGGATGGGCATGATGCTGTGGGTCGAGCCCGAGCGGGCCGTCTGGGGCACCCGACTGACGCAGGAGCACCCCGACTGGTTCCTGGGAGGCCGGCGGGCGGGCGCCTCCGTCCTGCTGAACCTGGGCGAGCCCCGGGCCCGCCAGTGGGCGACGGGTCTGGTGTCAGGCCTGGTCACGGAGCTGGACCTGGCCTGGTACCGCCAGGATTTCAACATGGACTGCCTGGAGCAGTGGCGGTCCAATGACACCCCGGACCGCCAGGGCATGACGGAGATCCGCTACGTCGAAGGGCTCTACGCCTTCTGGGACGAGCTGCGGCGGCGGCATCCGGGGCTGATGATCGACAACTGCGCCAGCGGCGGTCGGCGGCTGGACCTGGAGCTGCTTGCCCGCAGCATCCCCCTGTGGCGGAGCGATTACCACTGCCCCGGCATGGAGGCCGACCCCATCGGCGGTCAGGTGCACACCATGGGGCTGTCCTACTGGATCCCGCTGCATGGCACCAGCGCCGCCGCCAGCCCTCTGGATACCTACGCGTTCCGCAGCAACCTCGCCGCCGCGCTCCAGTACTGGGCGCATCCGTCCCTGGCGACCGATCCGTCCGTCCGCGACTGGTGCCGCACCATGCTGGCGCAGTACCAGCGGGCCCGGCCGTTTTTTTACGGCGACTACTACCCACTGACGAAAACGTCCCCCCAAGCCGATGGCTGGGCCGCGATCCAGATGCATCGGCCGGACCAGGAACAGGGCATGGTGCTCCTGCTGCGGCGGACCGAGAGTCCCTTCGCCGCCGCGCAGCTCACCCTCGGCGGCCTCGATGCGTCGGGGACCTACGAGTTCGCCGATGCCGACACAGGAACGTCGGTCACGTACCGCGGGAAGGAACTCCTGAGCCGCACGACCTGGAACATCGACACACCCAGGGCGAGCCGGTTGATTTTCTACCGCCGGGTCAGGTAGGGGGCTCGGCGGTCGGGGGGGAGGCGGGCGACCCGCTGCGGCAGTTGGGAAATGTGGGATGATGCAGCCCTCAAGAAGGAGCGAGATCATGCGCACGCGGCGAAACATCTCAGCGTGTGTGGTGGTGTTGCTGCTGGTGGCGGGTGTGAACTTCGTGGCCACCGGCGCCGACTCGTCGCCGGCAGGTCAAGGGAAGGGGCTACCGGCCTTCTCGGAGCAGGCGGTAGAGGCCTTCCGCAAGGCCTTCCCCGACGCCGTGCTCGACGAGGTGATCCGGCCGACAGGTCTTGAGGGCGGGGCCGCGAACGCCGCACCCCTCTTCTGGACCATCAACTACCGGGTCAAGGACCGTAGGGGCAGCGCGCGTATCGCGCCCGACGGAGTGATCATCCGCACCCAGGTTGCTGTGGAGGTCAAGGAGCTGCCCGCGGCCGTCGCCCACGCCGTCCAGGAGGCCGCCGCGGGCGCCACGCTCAAGGAAGTGCAGCGGCGCGAGTCGCTGGCCACGATGAAGTGCGTGGCCAGGGAGAAGCCCGGGGTCTCCTACGCGGTCATCGTCGAACAGGAGAAGAAGCGGTTCCAGGTCTCTGTCGGCGCCGATGGCACGGTGCAGGGCACCACGCCAGTTGCCGACGGCGGGACCAAGGGGTCCGATGATGAGGCGGGCGAACGGGCGGCGCCGGCCCCGGCGGGGCAGGCCAAGGAGGTCCCCGTTCCCCCGGAGGCGGCCAAGGCCGTCCAGGCGGTCAGAGAAGCGTACCCCCAGGCCGTCCTGACAGACGTGGAAAGCACGGTGTATGACGATGGCACGGGCCACATCAGCGTGGTCTGGTACGAGGTGGAGTTCCTCCTGAGCGGCCGGGAGAAGACCGTGCTGGCGAGCCCCGAGGGAGTCTTCCTTGAACCTCTGGACCGCCCCGTCGACATCAAGGACCTTCCCGCCGCCGTCCTCGCCGCAGTCGGCAAGCAGCTGCCCGGCGGCGTGATCATGTCGGCGACGAGGCACGAAACAGGCGCCGATTTGAGATTTGTGTCTCTGGAGGCCTCACGGGTGACCTACGTCGCCCAGATCGAGAAGGAAGGCAAGGAGAGCTCGGTCACCTTCGCACCGGACGGTAAATCGATCGAGCCGTTTCGTCCGTGGGGCAAGGGGAGCTGAGGCCGCCCCGGGCTGGTCCACCCGACGTGTTTCCCTCGGTGGCCACATGCCGCCCCCTCACGGCCTCAGAGCCCTGATGAACCTCTCCCTCCCGTCGGCTGGGGTCTCCTGTTACTTGCCTCCAGCAGGCACGATGTAGAGGCACGGGCGAACCTGGGGGTCGGCCGCCTTTGAGGAGTACACGTTGACGAAGTGTCCCATCATGTGGTTGTCGTGGGCGCACGGGCCGGCCGTCGTCGCCTTGAGTATCAGCGAGACGGACTTGTCTGCGGCCGCCTTCTCCCGCACGTATTCCGTCAGGTCCATCACCACGACCGTGGTGCTCGGCGGGTAGAGGCCGCCCGTAAACAACCACCGGCTCGGAGCCGGCTGGCTCTCCCACGTCAGTTTCTTCTCATCCCACCGGCCCGCCGGGCCCTCGACGGAGTAGACGTCCAGCGGCGGCAGGTAGGGCTTGCCGCACTTGCCGTCCGGATAGAGCCTGAGCTCGGCCCGCTCTATCTGAGCTCCCTCCGGCAGCTTCAGGTCGGAGAGGTCAAAGCGCATGAAGGCCCGTCTCTCCCAGTTCCCGGAGTCGTAGTGTGCCAACCCCAGAAGCTCCTTCGCGAAGTCGGACATCGTTCCTGGGGCTGCGAGGCTCGTGTCGCCCGCCGGCGACAGCTGAATGGCGCCCTTTGCCGAGTCCGGGTCGTGCTGTTTGTCGCGGTAGAGGTTCCCGCAGGCCGGGCACTGCCGGGCATACTGGTCGCTGATGGCCAATCCGCAGACGACACACCGGACCCGCGCCGGCGGACGCGGCATCGGCCCGGCATCGTCACGGGTCGTCAGCAGGCGGATGTTGTCGAGCTGAAGCGTCACGGGCTCCGCGCCTGCCTCCACTTCGAACCCGATGCCGCGGATGTCGTTCAAGTCCAGCCCGCGCGCATCCTCAGGCACCTTCAACTCCGACAGGGGGATTTCGACCGTATTTCGGCCGGGCGGGATGGTGACCCGGGCGCGGCCGAGCTGCCTCTCGTACTCCGGCCGGAGCTTGACGAAGTCGGCGGTCAGGTCCGCCACATACACCGTGCACGTCCCGTCCGCCTTCTCCCCATTCAGGAAGTCAACGGCGAGCTTCTCATAGCCGCTCCAGACATTCCTGGATTCAGGCACCTGGTAGAGGGCGGGCTTGGACCGCGGGATGGTCCACCACACCTGTGTCGTACGCCCGGCTGGGAAGCGGAACCGCAGGCGGATGTCGCTGCCGGCCTGCCAGGCTTCCGGATTCTCCATGCCGACCTCCGCCGGGGCACGCCAATCGGTGCCGAACGTTTCCGGCCGCCTGTCCGTGAGCAACTGCTTGGCGGACCTGAGCAGGCCGATGGACCCCAGGTACACCGGCTGCTCGATGCCGTCGTCAAGGCTGAAAAGCCACTGGGTGACATCGCGGAGATTGGGCTTGACGTTCTCGGCGGAAAGGCAGTCGGCGAGGTTGAGGGTGACCACCTGCGGGCCGGGCGTGACCGTGAAGGACTTCATCCCGTTGACGACCTTGTCACCCACAGAAGACTTTACGGTAAACTTCATGGCCACGTTCTGGCTGTTGGCGTTGTGGACCCAGAAGCGGACGCGGTCATACTCGGACCAGTTCCCCCAGGCGTACACGGCCGAGACGCCGGGGCGGTAGACACCTGCATAACCGCCCGTCGTGGTGCTCACCCGCAACGACTGCCGCTCCCCCGGGCCGGCGAACTCCTTGGTGAGCGAAAGCTGCAGCCGCTCCACGTCGTACGGAAATATCCCGAGGTCAGGATTCATGATCTTGAGGTTGTCATCGGCGGCGGCCGCAGCGGCCATCAACAGGACAGCCGCCACCCAGCCCCAATGCTTTCCGGACATGCTTTGGCTCCTCTACCTGTGACACGAACACCAGACTTCAGGGCGAGACCGGATGCCCCCAGCTTATAGACCGGCTCGGGACCGCGCCCACTCCCTGACCCGAACCTTCGCCTCCCCCTCACCCCGTCCCTCTCCCAGTGGGAGAGGGGGTGGGGGTGAGGGCCCTCCGTCTCTGCAGCCGGTACTTGCCCCGAGCCACCCGGCGGAACTCAGAAAGGCCGGAAAGCAACTGCCCCACCATGACTGGCAGGCTCTTGCTCCTCGAGACATACCCTACGTCAGGAAGTCTCCTGGCGATGTCCTTCGGCGCCAGCGGTTCGCGCGTGGCTGCCAGCACCGCAGCGACAGCCTGCCTCAAGGTACCGGTTTCCCGCTGCCCCGCCGCCACAGGCCCCAGTCCTTCCTTACTCTCGCCCTTCATCTGAGCGATGTCTGCCTCCACTTTCCGAAGCTCCGCAGCCAACTTCTTCCGTCTCGCCTCCAGCCTTTCCAGTGCCTTCTCCCGCTTCGCCAACTCCCTCTTCAGCTCAGCGATGCTCACGGCCTTCAGAGCCATTGTCTCCTCCCTCTCCCGCGGTCGTCCAGAGACTCCCCGCCCCAGGAGCCCAGACTACGCCAGCTACAGTAACCCCCGACCTTGCACGACACAAGTCGTCAGTCAAGGTCAAGAACAGGCTCTCACCAGCAGCTTCCGCGCACGCGCCAGCTTCTTCACTCGTCCCTCTTCGATGGACTGTCTCTCGCTCTCCCTTTCTTGTTCCATAGCTTCAGGGAACTGAACACGCCCAGATGGCCGCTACTATCACCTGGAACCCGGCAGAAGGGGACTACGGCAACTCCGCGGGCTCGGCACGATGGCGCTGCAGGCATCTCCGCCCGGTCGCACCGGCAGGTTGGGCTTGACGCACTGCTCTGTTGAGGTCAGAATCCCGGCAGCCGGGCGCAGGCGGCAGGCCAGGGTCCTGGTTTCCTTGGAGAAAGAAGGGCTGAGCATGGCGCGTCGTGACGCGGGGTGTGCCCTGACTTCCCGGGAACGAGTGCTGAGGGCGCTGTCGCACCGGGAGCCTGACCGGGTGCCGGTGGACCTGGGCGGGACGGACGTGACCAGCATGCAGTACGACGCCTACCGCAGGCTGCGAAGGCACCTGGGCCTTACCGGCCCAGTCACACTGGCCCAGCCTGACCAACTCCTCCCCTGCCTGGAGGAGCCGGTGCTCGCGCTCGCGCGCACCGATGCGGAACCGGTCGAGTTCCCGCCCACTCGTTGGCTGGGGAGCACCTTTCCTGCGGGCGAGCCGACGCTGCTCCCGGTCGAGTGCGTCCCTGAGCCGCAACCGGATGGCTCCTGGGTCATCCGCAACGCCGACGGTCAGGTCACCGCGAGGTTAGCCCAGGGGGCCCCGTGCTTCCGTCAGGTCCGCTTCCCCTTGGCCGACGTCGACGACATCTCCGACCTCGACACACACCAGGCCGACGTCGACGCCCTGGACGCCTGCAGCTTCGCGCCCATGGACTTCGCCGCGTTAGGGGAGCGGGCGGCCAGGCTCCTGAGAGAGAGCGGGCGGTTCCTGGTGCTCTACATCGGTGGGCACATCTTCTCGGGGGCGCAGTGGATGTTCGGCTACGAGAAGTTCATGGCCGACCTGGTGCTTCGCCCGAAACTGGCGCAGGCCTTGCTCGAGCGCATCACCCGGATGCACATCGAGCGGTTCGAGAAGTTCGCCGACGCCGTGGGTGCCAACGTGCAGATGGTCCTCATCGCCGACGACCTGGGCACCCAGAAGGCCCCCCAACTGAGCCCCGAGATGTACCGGAAGCTCATCAAGCCTCACCAAGCTGCCCTCTGCCGGGCCATCCGCGACAGGCTCAAGGTGCACCTCTGCCTGCACACGGACGGCGCGGTGCGGGACCTGATCCCCGACTTCATCGACCTCGGCATCGACGTCCTCAACCCCGTTCAGGTCTCGGCCGCAGGCATGGACACGGCCGAGCTCAAGCGGGAGTTCGGGGGTGACATCTCCTTCTGGGGCGGAGGCTGTGACACCCAGCACGTCCTCCCCTTCGGCACACCGGAAGAGGTGCGGGACGAGGTGCGCCGGCGCATCGACGACCTGGCGCCCGGTGGCGGCTTCGTCTTCAGCCACATCCACAACATCCCGCCCGAGACGCCTCCGGAAAACATCCTCGCCATGTACGAGGCGGTGAGGGCGGTCTGAGGACAGGGCCTGAGCCTGCCCGTCTGCGTCATTCGGAGGACCTCGCTCTTTGGGTACCCGGTTCCCGCACGGGGACTGTCATACCACCCGGGCCAGTTCTCGAGGAGCCGGCCAAGGAAAGTGTGCTTGCAGGCACGGCTCCTCGTGGCTACAGTCTTTGGCTGGGCGAGTGCAGCAGGACGGTGCGCGCACCGCTTGTGCCGGGGTTCCGCGGGAACCGCTGATACGACGTGGCCCCCTCGCGCGGCATAGCGAAGTCGGGTGCCGACGAGTGGGCGCGTCGCTTCGCCGAGCAGCGGGTGAAGGGATGGACGGCCAGGGTCCGCTTGGGGCAGGAGAAGGCAGTGTCAGAGCGGACGACCGCCGGGCAGGTTGAGTTCGGGGAGCGGACCTCTCCGGGCGTCGACATGCAGCAGGCCTGGCTGCCTGGGCGGGTTCTGGTCATCGGGCTCCTGTGCGTCCTGTTTCTCGCCATCGCCGGGCCGTACGGCCACTACCAGATCAAGACCACGCTCTTCTTTACCAACTACCTTCCTCTGGGCCTTGTCTTCCCCTTCCTCGTGGTGGTGACGGTGGTCAATGGCGTCCTCAAGGGACTCAAGGGGAGGGACCGGGCGCTCTCGTCCCGTGAACTGCTTCTCGTCTATGTCATGGTGATGGTGGGTGGGCAGCCCGTCACCTACGGGATGACGAGCTACCTCCTCTCCATCATCTCCGCCCCCTACTACTTCGCCTCCCCGGAAAACCACTGGGCGGAGCTCTTCCACCAGTACATCCCGGACTGGATTGCCCCCAAGGACCTGCAGGCCATCGTCTGGTTCTACCAGGGGCTTCCGCCCGGGGAGGGCATCCCCTGGCGGGCCTGGCTGGTGCCGCTGGCCTGGTGGCTGCCCCTCATCGGGGCGGTGATGGTGGCCAGTTTCGCCATCGTGGCCATCATGCGCCGGCAGTGGGTGGAGAACGAGCGGCTCATCTTCCCCCTGAACGAGGTGCCGCTCCACATGGTGGAGGGTGCTGACGACGGCCGACCCTGGCCGCGCTTCTGTCGGAACCGGGTCTTCTGGGCCGGCTTCGCTGTCTCCTTTTCCATCACCTGCTGGAACACGGTTTACTACTTCTACCCCAGCTTGGGCCAGATCCTGTTTGACCGCTGGATGGACTTCCCCAACTTCCCCGAGGTCAGGCTGCTCTTCTCTCCGCTCGTCATCGGCGTGACGTACTTTGTGAACCTGGACGTCTCCTTCAGCATCTGGTTCTTCTGGGCGCTGGGGATGGTGCAGCAGGCCGTCTTCAACCGGATCGGCTACAGCGTCGGCGAACCGGACTGCTACGATTCCATCAACGCCGCCATGGCCTGGCAGGGCTTCGGGGCCTTCGTGGTGATGGTGGTCCTGGGGCTCTGGGTCGCCCGCGGCCACCTGCGCGACGTCTTCCGCAAGGCCTTCCGCAGCGCCCCCGAGGTGGACGACTCCCGGGAACTCCTTTCCTACCGGGCCGCGGTCTGGGCCCTCATCCTCTCGGTCGCCTACATCGGCTTCTGGATGCTCCGTTCGGGCATGAGTCCGCTGGTGGTGGTCATGTTCCTCTTCGCCACGCTCATCCTTTTCCTGGGCATCACGCGCTGTGTCATCGAAGGCGGCCTGGCCTTTGTACGCGGACCCCTCATCCCGCAGACCTTCGCCATCCGCACCCTGGGGGTCTACGCCATCAGCAAGGTCACCATGACCAGCCTGGCCTTCAGTTACGCCTGGCTCTGCGACCAGATCTGTGAGTTCATGCCCTTCGCCGCCAACGCCGCGCACTTGGACAGTTCGAAGCGGCTCGGCCGCCGGGCGCTGCTCCAGGCGATGGCCATCGCTGCCCCCGTGGGCATCCTGGTGAGCATCTTCTACACCATCTACCTGGGCTACCGCCACGGGGCCTTCAACTGGGATGAATGGGCCTTTTCCGGTGGCGGGGCGCAAGCTCCTTTCGAGAACTTGGTCTCCAAACTGGAGAACCCCTTCGGCCCTGACACCAGGCGCCTCACGATGATGGCCATCGGGGCGGTGGTGGGGGGGGGCCATCATCGCCGCCCGCTACCGCTTCCCGGGGGTGCTGCTGCATCCGCTCGGCTTCGCCGTCGCCTCCGTCATCCAGGTCACCTGGTGCATGCTCTCCATCTTCCTCGCCTGGCTCATCAAGTTGGTCATCATCAAGTTGGGCGGGCTTCAGCTCTTCCTCAAGGCCCGCCCCTTCTTCATCGGTCTCATCCTCGGGCAGATGACCGGGGCCGCCATGGTTGCCTTCATCGACTACGTCTTCTTCATGGGACAGGGCCACTCGGTGATCCGTTTGGACTGAGAGAGGTGGCCGTCCCGCCGCACCCCCAAAGACCTGGAGACCGTCTGTCTCCAGGCCATCGAGAAGGCCCCAAACCCCCAGCCACCGAAGCCGGGAAGCCGGCTGGCGCCGACACGAGCCCTGCTCTTTGCCACGGAGACCCTCATGCCACCTGGGTCGGTTGTCGGGGAGCGTGCCAGGAGGACGGGCGCTGGTCACCTCCGCGCACCCCTCGCCTCCTGGGCGCCACCCGACCTGCGCTGGGGATGTTCCTTGACGTGAAGGTATGGCTGGCATAGCATTCCGCTGCGGGAGTGGCTTACGCTGACCTGGACGCCGCGTCATTCCGTGAGGGTCAGGCCATGGGCTCCGAGAGACAGCGCCTGGGCGACTTCGAGACCGTCGGCGAGATCGGCCGTGGGGGGATGGGGATGGTCTACGAGGCCATCCAACTCTCCCGCCAGCGCCCGGTGGCTCTCAAAGTCCTGCCTGCGGGCGCCGTCCCTCTGGCAAGCAATCCAGCAGGCCCGGGAAAACAGCGCCTCTTCCCAACGCAGGGACGCAAAGCCGCAGAGAGGCGCGAGCTCCCGACCGATCCCCTCTCTGCGGTCTCTCCTTCCCCTCCGCGTCCTCTGCGTCAACGCTGTTTCTGTTGCTTTCTCTGACCCCGCGCGTTTGTGTCTCGGGAAGGGAGTGACATGGCCCAGAAGGATGAACAGGAAGAGTCGCAGGCGGCTGGGGCGGAGCGCGTGGGCCTCACCCCCGAGTCGCGCGCCCAGATGGAGCAGTTCCGGGCCGCCCACGAGACCAAGGTGCTCACGATTCTGTTGAGTGACCTGGAAGAGTCAACGAAGCAGCAAGCCAAACTGGGCAACGTGCGGGCGGCCGAACTGGTGCAGGAGTACCGGTCGGTGTTCCGCGCCGTGCTTCAAGACTTGGACGGCTACGAGATCGAGACGCGGGGCGACATGTTTCTGGTTGTGTTTGCGGCTCCGTCAGAGGGCGTGAAGTTCGCCTTGTTCATGCAGGCGGCGATGCGGACGGCCCGGGAGGAAGAGCCGGAGTTTCCCTGGGCGCGGGTGGGGATTCACCAGGGGCAGGTGGTGGTCGAGCGGCACGCCCCGGGCGCCAGGGTCAGGGAGGTGTACGGGCTCCAGGTCTCCGCAGCGGACCGCATCATGGAGCTTGCCCGGGGCGGGCAGATCCTGTGCTCGCGGGCGGTGTTCGACGATGCGCGGAGCATCCTGCGGAGCGATGAGCTGCAAGGTCTGCCCCCGGTCGATTGGCGCATCTACGGCCCGTACCACTTCAAGGGCATCGAAGACACCTACGACGTGTGTGAAGTCGGCGAGGAGGGGGTGGCCGCTCTCGAGGCGCCTCCGGCAACCACGAAAAGCTGGCCGGCCGGTGGTGAGGCCGAGGAGGAACTGGGTTGGCGACCTGCCGCAGGCGTGGTCGTGCCCGGGACCAACTGGAGGCTGGAAGAACGGCTGGGCAAGGAGGACCCCGAGAAGGAAGGTCGAGGAAAGTACCGGGGGGAGTTCGGGGAAGTCTGGAAGGCCTGCAACCCCGGTGACAAGTCGCGCCAGGTATTCAAGTTCTGTTTCAAGCGAGACCGTCTGGCCGTCCTGAAACGTGAGGCGCGGCTGCTCAAGCATCTGCGCCAGTACCGCAATCCGAACGTGGCCGAGGTGTACGACGTGACGGAGGCTGGCCGCCCTCCCTACTACCTGGAGATGGAGTACGTCCAGGGACCATCCATGGAAGAATGGCTGGCCACGGACCCGCCGCTCGCCGACCGGCTCGAGATTGTCGCGCAGGTGGCTGACGCCTTGGACACCGTCCACACCGCAGGCATCTATCACCGCGACATCAAACCCTCCAACATTCTGCTCACCTACCGGGAGGACGGCGCGCTTCAGGCGAAGCTTACCGACTTTGGGCTGGGGGCCGCCGAGGATGAAGAACTCCTCATGAGTATCCGCGCGTCACGGGTGGAGGGAGTGGCCGGCACCTGGGATTATATAGCACCGGAACTGCGCGAGGGCGGCAAAGCCTCCCCCCAGAGCGACCTGTACAGCCTCGGCCTGACTCTCTTCCAGATCGCCGCGGGCAACCTGAAGGCCCCGGCCGGGCCCGGCTGGGAGCGGCTCGTTGCCAGCGAGATTCTTCGGCAGGACCTGGCCAAGTCCACCGACGGCGAAGCCGGAGACCGATGGGGGCGGGCGGGACGCGGCTGGGGACGGCTCGTTGCCAGCGAGATCCTTCGCCAGGACATCGCCAAGTGCATGGAGCGCGATCCCGGAAACCGCTGGCGGCGGGCAGGGGAGCTGGCGGCCGCCCTGCGCAGCCACGGTGCCCGCCTCGAGCGCCTTCTCCGCGAACAGGAACGTCAGGAGCGCCTGCAGCGGGCCCGCGACCGCGAAGCCCGCACGAGAAGCTACTTCGACGTTGTGGGCAGCGAATGGGACCGGGTCAGGCGTCTCTACATCGACGACACCCTGGCCTTCCACGTGGTGGCGAGCCTGGTTCGGCCTGAGGCCGTGGTGCTCGAGGTGGGGGCAGGTACCGGCGAGATCCTGGTGGCTCTGGGTCTCCGGGTGGCCCGGGCCATCGGGGTGGACAACTCCGAGAAGATGCTTCGGGTCTGCCAGGACCGTGTCGACAAGTACGGCCTCACTAACGTCACCCTCAAGCTGGGCGAGGCCGAGGCCCTGCCCGTGGGCGAGGAGGAGTGTGACATCGCCTGCAGCAGCATGGTCCTCCACCATCTCGGCGACCCACCGATGGCTGTCCGCGAGATGGCCCGGGTGGTGAAAGCGGGCGGCTCGGTGGTGATCTGCGACCTGGTGAAACACGAGTACGACTGGGTGCGCGAGCTCATGGGCGACGTCTGGCTGGGCTTCACCGAGGAGCAGATCAGGCAATGGCTCACCGAGGCTGGCCTGGCGGACATCACCTACTCTCCGGCCGCAGTCCCTCCGCCGCTGGAAGAAGAGCGCCTGAGCAAGCTGCGCGCCTTTGTGGCCACGGCGAGAAAACCCCAGCCCGGCCGGCCGTAGGCGCGCCCAGTGAGAGGTGCCTCCCCCTCCTCTCCGCCGTCCCGCGTCCTCGCCGCCGGGCGAGAGGTGGAAAGCACCTTGACAGAGCACGCGGTCGGGGCAGAATTGAGGCCGAGGCGGAGATACTCGGTTGACAGCCCGCCTTGGTAGCCGGGAGATCTCCGCTCAGCGGCTGTTCTGGGAGGCCCCTCGCCCATGACCGGGCGCGGGTGCTGCGTGGGCCAGGGCCAGGCATGGCTGCGTGGCACCCAGGGCCGATTGTCGAACGCTGCATCAGGTGATTCGCGGGCACGTGCCTGTGAGCCGGATGGAGAGTGTCCGGTGGACTACTTCTGTCGGGGCGACAAATGAAGAGGCTTGTGTGGACGGTCTTGTGCGTGATTCCGGTGGCAGCGAGCATCATCCTTTCGCGCGGCGCGCTGGCGCAGAATGGGTCGGGGGCCGACAGCCAACTCGTGACGGCGCCCGGGGACCCGGTCCTGGAGGAGCCGACGCTCCACTGCTTGGGCGCGTACTGGATCATCCCCGGTGACGACAAGAAGGAATGGCGGGTGGACATGGAGTATCGCCCGGTTGGGGAAGAGGCATGGAAGAAGAGCATGCCCATGTTCCGGGTCCGTAAGGGCGACACCACCCAGCTGACCCACGAGGCGGAGCTCAATCCGCCCAACGATGCCTGGCTCTTTGCGGGCAGCATCGTCAACCTTACGCCGGGCACGGAGTACGAGCTGAAGCTGAAGTTGGTCAAGCCCGACGGCTCGGTCACGGAGAAGCTGCTCACCGCGCGGACCAACGCGGAGCCGACCGACCCGCCGAACCCGAGAGTCTGCCACGTGGTCCCCGGCAAGGGAGGGGGCGACGGCTCGGCGGCGAACCCCTACGGGGGCCTGGACTCCGCCCAGACCGAGGCGCGACCGGGCACGATCTTCCTTGTCCACAAGGGAGTTTACGAAGGCACCTTCCACGTCAACCGCAGCGGGACGCCGGGGCGTCCGGTCATCTGGCGCGGGGCGGGCGACGGTGAGGCCGTCATCGACGGCGGCGGCACGGGCAAGGGCATCGAGGCGGTGCGCGTCGAGCACGTGCGGTTCGAGAAGCTCTCCATCAAGGGTTTCTACCTGGGGATTGCCGTCACCGACTCTTCGGACCTCGTGGTCCGTCGGTGCGACATCTCGCAGGTCAAGTGCGGCATCTACTGCTCGTCGAGCGACGGGAAAGTGCGCCTGCGCAACATCCTCATCTGCGACAACATCCTCGAGGGGCCGTTCCAGTGGGGAGAAGGCGCGGCGGGCGCCGGCGTGGAGGAGTGGCGGGGCATCCAGGTCACGGGCTCCGGCTACGACGTCTGCTACAACCGGGTCCGCAACTTCAAGGACGGCATCGACACGTTCCCGTCGAAGTACTGCTCGGCGATCGACATCCACCATAACGAGGTCATGGGCAGCAAGGACGACGGGTGCGAAATGGATTTCTCCGAGCGCAACACCCGCTGCTTCCTCAACCGTTTCACCAACATCAACCAGGGCGTCTCGGAGCAGCCGATCTTCGGCGGCCCGACCTACATCTTCCGCAACGTCCTCTACAACATCAACGGGGAGCCGTTCAAACTGCACCACAACGGCGGCCCGGGATCCCGGGTGGACTGGTGGCCTTCGGGGGCGATCATGTATCACAACACGGTCGTCAAGATGGGTGACCCGGGTATCGTCTCCAGCCCGGCTCCGGTCTACAACTGCGTCTACCGCAACAACCTGTTCATCGGCGGGGGCAAGCGGGCGATGAACTTCGACCCACCGATGGTCGATTGCGACTTCGACTACGACGGCTTCGGCGGCGGGCCGTGGGAGATCTTCATGAAGTGGAACAACCTCCGCTACACGACGTTCGACGAGGCGAAGGCCAAGGCCCCCGTCGAGAAGCACGCCCTGCTGGTCGACGCCGCAACCGCGTTCGCTTCCGGGCTCCAGCGCCCCGACACGCTCCAGACGGAGTACGGCCCGACGGTCGTCGACCTGCGCCTTAAGGCGGGCTGTGCGGCCATCGACGCGGGCGAGGTGCTCCCCGGGTTCAACGACGGTTTCGCGGGGAAGGCGCCGGACTTGGGTGCCTACGAGGTCGGGGAGGGACTACCTCACTACGGCCCTCGGCCGGAGGCCCAGCCTGCTTCCGGCCGCTGAGCGCGTTCGTTCGAGAGCTGGGGGGAAGTCGAGGCGGAGAGGCCTCGCCGGACCAAGTGAGAGGTGACTCCCCCTCCTCTGCGCCGTCCCGCGTTCTTTTCCAGATGTGGCGAAAAGGGGAGGCCTTTGATGTCGAGCCGCTCAACGTGGTCCAGGACGAGCACATGCGGACCCGAAGGCACTACTGGCGGCGGGCGAACTCCGAGTGTGGATGCTCGTTGACGTGAAACTATGGCTGGCATAGCATTCCGCTGCGGGCGTGAGTTACCCTGACGTGGGCGCTGGGTCCTTCAGTGGAGGGCCGGCTGGTGGCATCTGAGAGAGAACGTCTGGGTGACTTTGAGATCGTCCGGGAAATCGGGCGCGGGGGGATGGGCGTAGTCTACGAGGCCATCCAACTCTCCCTCAACCGCAAGGTAGCCCTGAAGGTCCTTCTTCCCGGTGCCACCCCTGAGCAGCGCGACGTCGAGCGCTTCCAGCGCGAGGCCCGGGGAGCCGCTCTCCTTGACCATCCCCGCATCGTCCCCATCTACGCTCAGGGCGAGGAAGGGGGCACCTACTACTACGCCATGAAGCTGGTTCAGGGGCGCTCGCTGAACCACGTCATCCGAGACACCCGGGAGAAATGGGAGGCCTCGTACGCAGCGGGTCGGCGGACGACCCTCAGCCAACAGTACTTCCGCACCGCGGCCCGGCTCATCATGGAGGCGGCCGAAGCGCTGGAGTATGCCCATTCCCAAGGGGTCATCCACCGGGACATCAAGCCCCACAACCTGATCCTCACCCCGGAGGGGCACCCGGTCATCACTGACTTCGGCCTGGCCCGCTTCCTGAGTGCCCCCAGCGTCACCATCTCGGGGGAGATGATGGGAACCCCAGCCTACATGAGTCCCGAGCAGGTGCGGGCTGAGCAGCAGGCCATTGACCACCGTACTGACATCTATTCTCTCGGGGTCACCCTCTACGAGATGCTGGCTCTGGACATCCCGTTCCGCGCTGAGACCCGGGAGGCGATGCTCAGGCAGATCCTGTTGAAGGACCCGGCGCCACTTGGTCGGCTCAACCCCCGGATACCGAGGGACCTGGAGACCATCTGTCACAAGGCCATCGAAAAGGACCCGGGTCGCCGGTACCAGTCAGCCAAACTCTTTGCTCACGACCTCCGCTGCTTCCTTGAGGGACTCCCTATCGTCGCCCGCCCCATCGGCCCCCTGGGCCGCCTCTATCGACATGCCCTCCGCCGCAAAGCCCTCACCGCAGCCATAGCAGGCGCTCTCCTCGCCCTCATCGCGGGGACCTACTTCGGCCTCCAAGCCCACCGGGCCCGCCAAGCCCAGCTCCAAAGCCAGCGGCAGGCTGAGGCCGAACGGCTCCGGGCCGAAACCGAAACTGCCGCCAAACTCGAGGAGCAGTTCTGGAACCTGCTCGGTCAGGGCCGCGCGGCCCTCGCTTCCGGGTCGTATCCGATGGCCAAGAGGTCCTTTCTTGACGCTGCGAGGATCAAAGGGGGCCGCCCGACAGAGCTCTGCTTCTGGGAACTGGCTCGGAGCTTCAGCGATTCACCCCTGGCCACCCTGACGGGGCTCCAGGGAGCCGTGAACTGTGTCGCCTTCAGCCCCGACGGCCGGTCGCTGGCCGCAGCCACCGCCAGCGGGCTGAAGCTCTGCGAAGTGACAACCGGGTCGGGGCTCCGCGAACTCGTCAGCTATCCGAAGGGGGCGGTGTCTCTTGCTTTTGGCGCCTCGGGTACGGCCTTAGCGCTCAACTGCTCCAATGGCCAGGTTGAGGTCCGGGATGTTGGTGCCGAAAGACAGGTGGTCAGCCTGGAAGGGTCCCGGGGCGTGCTGAGCCCTGACGGCCAGTTGGTGGCGACCTTGACCGGCAGAAACACAGTGGGAGTGTGGGACCTGGCCACTGGGCAAGAGCGCTGGAGGAGCGCCCCAGGCACCGTGGACAGCCTCGCTTTCAGTTTCGACAGCAGGCTCCTGGCTGCAGGCGTCGGCGGGGGCGTGAAGCTCTGGGAGGCAGTCTCCGGAAAGGAGGTGTCACGCTCACGGGGCTCACCTATCCGGCGTGGTCGATTGCTCTTGGTCAGGGCAACAGGCTGCTGGCGGTGGGCTCGCAAGAGCGGGAGGTGAAGGTGTGGGAGGTGGCCGCCGGTGGCCAGCCACAGGACCTGCGGGGGCATGTGGACTGGGCGATGGTGGTCGCCTTCAGCCCCGAGGGCGGGTTCGTAGCGTCCGGAGCGTCGGACGGGTCAGTGAAGCTCTGGGACGTGCAGAGCCGCGATGTGGTCCGTACTTTCTCCGGCCACACCGACTGGGTCACCTGTCTCACCTTCAGCCCCGATGGCAGTTCGCTCGCTACCGCCTCGCGGGACGGAACGGTCAAGCTGTGGCCCGTGCCCAGGCACGAGGGGGCAGCCAAGCTCACCGTGCCAACGAGAGGAGTCGGAGCGCTGTCCTTTGACGCCTCGGGCTGCATCCTGGCTTCCGGGTTTCAGGAGGGGACGGTGAAACTCTGGGACGTGGCCACCGGCAAGGAACTCCAGTCCTTCGAAGGGCACGTCATGGCCGTTCTGTTGGCGGTCGTGACCTCCGACGGCGGCTCTCTGGTGTCGGGGTCACAGGACGGCGCAGTCAAGGTCCGCGAGGTCAGCACGGGCCGGGAGCTTCGCGCCTTCGCCACACCGAGCACACACCGGGTCGGGGCGGTGCAGGCCCACGTTGCTGCCTATGCTCTGAGCCCGGACGCGCGCCTGCTCGCCGCCGGCCTGGTCGACTATGCGGCCACGCTCTGGGACACCTCGACGGGCGAACGGCGTTTCACCCTCAGGGGCCACAACGGCTTCGTGACCGCTGTCGCCTTTTCCCCCGATGCCAGGGTGCTGGCCTCCGGGTCGCTCGACACCACGGTCAGGCTCTGGGACGCAGCAACCGGTCGCGCGCTGCGCACTCTCAGGGGACACGCCAAGCCGGTTTCCTCGGTGGCTTTCAGCCCCGACGGCCTGACGGTGGCCTCGGCGTCCTGGGACAAGACGGTGAAGCTTTGGGACGTCAAGACCGGTACCGAACTGCGAACGCTGGGCGGCCATGCCGATTACGCCACCTGTGTCAGTTTTAGCCCCGACGGCCAACTCCTTGCTTCCGGCGGCAAGGACCGGATGGTCCGACTGTGGTGTCCAGCCAGCGGCCATGAGATCCTGACCCTTGGCCCTCTGGCGAACACGGTGGACGGGCTGACCTTCGGGCCAGGGGGCGAGAGCCTTGCCTGCTCTGCTGGCAATGAGATCCTCATCTACAACTTCGCAGCGTACGAGAAGCAGATTGAGCGGTGGCTGCAGGAGGCGGGGGTGGCTGTGCCGGCCTCAGCCGAGGGTCAGGCGCACCCGAGCAGCCAGTAGCGGCACGACCACTTTCGCCGCTTGCCAACGCCTATCGTCTGGCCTTTCCCGCTTCACACGAGGGATACTCGGGGCTAACTCCAGAGGAGCTGGAAGGAGCGGAGGTCCACCAGCATCTCCACAGGCACATACTCACCGCGCACGTGCCGGGCGATGAGGGCCCCTATCATCCCTCCTATGACCGTAGGGCAGTACACGATGGACCGGCCGCTGC
>Ga0315282_10007053_pt1 | contig 18588 bp, 22 predicted proteins | sample YL17G07_20_MG_FD_203693 | JGI IMG/M metagenome (GOLD analysis project Ga0315282, IMG submission 203693) | Sediment microbial communities from Yellowstone Lake, YNP, Wyoming, USA - YL17G07_20 | ecosystem: Environmental > Aquatic > Freshwater > Lake > Sediment | place: USA: Wyoming | collected...
CAAGTACTTTGGCAGGCGGGTGCTTAGCGTCATTTAATAATCCGGGGAGTAGCGCAGCTTGGTAGCGCGCTTGGTTCGGGACCAAGAGGTCGGGAGTTCAAATCTCCTCTCCCCGACCATCATTTTACCTGATGTTTTAGGCTGTTGCAAGAATATCAGGTTGGCGTTCAAGAATGGTGATTTGCTAACTTCTTGCTAATTTCTACGCAAAGACATTTTTCTCCTTTGATTTACATTTTGGATAAACTGCCCTCGGTTTAATCTATCTCCTTTTTTTTCGCCTTGACCTTGATTGTTCGGATTCAGTTTTCATTTTTTTCCATCTCTTATATATCCCTTTTTTATGTTGTTTAATCCTCCTAACCCTTTCACGGATTCCTTTTAGATCCACCAATTCTATCTTTGAATTTCTCTTGCTATTCCTACCCAAACCCTTCACCTCCTTTGCTTCCGTCTTGACCTTAACGGCTTAGATTTAATCGGTTTCACCTCCTTTCCCATTTATTTGCAAACTTCTTTTAATAAAGTCCCAGACATTGAGTCTGGAACGTAAAAATGCCATTCATCGTTATTAATTGTGTAAAATACTTCTTCATTCTTGGAATAAACGACAATACGTAAATGACGAATTGATCTTTCTATACAGTCAATTTCAAGCAATATTAAACTAAAGTCCAAATTCTGAAATTCCTTTCCTCCCCCTATGACCCAATGAGATATGCCTTTCTCCGTATAAATTGATTGCACACACACCCTGACAATGTTTTTGGATGAGCGTGCCATACTCTCTGTCTCATAGAAATACGACCCCTCTTCATTCGTTCCATAGTACTTCCAATCAAATCCCCGCACTTCCTCATAGCCAAATAAAATGGATCCAATAACCATAAGGAAGACCCCTAATTTAGTCAATGACGATTTCATTGGAGTCACTCCATTTCTTTATATTTGAGGTATAGGCTCTCTTTTTGTCTGTTTAAAGAATTTATTTCTTCCTTTTGTGGTTTCCCAAAAATTTCAGATAAGCATTGGCATGCCCGAAGCATAAAGTCTATTGCGGCAATAAGTTGGACATCAATTCTTTCAATTCTTGGGCCCCACATAACTTTAATGTTTTCCTTTTCATCAATGGCTATATAGTCCTCCAAAGTGCGTGGGCTCGTATGAACAGTTTCAGAGGCGACCTGATAAAATGAATCATACATATCTCCCATTCCAGGGATAACTAATTAGGGTCACATCTTCAATTGTCAATTCTTAATCTCTTCGGCTATTTTCCTCAAACGACCATTTGAAAGCAGATATTCTTTTCCTCGTTTAACAGCCTCTGTTACTGCTGTATAGCCCACTCCAAATACTTCCCCAATCTCTTTGTTTCGGTATATTCCAAGCTGATAAAGCATGTATATACAAAGGTCTCTCTTTGGATGACGACTCCAGCGAGCATTCAAAACGGATTCTGGATCCTTTTCATCCAAGTTCCGCAGAATTTCAAAAGCTAAGAGCCGGAGGTCCCTATCTCTTAGCAGAGATCTATACTGGGGTTTTTCTCGGTGTTCCTCTCTTCTGCCCTTTTGAATACACTCCTCTGCATATTCCTCACTTCCAAGATACAATCCATGCCGAAGCTGATCCAATAAATTTTCTTTTTCTCCAAGAGACCCCAGTTGAGCTTCTATGAATTTCCTCCGGCTTCCGCCATACATGCTAAGGACTAACTCTGTCGTAAGCCAGGGAAACTGATATTTCCTATCGGCATATGCTCGATAACTACTCCATCGGTAGTCGGGTAATTTCTTCACAATACCCGCTCGTACGGGGTTACCATGGATATAAAGGCACATGGCTTTAAAATAACGGTCATTCTCAATCAGGAAGCTCTTAAAGCGTCCCTGGAAAAGATGGCCACTTCGCCGATGGCGACGATTAAACCAGACGGAATAACTGACACCAAGCCATTGGATTGCCCGGGAAAGATTAGACTCTTTTGTGTGGAGCAAGAGATGGTAATGGTTGTTCATTAGGACATAGGCATGGATTTCCACTTTAAACCGCTCAACCATCTTACCAAGGGTTTGAAGAAATCTGAGATAATCTTCCTCATCATAAAAAATTTCCCGTTTCTCATTTCCACGGGAAAGAATATGATAAAAGGTATCTTGATAATCGATCCGAAGGGGCCTAGCCATGAGTCTATCCTACTCAAGAATAGAAGCTTGTCAAGAAAATATTGACAATTGAAGATGTGACCCCAATTACCATACCGGATTAAAAAGGTCATAAACCGTGGGATGGGTGTCCGATTCATCAAGATGTCAGATCGGCATATCCAGTCAGTGCGGCAACTTTTGGAAGAGAGTGACTAATTGTCGATCAGCGGTATAATGTCTTCCTGCAAAAAATACCCCGATTTCATTAAGACTTAGATCTGTTTTCTTGCGAACAAAATACAAGGCTACTTGAGATGCAGGATGCGAAGTCCCCTTAATTTTTACTAATAAATTTTATACAAAAAATTTGGTCACTTTTTGTAAATTAAAGATAATTTACAAAAAGTTAGGGTTTCTCTCTGGCAGGGTTCTGGACCAAATGGAATCAGGCCACAAAGGTTCCCTTTTTATATTTCCAGACCACGAGCTTCTCCTTCCGTAAACGAAGAAGAGCTAACTGGACAGGATTCCTGCTGACATTTAACCGATGAGCAAGTTTCTCCTCTACTAATCTTTGCCCCTTCTTAAATTTCCCGGAAAGAATCATCTTCTTCAGTTGGTCATAGACTTCTACACTAAGCTTGGATCTCTTCACTAACCTTGGAAAAATCTCGTTTATCACACTATCTGGTATCTTATTTTTCATCTTTAAAACCCCCTGTTCTAAATTAGTTCAGGATTTCATTCCTTCATCATACGCTTTTTATTATTCCCTGCTTTCTTCAATAATGCAACCCCTTTCCATGGAAATGAGCGAAAAAATCTAATAGAGTGCTGAAAAATTCCTGTTTTTTGTCGCTCCCGTGAAAGCGGGAGCCCAGAACTCCGTCCCCCGTATCAAGTACGGGGCTGGCTCTGCGGAGGCAGGGAACCATTAAGAGCTGTTTTCACAGGAAACCCTGGATTCCTGCTTTCGCCTGCCTACCGCAGGCAGACAGGAATGACAAAAATGTGTTGCTGAGGACTTTTTCAGCAACCTCCTCATCCATTCTCTAAACTTATAAGTTATTTGCATAATTCTTTATATAAAGTATCCATTATTGTACCTGGGGAAATAGATTTCCATTCTGGTGGAAGCCAAATTTGAGGAGCCGAAATCTCCCCTTCCTTGGAACTATGAGCGGTTGATAATAAACACATCTTTTTCTCTGCACAATTTATCTCCCATAAACCCACTGTTTGGCTTAAATCATCAAGACCTTCTTTTTCTTTGAATTCCTTCGAATATACTATTTTTAACCAAACTCCAACGGTGTTTGCTGCCGAACGGGTGATATTTTCCGAATCGTAAAAAAATTCTCCTTTAGTGTCTGTCCGTAAAAACTTCCAATCCGCTCCATGAAGTCCTGTATAACTAAAGAGTCCAAAAGTGATAATAATAATAAATCCAAAAACCCATGACTTTATTTTTAACATATTCGCAGCTTAAATCGTTGGTTCAAAATCGGTCTTTCAAAAAGGTTAGGATGTCCTTAAACAACGTGTAAGCTTACTAAAATAGTAGAATGGAGTCAACAAAGATTATAGGAAATTTTAATAAACCCCTGGAAAATTAATTTTCCTCTTGATTTTCGTGAGTAAAAGTTATACCTATTTCTAAAAATTAGATCGAGGTCTTTTTATGCCTATCGGAATTTTCATTGCTCTCTTTGGTTATCTTTTAGGTTCTGTCCCCACTGGACTGATCCTTGCCAAACTTTTTTCCAAAGTTGACCCAAGAAAAATAGGAAGTAAAAATATTGGGGCGACCAATATTTTTCGGACTGCAGGAAAAGCATTGGGTATCCTGACCTTAGTAGGCGATTTATTAAAGGGCGCCCTTCCAGTATGGATTGCCATTCAATGGGGTGAATCTAATCTGTGGATCGCCATCTCAGGACTGAGCCCTTTTCTCGGACATGTCTTTCCCATCTTCCTTGGGTTTAAAGGCGGGAAAGGGGTTGCCACTGCCTTGGGCGTTTACCTTATGATATCACCCATTTCAGTCCTTATCGAATTTTTAATCTTTGCTGGGATAGTTTGGAAATGGAGGTTCATCTCTCTTGGATCCATTACTTGTGCAACAACGATTCCCATTCTGATCGCTTTTTTCAGGAGTGATTCTCAAGCCTACTTCATTGTAAGTGTTATTATTGCCGCCCTGATCCTCTATCGACATCAGTCCAATATTTCCAGGCTTTTGCAAGGAACAGAAAGCAAGTGGAAGGCCTAAAGGAATTTGCGGATTGCAGATTTAAAAATCGAAAAATCAAAATCTAACACCGAAAAGATAATTTCTTCATCGGCTGGTTGCTGAAAAATTCAAAAAAGGGTCAATGTGTCATGCTTCTGAACCTTGTGCTGAACTTGATTCAGTATCGTTTCAGCATCCCATCAAATCAACGGCTTATGAGACCCTGAAATCGGAACCCCTGACCCTGAACCAGATTCAGGATGACATTACTTGATTCAGGGCAGGGTGACAAGTAAATACTTTTTCAGCAGCCTGTTAGTACTACTACGTTAAATTAACATGCGAAAAATTAGGAAAACACCAAACTTTCCAAATTGTTAAGCTTCATTTCCGAGTTGCTTTAATGAAACTCCGAATCCCTTGAAAAATATGAACTTTCGCTTATGACCTAATGTAGTAATATTAGACATCTAAAGTTTCCTTAAGGCGGCTCTCGCTCTTTTCTCTTTTTTTGAAAGCCTCCTTGAGAGTCCCTTTTTCTTAATTCCTTTTTCCTCTTCCTCCTCTTCCTCAAAGCCTTCTTCAGGTTTGCTGGCGGGCACTTCCAGTTTTTCTCGAAATTGCTCGGATGAAATCACCGAAACGGCCATTCGTTCAGCAAATCTTGCGATATCCCGATCCGAAGTGACCACAATCGCTCCAGAACCTTTTTCTTTGACTAGGCGTTTAATCACCTCATCTGCCTTCTCTCCCAACTTGGAGAAGATTAATTCAATCCCCCTTTTATTCTCTCTCTTCTCCGTGCTCCAACCTCCCTGCCACCCATCGAAAACAACGGTGATCCTACAGGGTTTGAGTTTTTGATAAGCTGAAAGCTGGTCAATGAGGCGCTCCCGCTCCCATTGGAGTTGGATGGCATTGAGTTGAATCAATGAACGGTTAACATGAAGAAGGTTATAACCATCGATAATGAGATGCATGATTAGAAAGAGGATAGAGGATTGCTTCGCTCGAGGTTCGCTGTGCTTGTAGCAAGAGGCCTTTGGCCTCCACCCTCAAGGCCCTTTGAGCCGCTCCTCAAGTTTATCGCTCATCTTTAAAGGTAGTCCAGCCACTCCCTATATTCTGGGTTTTTCCCTTTTACGATATCGAAAAAGGCAGCCTGGAGTTCTTTGGTCATCGGGCCCGGTTTTCCACCCCCGATGATTCGGTCGTCGACTTCTCGGATAGGTGTCAGTTCAGCCGCCGTCCCTGTAAAAAAAGCTTCTTGAGCCGTATAGAGTTCATCCCGGGTAAATCGCTCCTCCAACAGGGTGATCTTTTTTGCCTTGGCAATCTGAATCACAGAATCCCGGGTGATCCCAGGAAGGATGGAGGTGAGAGGAGTAGTTTTCAACACTCCGTTTTTCACCATAAAGATATTTTCTCCACTGGCCTCTGAAACATAGCCCTCGGTATCAAGCATCAGGGCTTCATCGTATCCCATCTTCATCACTTCTCTCTTGGCCAGAACCGAGTTGACATAATTGCCGCAAATCTTTGCTTTGGTCATCATCACATTGACATGATGACGAGTGTAGGAGGAGACTTTTACCCGGATTCCCTTCTCCAAAGCTCCTTCTCCCAGATAGGCTCCCCATGACCAGGTGATAATAGAAACTTGGATCGGATTATCGCCAGGATAAACCCCCATGACCCCTTCTCCAATGAAGGCGATCGGCCGGATATACCCTTCCTTCAATTGATTTACCCGTAACGTCTCTTTACAAGCCTCCGAAATCTCCTTCTTGGGATAAGGGATTTTGATATCTCCGATCTGGGCAGAATCGAAGAGTCGGTCCACATGCTCCTTTAATCTGAAGACCGCGGATTTCCCATCATAGCAGAGATAACACCGAATTCCCTCAAAGACAGCCAAACCATAATGAAGGCTATGCGTCAGGATGTGGACATTGGCTTCTTCCCATGGGATCAATTTCCCATCCATCCAGATCTTCGAAACTTTCTGCACCATAAGTCGAGCCCTCCGTTATAAATTACCAATGACGGGGAAATCACCCTCGAGCAGTGAAAATAGTCTTTAGGTTATGGTTAGGAAGCCCGTTTGCTTGCCTGCCGCAGGCAGGGTTTAGGGTCAAGAGGTTAAGACCAAAAACATAACCCAATGACAAAACTGGCATCGTCACCTTAGCCCTTCAAACAAAGACCTCTATTTTCTTGTTAAATTTAAAGATTATAAAGGTATCATTTTTTATCCTATTTCAGACCAATTGTCAAAAGAAAGTTTAAAGATATTGACTTTGCTTAAACAAAGAAAGTTTAAAGATCCTAAACGACTACTTTATGCTCTCTTGATTAAGAGATTTCTGGACTTTTTCAGAAATCTCGTTTACAAGTTCTTTCGGCTATGTTAATTGTCAAGAGAGAGTATAGTGGTTTTTCAGAGCACTCATCAAAACACCGGCAGGAGGAGTGAAATGGAAAGGACTTTGATCACAGGAGGAGCAGGATTTCTTGGCTCCCACCTCTGCGATTTTTTTATTGCTCAGGGCCATGAAGTCATCTGTATGGATAACTTGATTAAAAAAGAGAATATTGAAAATATCGCCCACTTGATGGGACATGAAAGATTTAAGTTTATCAAATACGATGTGACTGAATATCTTCATGTGGAGGGAAAACTCGACAATATCCTCCACTTCGCCTCCCTCGCTAGTCCAAAGGATTACTTAGACTACCCCATTCAAACATTAAAGGTGGGGTCCTTGGGCACCCATAAAGCCCTCGGTTTAGCAAAAGAAAAGAAGGCAAGGTTCCTCCTCGCCTCGACCTCGGAGGTCTATGGTGACCCCATGGTGCATCCCCAGCCAGAATCATACCCGGGAAATGTTAATCCCATTGTACCAAGAGGAGTCTATGATGAAGCGAAAAGGTTTGCTGAAGCCATCACCATGGCTTACCATCGAACCCATGGTATCCAAACTCGAATTGCACGGATCTTCAATACCTATGGTCCACGCATGAGGCTCGATGATGGAAGGGCCTTACCTAACTTTATGGTTCAGGGATTGAGAGGAGAGGATATCACTGTCTATGGAAACGGTACTCAAACCCGCAGTTTCTGTTATGTGGACGACCTAATAGAAGGAATCAAAAAACTTCTTGATTCCGATGAGGCTGAACCTGTCAATTTAGGAAACCCCGCGGAGATCACCATCTTGGCGTTTGCCAAAGAGATCATTAACTTGACAGGAAGCAAAAGTCGGATCAATTTTTGCCCTTTGCCTCAAAATGATCCAAAAGTGAGGCAACCAGATATCACGAAGGCAAAAACGACTTTGGGATGGGAACCTAAAATAAGCCGTCAGGAAGGGTTGAGGAGGACGCTTCAATATTTTAAGAAGAAACTATCAGGAGATTAGATTTTAATCCTAGAATTAGGAGCAGAAGTATCTTCCGAGGGAGCGAAAATCCTGATTTGAATACGTTCTTCTAAAATAGATTTGGCGGTTTGAACTCCCAGAAGAATTTCAAAGAAATGCTCTTCTCCCTCGGCGAAATAAAGCCGAAGGCTCTTGAGCCATTCTTCATTATATGGATATTGATGGAGATCCAGGCAATCGGCGATCCCTTCAATGAGAACCTCTGCCAATTTACCACAATCCACACCGTAGCTTTCTTCATGAGGAAGGGAAAGGCAGACATTTAAAGCTTCCAATTTCTTGAGGGTCTCTAAGAGATGGGGAGAGAGCTCGCGCAGGCGAAGATAACTATACTCATTCACTTCACCCAGACCGAGGAGAAGAATCATCCTGGGCACGATCCTTCCCTGTGAAGGGATCAGTGTCGTTTCCTTCCAATCACCGGTCAACTTCTTCTCCGTCACGAACTGAGACAACATTCCATTGAGCCTCCAATCGATCCAACCGCACGATCCTCTGAGAGGTCTTTCGTCCTTAAAAAATCCGGTGACCAGGACTTCGCATTCCTGATCATCCACCCTTTCTTTGGAAAGAATCACATCCATCGTGAACTCGATTCAACGACTCATGAAGAGAACGAGTGTCAAGGGCAAAGGTTGAACGTGTAAAACGAATTGGTTTTGGCCTGCCTGCCCTGCTTATCTAAGACAGGGGCAGGCAGAAATTTTAACATTTGGATTTCGACTTTTTTTGTTTTTTCAAATTCGCAACAGACTTCGGTTGGATCGGTTTCTGGACCACCTCATTCTGGATTCGGTCTAAAATGCCATTGATGAAACTTCCAGAATCCTCAGATCCATATCGTTTTCCGAGATCGATCGCTTCATTGATGGTAACTTTTGGAGGAATTTCTTCACAGTAAAGAAGTTCAAAAAGAGCCATGCGGAGGATATTGCGGTCGATAAGGTTGATACGATCTAAACGCCAATTTTCGGAATATTGCTCGATGAAGCGATCCAATTCCGGAAAGTGCTCTAAAACCCCCAAGACAAGACGTTTCAGAAAATCATCGGCCTCTCCGTTGGGTAAAAAATGTTCCTGAAATTGGGTGAGGGCTTTGAGGGCGTCCTGCTTCGTAATATTCAATTGATAAAGAACCTGGAGGGCAAACTCCCTCGATTTTCTTCTTTTCCCCAAACTATCCTTTACCCTTTCCTATCTCCTTCATGAGATTGGCCATTTCGATGGCTGACATCGCCGCATCAAAACCTTTATTCCCGACTTTGGTCCCTGCCCTTTCAATCGCCTGTTCAATGGTATCGGTGATCAAAACTCCGAAGGAGATGGGAACTTCACTTTCCAGGGTGAGGCTGGCAATTCCCTTGGTGACTTCACTAGCAATATAAGCAAAATGAGGAGTGGCCCCATGGATCACACAACCCAGGCAGATGACGGCATCGTATCGTCCGCTTTTAACCATCTTTTTGGCAACAAGAGGAATCTCAAAGGCCCCTGGAACCCGAACCACTGTGCAATCCCCCTCCTCTGCCCCACTTCGCCGCAGGGCATCCATTGCCCCCTCCAGAAGTCGCTCGCCAATAAAGTCATTGAACCGACTCAACACAATTCCGAACTTGAGGCCCTTGGCCATCAGTTTGCCTTCGAAGGTCTTCACCATCTTCTTCTCCTTTCCTCTATTAGAAAATAACGTGATTCGTGCTGGTGATTCGTGAATTTTCCCTAATTCCTTCTACAGGGCTCCTTGCTTTATGATTCATAACTCTCAATTTTAAACTCTTATTTTTATTCTCCTGACTTAAGGGAGAGCAGGTGACCCATCTTCTTTGCCTTGGCTTTGAGATATTCAATATTCTCCTGATGGGGTTTTGTCTCGATAGAAACCCTCTCGACCACCTTAATGCCATATCCTTCCAGACCGATGATCTTCCGAGGATTGTTTGTCATCAGGCGAATCTTATGAAGACCGAGATCCACCAGAATCTGTGCCCCGATTCCATAATCCCTCATATCGGCTTTAAATCCCAATTCCTCATTAGCCTCCACGGTATCCTTCCCTATATCTTGAAGACAGTAGGCCCTCAGTTTGTTGACCAATCCGATCCCTCTTCCTTCCTGCCTCATATAGACGATGACGCCTTTCCCTTCTTTTTCTACCATCGCCATGGCGGTGTGGAGCTGTTCTTCGCAGTCGCATCGCCTCGACCCGAATACATCACCGGTCAGACATTGGGAATGAACCCTCACAAGAACCGTATCCTCTGGGCCAATCTCACCTTTCACCAAGGCAATATGGTGATAGGGATCCACATCGTTTTCATAGGCAATCGCTGTAAACACACCACCATATTTTGTAGGAATCACGGCTGTGACAATCCTTCTGACCAGGGATTCCTTATTGAGCCGATATTTGATCAGATCGGAAATGGTGACAATCTTCAGCCCATGTTCTTTAGCAAAGATCAGGAGATCAGGCATCCTTGCCATGGTCCCATCATCTTTCATGATCTCGCAGATCACGCCTGCTGGTTTTAGCCCTGCTAATCTTGACAGATCAACCGATCCTTCCGTTTGACCGGTTCGGACCAACACCCCTCCCTGTCTTGCCCTTAATGGAAATACATGTCCAGGTGATACCAAATCTTCAGGTTGGGTGTTTTCATCCACAGCAGTCAAAATAGTGGTTGCCCGGTCGGCGGCTGAAATACCCGTGGTCACCCCTTTCCGTCCATCGATGGAGACGGTAAAAGCGGTCTGGAATCGTGAGGTATTTTCTGAGACCATCATGGGGAGACGAAGCTCATTGAGCCTTTCGTCCGTTAATGAAAGACAGATCAGTCCCCTTCCATATTTTGCCATAAAATTGATGGCCTCAGGCGTCACTTTCTCAGCTGCCATGGTGAGATCGCCTTCATTTTCCCGATCTTCGTCATCGACCAGGATCACCATCTTCCCCTGGCGGATATCTTGTAATGCTGCTTCAATTTTATGAATCATTCGAACCTCTCAATCCCCCTTGATAAAACCATGTTCCTTTAAAAAAGATAGATCCACTTGTCCAGATTTTTTATCTTCTCGGCCTAAGAGTTTTTCTACATATTTCCCTAAAATATCAGCTTCCACATTGACTCGATCTCCGACTTTTTTATCCATGAGGGTCGTTTTTTCAATTGTGTATGGGATCAGGGTCATCCGAATCTCCCCTCCCTGATATTCATTCACCGTCAGGCTGATCCCATCAATGGCAATCGACCCTTTTTGCACAACATACCTTGAAACCGATTCAGGAATTCTTATTCTCAAAAGAAGAAAATCCCTTTCCTTCTTTTTCTCTACGATCACCCCAACCCCATCGATGTGCCCTGTTACCATATGCCCGCCCAAACGGTCAGTCAATCTTAGGGCTCTTTCCAAATTGACCTGGTCCCCCTCTTTCAACTCCTCTAATATAGTTTTCTGAAGAGTCTCTTGGGACAGATCAAGCTCAATGGTCTGTTCCTTCTTCTGAACAACTGTTAGGCAAACACCATTTATATTAATACTATCACCAAGTTGCACTTCTGTCAAATGAGGTGGCAAGCCTATGGTCAACCTCTTTTCTTGCCCGCGATATTCTATCTTCAAAACCTTGCCTTTATCTTCTATGATTCCAGTGAACATTACTCTGTTCCCCATTAAAAATAACCTTCTAAAAGAATATCCTCTCCCATCCTCTTTGTTTTAGTTTCCTTAAGAACAATTGCCTCTTGAAGGTTGGATACTCCTCTCCCACCAAAGATTCCAGGAGCCTGTTGATCACCGATCAATTTCGGGGACAGAAAGAGAAGGAGTTTATCTATCAACCCTTCGTCCAGGAACGAGCCATTCACCTGGCTCCCCCCCTCCACCATAAGGTTCATCATCCCGATTTCCCCCAGTTTGGAGAGGCATGACTTTAAATTAACCTTTTCCTCTTTGGAATCGAGGATGAAGATCTGGACTCCCTTCTTTTCTAATTTTTCTATTTTTTCTTTAGGGGCTAACTCTGTGGCAGCGATAATTGCTTTCGAAGGGGAAGTTCCAATCACTTTGGCTTCCTCTGGAATCTTCAATCGACTGTCCAGAACAATTCGATAGGGATCTCTCCCGCCCCTGACCCTGGCTGTGAGCAGTGGGTCATCTTTTAATACTGTCCCAATGCCTACGAGAACTCCATCGACTTGATCCCTTAATTTGTGGACGAAACGTCTCGAGGCCTCTCCGGAAATCCATTTGGAATCGCCATTTCGGGTGGCTATCTTACCATCCAGTGTGGCGGCAACCTTTAAAATAACAAAGGGCTCTTTTTTCGAGATATATTTGCAAAAGCCCTCATTTAATCTTCGACATTCCTTTTCCAAAATCCCTACTTCAATATCGAGGCCGGCCCTTCTCAGAATCTCGATCCCTTTCCCTTTTACCAATGGGTTGGGATCCTCCATGCCGATGACTGCGCGCTTCACTCCCGCTTCAATGACCTCGGGAGCACAGGGAGGTGTTTTTCCATAATGCGTGCAGGGTTCCAGGTTGAGATATAGGATGGCTCCTCTGGCTTCTTCCCCTGCCTGTCTTAGGGCGACGATCTCAGCATGAGCCTCTCCTGCTTTCGCATGGTACCCTTCCCCAACCACTTTGCCATTTTTCAGCAGGACGGCACCCACCATGGGATTGGGTGACGTTCTTCCCCTTCCCTTTTCTGCGAGGCGGAGAGCTCGTTTCATCCACTGTGTGTCGTCCATACTAAATTCTAATCCAATTCAAAATGTAAAATGGGCAATGAAAAATGTTTTTTAAATTTTAAAATATGCAATTTGCATTTTCCAATGTTTACTTCTTTTTGGTCTCTTCTCTGTTGCCGAGGAGGTCTTTGAGCTCGTCCATGAACTCTTGAATATCTTTGAACTGCCGATAGACAGAGGCGAACCGAACATAAGCTATTCCATCTAAACGATGAAGTTCCTCCATTACCCTCTCCCCGATCTCAGAGCTCTTTACTTCTCTTTCTCCCCTTTCCTGAAAATGGAGCTCGATGTGGTTGACGATCTTCTCGAGTACGTTGATGCTAATCGGCCTCTTCTCACAGGCTTTCTTCAGGCCGTTGAAGATTTTCAGGCGATTGAAGGGCTCTCTTCTTCCATCTTTCTTCACGACTAATGGAAGGGCATCCTCTGCCCTCTCGCTGGTGGTAAATCGTTTTTGGCAGCCGAGACATTCCCTTCTCCGTCGAATGGTTTCTTTATCCTTTCCCAGACGGGAATCGACCACTTTACTCTCGGGATGATTACAGAAAGGACATTTCATAGAGCTTCGCCACCTATTTTCAAGTTTCAGGTTGATAGTTTCACGTTTTTGGTCTCATATTTTATCTTCAAGCTGAAACTTTAAACTCGTAACGTTAAACCTTGAACTCTTTATTTTTTTTCTTCGGTTGAATTTCTCAATTTTAATTCCTGATTCTTTCAACATCTCTTTGGCTAAGGCATCGGCATAGCCATCCTCATAGACGACCCTCTGAATTCCTGCATTGATGATCATCTTCGAACAGATGATACAAGGGTGGTTGGTGCAGTATAGGGTGGCTCCACGAATCTCCACTCCGTGGTAAGCGGCTTGGATGATCGCATTCTGCTCAGCATGAAGGCCTCGGCAGAGTTCGTGTCGCTCCCCGGAAGGGATGCCTTGTTGCTCGCGGAGGCAACCGATGTCCAAACAATGTTCCAGCCGCGAAGGAGCTCCATTATAGCCCGTCGCTAAAATGTTTTTATCTTTGACGAGAACAGTTCCCACCTGTCTTCGTAAACAGGTCGATCGCTTGGCAACGAGATGGGTGATATCCATGAAATACTCTTCCCAAGTGGGTCGATGGAAAGAAATCTTTTTTTTCTCTTTCTTTTTCAAGGACGAGCCATTCAGAGGATGGAACAACCTCTTATATTAGATGGGTCAAAGATTGAAAACAAACTTTTTGATACGACATGACTCCTCGGTCTTGCCAAGGAACCGAACAGGATTGATGCTTAAAATTCCAAATTCAATTCTTAAATCTTTCTTTCTCCAAGGCCTCGATTTTTTCTAACCGCCTTTGGTGTCTCCCCCCCGCAAAAGGAGTCTCCAACCAAACCTTCACGATTTCTTTTGCTAGTTCCTTCCCTATAATTCGCCCACCGATAATTAAGATATTGGCATCATTATGCTCTCGACTGCATCGGGAAGAATAAAGGTCATTGACCAGAGCAGCTCTTATTCTTGGAAATTTATTCGCTACGATGGACATCCCGATACCAGTGCCACAGATGAGGATCCCCTTCTCCAATTCTCCACGAGAGACCTTCTCAGCCACCAAGACTCCAAAATCAGGATAATCCACTGAATCTTCATTGAAGGTACCCATGTCAATGAGTTCGATACCGAGCGATTTCAAAAAAGTTTTCAATTCCTCTTTGAGTTCGAAGCCACCGTGGTCACAGGCCAAGCCAATCTGCATGCTTTTATCCCGAAAACTTTTTGAAGACGAGTGTGGCATTGGTTCCGCCAAACCCGAAGGCGTTGGACATGGCTATGTTCAAAGGTTGTCGTCTTGCTACATTAGGGACATAATCGAGATCACATTGAGGGTCGGGTTCCTCATAGTTGACAGTGGGTGGCAGGATCCCATCACGAATGGCCAAGATGGTGAAAATGGCCTCTGTGCTCCCGGCGGCCCCTAAGAGATGGCCGGTCATCGATTTGGTCGCACTGATGGGTACCTTTTTGGCATGATCGCCGAAGACCGTTTTAATGGCAAGCGTCTCAGTTAAGTCATTCAGAGGAGTAGAGGTTCCATGGGCATTGATATAATCCACATTCTCAGGCTTCTCCCCGGCATCTTTAATAGCCATCCTCATACACCGCGCCGCACCATCCCCATCAGGGGAAGGAGCAGTAATATGATAAGCATCGCCTGTGTACCCATAGCCTACCAATTCCCCGTATATCTTTGCATTTCTCTTTAAGGCGAACTGCAGTTCCTCTAAGATAAGAATTCCCGCACCCTCTGCGACGACAAACCCATCCCGATTCTTCTCAAAAGGCCGGCAGGCCTTTTCTGGTTCATCGTTTCTCGTAGAAAGGGCCTTCATCGCATTGAACCCACCGATGGTGAGGGGTGTGATATTGGCTTCGGTCCCTCCGGTGATCATCGCTTCAGCATCCCCATAAACAATGGCGCGAAAGGCGTCTCCTATACAATGAGCCCCTGTAGCACAAGCTGTGACCACACAAGTGTTTGGTCCTTTGGGACCAAATTGTATAGCAATATGCCCAGATGCCAAATTGGCAATGAGCATCGGAATGAAAAATGGCGAGATTCGGCCAGGCCCTCTATCCAAAAGGATTTTGTGATATTTTTCGAGGGTGGGTAATCCTCCCAAACCCGTCCCCACGATCACACCGATCTTCTCAGAGTTCTCCGGAGTGATGGCCAACTGCGAATCTTCCAGGGCCTCCTTGGTGGCAGCGATGGCATATTGAACGAAGAGATCCATTTTTTTGATCTCTTTCTTATCAATGTATAACTCTGGGTTGAAGTTCTTCACCTCCCCTGCAATCTTCGTCTCAAACCCATTTGTATCGAACCGCGTGAGGAGACCAATGCCTGACTTTCCTTCACAGACATTTTTCCACGACGTTTCGACTCCGATCCCAGTGGGGATCACCAACCCCGTTCCTGTGACAACAACCCTTCTTCCCAAAGCCTCTTACCTCCTTCAAGTGGCACCGATCGAGAACCCTTACTGAGTGACATGGGCTTGGATATATTCAATCGCATCCCCAACGGTAAGGATCTTCTCAGCCTCTTCGTCGGAGATCTCTATATTGTACTCCTCCTCCAAAGCCATGACCAGCTCCACTAAATCGAGAGAATCCGCTCCTAAGTCGTCGACAAATTTAGCCTCTGGAGTCACCTCGTTTTCATTAGCACCCAACTGCTCTACAATAATCTCCTTGACCCGCTTCTCAATGGACATGTCATCACCTCCTTATAATATTAATGGAATGATGGAAAACTGGAATGCTGGAATAATGGGACGAACCTAAACCATCATTCCACTATTCCATTATTCCATGTTTCCTGCTCCCTACATATAAATGCCACCGTTCACATTCAACACATGACCGGTAATATAATTGGATTCTTCTGAAACGAGAAAAAGAACAGCTTCTGCCACATCCTCGGGTTTACCTAATCGCCCCATGGGAATTAACCGCTTTAATTCCTCCTTCACTTTCTCTGCAAGGACCTCGGTCATCGGGGTTTCGATATATCCCGGAGCGATGGCATTGACATTGATCCCTCTCTGGGCAAACTCCCTCGCAATGGTTTTGGTCAAACCGATCACCCCGGCCTTCGAAGCAGAATAATTCACCTGCCCTGCATTCCCCATTTCTCCGACCACCGAGGCGATACTGACGATCTTCCCGCTTCTCTGTTTCGCCATGTGTCTGACGACTGCTTTGGTACAATTAAACGTCCCCTTCAAATTGACATTGAGGACTGCATCCCAATCCTCTTCGGTCATCCTGAGGATCAGCTTGTCACGGGTGATCCCGGCATTATTGACCAAGATATCGATCTTGACAAATTTCTCTAAGATGGCCTCCACCATTCGCTCTACATCATTCAAATTAGCCACATTCACTTTAATCGCTATAGCTTTGGGTCCGATCGACTCAATTTCCTTTGCTGTCTCTTCGGCTTTTTCAAAATTGATATCTGAGACCACAATATCAGCCCCGTTGCGAGCCAGAAGCAGGGCAACCGCTTTCCCAATCCCCTGAGCTGCACCCGTGACCAAAGCCACTTTCCCCGTCAGTTTCAATTCCTCCTCCGCCCTTAAGAGATCTTTTTTAGAGTTTGGAGATCTTCTAAATTCTTAGTTTCAACACGGCTATCAATCCGCTTCATCAAACCGGAGAGAATTTTTCCAGGTCCTATTTCGAAGAGTTGTTCCATTCCCTTTTCGATCATCTTCCTCATGGACTCTTCCCAGCGGACAGGACTCGATACCTGAGCCACCAATAATTCCTTCACCCTATCTTTTGAAGTATTGACCTCTGCCTCTACGTTCGTCACCACCGGAACCTTCAGATCACTAACAGAAATCTCCTCCAGTGCCTTCTCCAGACGCTCCCCTGCTGGCTTCATGAGGGGGGAATGAAAGGGAGCACTGACTGGAAGGAGGACCGCTTTCTTCCCTTCCTGCTTTACTCTTCCGATCGCCCGCTCGACCGCTTTCGAATGACCGGCGATGACGATTTGCCCTGGACAGTTAAAATTGGCAGGGGTAAGAACCTCTCCGGATGAAATTTCTTCACAAAGCTTCTCAACCTGCTCCCGCTCCATCCCGAGGACAGCTGCCATCGCCCCTTCTCCCACGGGGACAGCCTCCTGCATAAATTTCCCGCGGAGACGGACCATTTTCACAGCCTCGGAAAAGGTGAGCGCTCCAGAGATCACCAAAGCACTGTATTCTCCGAGGCTATGTCCTGCAGTGAATTGAGGAGTGATCCCTTTCTCTTCTTGGAGCACTTTGAATGCAGCAATACTTGTCGTCAATACAGCAGGTTGAGTATTTTCAGTCAGCTTCAACACCTCTTCAGGACCTTTAAAACAGAGGGCCGAAATAGAGAGATGAAGGGCATCATCCGCCTCTTCAAAGACCTTTTTCGCCACACTGAAATTTTCGAAGAGTTCTTTTCCCATCCCCACATACTGGGATCCTTGCCCTGGGAAAATAAAGGCGATCGGCTTCATCGAGGTCCCTTCTTCCCGGCGTATTCCTTGCTCAATTCTAAACCGATGACATTCCGCTGGATCTGATTCGTCCCTTCATAGATCTGGAGAATTTTTGCATCCCGCATCATCTTCTCAACGGGATAATCTCTCATGTATCCATAGCCTCCGAAGATCTGAACTGCATCGGTCGTCACTTTCATGGCGACATCGCTGGCAAAGACTTTGGCCATCCCGGAGACCTTTGAGATCTCTTTTGGGTTTTGAGATTGATCAATATAGCGTGCCACAGAATAGACCAATGCCCGAGCTGCTTCTACAAGAGTGGCCATATCTGCTAATAGATGTTGAATGGCCTGGAAAGAGATGATCTTTTTTTCAAACTGCTCTCGTTCTCGGGCATATCGAACAGCCTCATCGAGGGCTCCTTGGGCTAATCCAACACCCTGGGCACCCACTCCGGGTCGGGTTCGATCAAAAGTCCTCATGGTGGCGATAAATCCCATTCCTTCTTTCCCAATGAGGTTTTCTTTAGGAACAAAGCAATCCTGGAAGACCAACTCCCGGGTAGCAGAGGCCCGGATGCCCATCTTCTTCTCCTTCTTCCCAAAATTGAAGCCTGGAGTTCCCTTTTCCACAATCAAAGCACTCGCTCCTCTAGGACCCTTTGACCGATCGGTCATTGCAATAATTGAATAGATTTCAGCCTCTCCTCCATTTGTAATCCATTGCTTTGTTCCGTTCAGAATATAACCATCTGTTTTCCGGGTAGCAGTCGTTCGGATGGCACCCGCATCACTTCCCGCATCCGCCTCTGTCAACCCAAAAGCAGCTAACCTTTTCCCCTTCGCAATATCAGGAAGATATTTTTTCCTCTGTTCAGGGTTTCCAAAAAGCAGGATGGGCATTGCGCCCAAGCCGCTTGCTACCACACTGGTTGCGATCCCGAGACAGACACGGCTCAATTCCTCTGCT
>Ga0315282_10007054_pt1 | contig 18586 bp, 20 predicted proteins | sample YL17G07_20_MG_FD_203693 | JGI IMG/M metagenome (GOLD analysis project Ga0315282, IMG submission 203693) | Sediment microbial communities from Yellowstone Lake, YNP, Wyoming, USA - YL17G07_20 | ecosystem: Environmental > Aquatic > Freshwater > Lake > Sediment | place: USA: Wyoming | collected...
TGACTCATAGCCTGATCCATCACGTCTTTTCCACGTCCCACGGGGACTAAGTCGTAGACAGCAACCTGGTCCACTCCCAAGTTGGCTATGAAATCTATTCTTTGGGGAATCTCTTCGAAATCGTTTTTTAAAGCCATTGTGGTAATAACAACTTTTAAGTCAACATCCAAGCAAGCTTTAACCGCCTTCACGGCTTTCTCAAAGGTACCTGGCACGTTTCTAAGCTTATCGTGACACTCAGGTATAGCTGAGTCAAGCGGTATACCTACAGCCATCATACCTGCTTCCTTAAGCTCCCATGCTACTTTGTGGTTAATCAATACCCCGTTTGTTAGCATGGCAGGTATCACGCCTACGTCAATGCAGTACTCAGTGAGCTCTAAAACGAGTTCTTTTCTAAGAAGAGGTTCTCCACCGCTAAAGAGCAAAACTTCAGTTCCAAGCTCCACCATCTCATCTATTGTCTACCTTGCTTCTTCCAACGTGAGTTCGTTAGCCATAGCTTCTCGAGCCTCGACATGGCAATGTAAGCATCGGAGGTTGCAGGCTTTGGTGACAGCATACGATACGATTTGTGGTGTGCTGGGTTTTCCCTTTAAGCCCATACCAAAGAGCTTCTGGCGAAGCAGCATTTCGAAGAGTTTCAGTCCGATGCCCACACCAATGTCCCCTTGTTCTATGTACGGAAAACTGTCACTTCACTTCGTCGCTTCAAAGTTGATTCTAGAACACCTAATTTTTGGATTTTGAAAGAACCGCCCATGTTTGGATCACTCTACGTAGAAGCCAAGCCATGGCGAAAACCACAGCTATGATAATCACAGCTACTAACAGGTTAGGTCCGATTTCGATTGCCTGCAGGAAAATCTGTGGTTTTTGAGCGTTGCTGATTTTGACTTCGTCTATAACAATTTCCGCATCATGCCCAAAATAAAGTTCTGGTCCCTTCTCTATTAAGCCGGGCGGATTTTGCACTCCAGAAATAACCTTCACATTCTGTTCTACTCCATTCACGTAAAGATGCATACCTGTAGCCAGACTTCGTCTAAACGCGACGTATATCCACTGGTTCAAAGAAATAACAGGCTCAGTAGTTACTATTTCGTTGAAACCTCCGGTATCAGTAAGTACAGACCCTCTGAGAGCTCCTGGAGGCACCAAGCTGTCGTCCCCTGAAAAGCCTGCTACAGCGAGACCTAACATTCGGGAGGTCGTTTGCCAATGGACTCCTGCACGTGCACACTTAACCACAATATTATTGTAACTTGCGTTCGTAAATGCCTTAACCTTTATCCAAGCATCAATTGTGATGTCTGATGAAACATCTAAGCTGGAAGAAATAGGCACTACGTAAACAAAATTTCTTCCATCAAATTCCAAAGCGTTGCCAAATTTGCCCTCAACAAGCATAGGCGGAGGTGTACCATACAAAGTTGCGGGATTATCCCCTGCCGCATTAGGTGTAACATTATTTCCATCAACTTTGTCAAAATGCCACAAAGCAACAGAGTAGGATTCTGCGGCATAATCTGCTCTTATAGGCGTTACAAATGCCATGCTTAACATGCTTGCTAAAAGCATGGTTAGCATTAATCCCGTTATTGCTTTACTTTCCAATTTCTCCATTTTGCTTCCTTCATGCAGTATTGTTCGCTATAAATCAACTTTTAAATATTGCTATATAATGTTTGCTCAAAACTTTCATCATTTAATTGTGTCAAATTGTTTTGACCCTTTCTAACTGTGGGGCAGGCGTTCTGCTGAAAGATGATTATGTACGCAGAATAGAACTGACAGGTTTCGAGGTAAAGATTCTCTCAGAAGATAAAGAGATAAGCGAAAGACAGTACCAAGGAATCGCACTTGAAAGCGTCAAGCTTGAAGCAACAAAGAAGATTTAAATTGTGAATTTTTGTGCTACTCTGTCTTTTTTTGGTTTACTCCATGCCGCAAGAATGCTCTGGCTATTAGTGGAACTAATACTCCGGCGAGAATCCGAGGCAGAAAAACCAACACAACGCCATCCACGGTTGCTTCTCCCACAATTGGTGAAAACTGACCAACCAGCAACACAAGCAGAGAACCCATAATTCCCGATGTAACCCCTGCAGTGAGCATTCTTCTATAATTGTCTGAACGTTTGTTTAAGGCTCCAGCGATGTACCCTATCAGCATAGCGCTAACCAGATTGCCCAACAGGCTTATGTCGCCTCTGCCTTGAGAGGCATAGAGCTGGTCAGAGTAGTATAAACCATAGAGGCTGCCAAGCAGGAAGCCTGAGGCGCCGCCTGCCCAACGGTTCCAAATCAGCCCAAGCAACATCGGGACTCCCACCACAACGATGGCTTCCAGTAAGGGATACTTGAGTCCTATCAGAGAAGGCGTGGATACCATTGCAACACCAACGATCAGCAAGGCCACAAGGCTTGGAACCACGACTCCATAAACTATGTCACTGAACTTTGATCCTTTCTGGCTGTGGACCATAGATTCTTCCACTCTGAATCGTGCTATTCGACCCATAGCATTTATTATGCTTTCGGTTCATCAATCTCTTTTTTTAACCATTTAAAACCTGTGAAATAGAGCTTCATAAAATCTTTACCGCTAACTTAATTCTTCTCAAGCTCTTTTTTCATCAAAATTTTCCTCTTACAACCTTAGACTAAAGCTTTTAGGTTTTTTCAACGTTTGTCTTTGACTTCACTGGAATCAGCGCAGAGGGCCATCCGAGTCTTGAGTAGGTATCCATAGCTTTCTCTAGGACGCGTTCTTCCATGATTATCTTTCCTTGGGCTGGATCGTTGACGTGAAATCTATTGTCTTTATATTCTGTTACGACATCCAGTGTGGCAGATGTGATGGAGTTCGTACTCCTTTATCCGTAGCAGTGTAGTGAGAATCTACTAGCGCAATTATAGGGCTATGTTTAGACAATGTTTTTTTAATATCAGACATTTTTGGCTTTTTATCAAGAATAGCTGATGCGACGCGACTTTTTAGGATCCTGTTATAGGCTTGGAAGAAATCGAGGAAAAGCTTCCTTTCTGCAGGTTCAACTCGGCAGCATTCGAGTAACGTGATGTCTTCACTATTGATCTCTTGCTTCATCAATAGCTTTGTTTCCAAACCTTTTTTCATGAAGAATTCTGCAATCCTATACGGTGATGAAAACTTGAATGGTAACCCGACTATCTCCGTCCAAATCAAGAACTCGTTCCGTTCGGATAGCTGCACAGTACTATCGAAGTATCTCCAAACCATGAGCGTTGCGCATGCACCGCATGTAAAATCTGTGGTCTGTCTAAAGAGGGGTACGCTATCCCTCATTCAGCCCTCTCCAGCAGGCGTTCTCTTTTTTATCCCAAGAAACTCAAGTAGCTTTTCGTCTTCCTTCCGTCTGCTTTCCTGCATCTGCGGCTCCCCGCTTTTCTCTGTCTGCGCCCCTTTCCTACTAGCCGCCTCCTTTATTTGCAGAAGGATATCCGCCTCTTTTTCACTCAGTTCGGGTTTCCAAGGCTCAGTTATCTTCATAGTGAGCTTCTGGCATATTGGGGGTTTTGGCCAAGCACCGGGATCGTAGAGAGTATGGCCCATGAACCTTGTAGGCTTCTCTTGAATGCAGGACCAAACCGCTTTCTTGACGTTTTCCGCATCCGCCCCCAATTTTGGGTCGTCTTCAGAGATTAGGTTTACAATAGTAACTTGTTCTCTGAACCTTTCTATCGCCTCCATAGAAATGTTTGGAAGATAGGGAGCTTGGGCTTCAGCACCAACGATTGTTCGTCTTTTGTCCTCTGCAACTCCATTCTTCACAAGGTTTACGAGGGCATTGACTGGGAGATGTCCTTGGGATTCCCTCCAGCACAGAACCACATAACGAATGTTCGGGTTGGCTACAACGTTCGCAACGATTTTCTCTATACCTATATTCTCTGTTTGGAGGGTTCCTGCAAGGGCTGCTCCACTCTCCACCGCCACTTCTACCAGTCTAACAAGCTCGGGTGGAATTTTAAAGTCGAAAGTGTCGAGAATGGCCACCACCGCAACAGGCGAATAATCGTTGCCTCTGAGAAAGCGCCCATCCTCAGGAGGATACTCTGGAGGGGGATCAACCTTCAGCATCTCAAACCCGGAGATCTCAATCGCCCTTTCGGGACACCGCACTTCACAGGCTCGGCACCCAAAACAACGGTCTTCAGCAACAACCGTCGACATCTTTTTCCCTTCCACTTCCTGTATCTCGAAGACTTTTTCTGGACAAATATCGGCGCATGTACCGCAGCCAGTACACCTCTCCACATAGACCTTGCATGTCACAGTAGCCCAAAGTCTCCTTATGCTTTGTTTCTTCATCTTTTAGATCCGGTACGAAGTTCCATCCTCTCTTTTCTTTGGTGTTTCGAGTTTCTCCTACAACCTTTTTACCCTTTTCTCGACCTCTGCGAGTATGTCGACTGGCGCTCAATCGAGGGAATTGGCTCAAAGCATACGCTTAAGTTGTTCATGTCTTCTGGAAACGATTAAATGGAGTTTCTGCCGTAGAGATTCTCCAGTTAGGTTTTGTTTTTGCAGGTTTTTTATTTCTTGAGCTAATTCTTTATATTCGAGTGTTTGAGTGAACCATTTTTCAAAGTCTTCTCGGTTTAGGTGGAATTCAATGGATTTTATGTCTACTTCCTTGATTTTTCTCACAAAATCGCCCAAGGAGATTGCACATTCACCAGTGTAATCTCCTAACGAAGTGAAGAAGTAAAAGGCTTCATTTTTTGTGAGTTCTCTGAGGATTCGAGAAACATTAAGAGCCTCACCCTTTTTGGCTGACTCAATCTTTCCTTCACTTGGTTTTTTCAAGGAATTATCCTCAAACAACTACTTCGTAGCAACATATTTAAATCTTTCAATATCAAGATACTGCTTAGACCATTTTAGGCTATTTAATTCGATTTATTGCGAGGCAATTGCCTTAGGTAAGCGCACAGTTTTATTTGCAACGATAAAGAGTAGATTGAAAACCCACAAAATAACTGTTTAGGTTTTTGACTCTTGGAAAAGTTTCTTCACTGCACTGATTCTTGCTTTCTGCGCCAGCACGTCGCTTGTGACTAATGTTAGTGCTTCTTCAGGGCACCATTTCACGCATTGGGGTCCGTCAGGCTTGTCTTTGCACAGATCGCAGACGTAGGCGACTTTGCTTTCTGGATGCAACATTATCGCGCCGTAGTCGCAGGCTTCGATGCACCATCCGCAACCATTACACTTGTCCGCATCCACCATTATGGCTCCCGTTTCCTCCGACTGAGTAAGCGCGTCGCGCGGACACGCAGCCACGCACGGTGGGTCTTCGCAGAGTCTGCAGGTAACCGCCATGTTAGCTAGTTGGTTCACTCGCACCACGCGTATGCGTGACTTCAGCGGGTTAAAGGCTTTCTCCTTTACGTACGAGCAGGCGTATTCGCAGGTTTGGCAGCCTACGCACTTTTCTGGATCGCAAGAAACGAATTTTCTCTCATGAATCTTTACCAATTTGTTTATGCTCCCTGCTTTCCTTCAACAATGCTCTGTAAGTCGTCCATTCCCAGTTCTTGGAGCTTGGCTGTCGTCGGAACACCTTCAAGCGTCCACCCGCGAGACTCGTAGTAGTCATCCAGCAGCAGATCTAATTCTTCTTGGCTGACAAAGGCTCCTTTTACCGGTCCCTCGTCGGGTATTGGCATATTCATGACTTTCCACGGCAAAGTGTCGTCTTTTCTGCCTAAGCCTTCCCTGATGTTGATTAGTCTGGCAACGACGTTTATTCTCTCACCTGACCTTTTCAGCTCTTCGGGTGTCATGTCGTATCCTGTGACTAAACTGTAAAGCTTAGCCATGTCTGGCAGTTCATTGTAGTATGTACCTCTTGAGAATTTACAGAGTATGAAAGAGTCAATGAGTGTGTATTTATCCTCCATGTCTCGGACTAATTTGCCTCTGCCCTTCTCAGCTTTCAAGCGGTCAACTTTCCCCTTGACGTCAAAAGCGTATGCACCATGCCTATTGTGGTCTGCTCCGCGGAAGGAAACGGCATAACCCAAAGCAGCTGTTTTAAGGCTTCTAAGGTCGTAGCCTGTGGCTTCTACTCCTTTGATGTGTTGTGCAAGCTTTTCTGCTCCCTTGCCTATTTTCTCTCCTGCAATTTTGACGCCTTCCGCAAGTATGTTACCTATGCCCTCACGTGTGCCTATCTTTTCAAGAAGCTGGATGAGCGCTTCCGAGTTGCCGAAATGGGCATCTATGCCGCCTAAGTCTTCCTGTGACAAGATTCCGTTTTCGTAGCAGTCCATGGCAAAGGCCGCACTAACGCCTGCGCCTATGGCGTCCATTCCATAATAATTGCAAAGTTCCATGCCTTTTATTATAGCATCAAGCTTATCGATGCCGCACATTGGTCCCAGCGCCCACAGCGTTTCATACTCCATTCGGGTCATTGTGCCCTTGTAGGGGCCTTCTGGAACTACCGCTATGTGCTCGCAGCGCATGGGGCAAGAGCTGCAACCTATGATTTTCTTCACGAATTTCTCGTTTAAGAGTTCCCCACTTACTTTATCGGCGCCTTCAAAGTGCGCGTTATTGTAGTTGCGCGTAGGCATGCAGTATAGTGCGTTGTGGACTAGAACGTTTTCCGGTGTGCCTAGTGTCCTGTATTTTTGTGTGGCGGGGCCTTTCATTCTCTCGTGGAATTCTTTGACGTATTCCATGAATTCTTCGGGTTTCGCCACGATGATGTCGCGTGTTCCGCGTACGGCGATGGCTTTCAGGTTCTTGGAACCCATCACCGCACCTAACCCTGTTCTTCCCGCTGCTCTTGTTTTCTCGTTGATTATACAGGCTATTCGGGACAGTTTTTCTCCAGCCAAACCTATGGCTGCCACGCGTACGTAATGGTCGCCAAGCTCGTCCTTTATTGCGTCTTCAGTCTCGGCTGGGGATTTGCCCATAAGATGGGACGCGTCTAACAACTGCACTGAGTCGTCGTCTATCCATACATAGACTGGTGTTTCCGCTTTGCCTTTGAAGATGACAGCGTCGTATCCTGCTCTTTTCATTTCCGCTCCAAAGGAACCGTGAGCTTTGGCTTCGCCGATGCCGTAGCTTGCTGGGGACTTGGCAACGAACGCGTGTCCGTTTCCAGCTGTTGGCCACATCGTTCCTGCAGTTGGACCAACGGCCAAGATGAGCGGGTTTTCTGGGCTGAAAGGTTCAACGCCTGGTTTTGAATTGTCCAGCCATAGTCTCATGCCTAAGCCTATACCGCCTATGAATTTCTTGGCGTGTTCCTCGTTCAATTTTTCAACGCGAGTCTTACCTGTACTCAGATCAACGTAAAGGATTCTACCTGCGTAACCGTGCAAAATTTTTCCCTCCATGATTGGTATTATGGAAAAAGATATGTTTCTTTTGTTTTTCCGCATTTTGTGCATTTAAGCTGAAGATGAGTCCCATGGTGTGTTCTTTCCACGGGTTTCCATTCATGATCACATTTATCTCCATTCTGTTCATTCTGATCACTTTCGGTCATCTGTCCACCACACAAGAACACATGTTATATTCAAGAATTTAAATTTATTGTTATGGAAGCGAGTAATCCAATGGCGCATAAGAGAATTAACCATTCAGGAGCATAACGCGATGATTGAAAGATTAACCTCACTAGAAGCCCAAGAGATAGGCTGCTAAAAAGGGAGCCGTTATCGAAAGCCGCGCCAAATCTGTCCTGCATTCTCCTTGCCCAAGATACCAAGCTGATCTCTGGATGGTCCTTCAAGACCTCTGGAGATTATTCAAAAACAAGCCCATTCTAGCCGCAACAGCTTTTTGGCTTGCAGACAGCGCCATAATTTATTCCCGTAGCTCCAACAATTATCTGATTACATTCAACAATAAGAGCCCGCAGCCTCTCCATGCCCTTTTCTTTAAATGCTTCTGATTGCTGTAAAGCCTCAGCTAGTTCTTTTGCTTTTATGATAACTAAATGACTTGGGTAATCTTTAGCCACAACAACTACCTCCTTGCAAAAATGCAAACTGAGTGCCAATTTTTCCACTTATAATGTCATTTGTTCTCCGTAAAATATCTACCAGTTCATCCTGGGCTTTCAGAAAATTTTGAATTATCTCATTTTTGTTTATGTCCATCTGCAATTCCCTTAATTCTTGAAATGTATTTGCGTTAAAGCCATTCCATTGCAATTCCCTTTGCTTCTCCTGAGATTGCTTAAGAAGGTTCTGTGCCGTTTGATTCTTCTCCAATTCATCAGAGTATTTTATAAAATTCTTGTATTCCTCACAATCAAGAATTGCCTGTGCAAATTCTCTTGCTTTGGTTTTTGCACTATTCTGTTTGTCAATCATTTCTTTCATCTTTTTCTTCTTTATTATTTCGATTTCTTTATCGTCCACTCCACCGCCCCCAATACCTTCTCACCTAATATTCTAAGCGCATCTAATCCCCTTGGCTCCTGCTCCATAAGGGGAACAAACAGTTGGGGCACCTTAAATTTCTCTTTTGTATAAAGCAAGTATTTTTCCTGCTGTTTTCTTCTATGGTCAAAAAACTTGTTTTTCCCATAGCCCCTTGGAAGTATGTAATTAATTGCAACTAACCCAGTTTCGATGCCCACCTGTTTTTTCAAATCCTCAGAAGCACGCCATGCCTCAATTATCGGCGTATACTCAAGGTCCATAACAAAAACAAAAGTGCTTTTCTGTTTGTTTTTCATTGTTTCTATGACATTAGCATATTTGTTTTGTGTTTTATCAGATGCTTTCTTAGTTAAAGTCCCTAAATCAATGAAACCTTTCCAATCCGAGGGCAACTCTAACAATCTTAGTGTGTGGCCTGTAGGAGCCGTATCAAAGATTATTATATCATACCCCGTCACTTCAAAATAGCTCATAAACTTTTCAAACGCAGCCATCTCTTCAGCACAAGGAGAATTCAAATCCTCTTCTACAGACTTCTTTGTTCCTTTATCTTCATCGTCTACCGCCGCTAAAATTCTCTTTTTGTATTCCTCTATAGCTTTCTTTTGGTCTATTCTCACCGCAAACAAACTTTTTGTTCCATTAATTTTTGATATTTTATGCTCTATGTTTTGCCCAAGAATATCTTGCAGATGTGAAGCAGGATCAGTCGTTACTAGCAATGTGTTAAATCCTCTTTCTGCTAAGTACAAAGCAGACATGCAAGCAATCGTGCTCTTACCGACCCCTCCTTTACCGGTAAAGAAAACGTATCTTGTTTCATTCTTCAGGGGAGCAAGTAATTCGTAGACTTTTTTTGGAGTTGGTGTTTGTTGGAATTCTGCAGGTTTTTCCGCAATTAAATCAACTTTGCCTTCTTCTTTGCCTTCATACAAAAACTTTCCAACTGATTCTAGTTGCGATAATCCTAAAACTTCAGACTCTCTTAGGGGATAAAATATTTTCTGAATACTACTAAATTCATTATTAATCTTATCTATTGCTTTTTGCTCTTCTTGTTTTTTCTTTTTGAAAAAATCGTCCGTACAGACTTCTTCTGGTAACAATCCATTTATTATTAGAAAACTGGTTTTGATTCCTAATTTGGATATTTCGTCTGAACTTCTTTTTGTTTCCAAAATAGCTGAATTTTCGGGCTTTAAAACAAAAATAAAAGAAGTCTTGCCCTCATCCTGAAGATACGAAATTGCCTTTTCATATTTTGACTTAGCAGCCTGTAAAGATGAGCTTGGGCCAATGCATGTTGAGCCGCCTTTTTCCAATTCCGTATTCCAACCGCTTGGGAGCTCTAATAGTCTAATAGTGTGCCCTGTGGGCGCGGTGTCGAATAGGGTTACATCGTATTGAGGATCATCCATGAATTCTATGAACTTGTCGAACGCAGCAACCTCTTCAACGCAAGGACTGTTTAGCTGCTCTTTTACCACTTGCAGATTCTTTTCGTCTAAAAGTTCTCTCATTGGAGCAATGATTCGATTACGATACTCCTCTGAAGCCACATCAGGATTTATTTCAGTTGCCGAAAGATTTTCGATACCATTAATTGAAGTAATTTTATGACCAATTTGTTGTCCGAATATGTCTGAAAGGTTTGGCGCTGGGTCTGTTGTAACAAGCAATGTTTTATAACCTTTTTTTGCAAGCCATACCGCAGTAGCGCAGCTCATTGTGCTTTTGCCAACACCACCCTTTCCACTAAAAAATAGGAATTTGGTTTTCCCTTTTTTCGGCATTATGTAGCTTTTAATCATTTTTTACTGCCACAGATTATTCTTTTTTGTTTTTTCTTGACTCTAGATTTGATTGTATTTTTTTAAAGGAAATTTTTGAATTTCCGAATAAAGTAATTGATTACTCAATGATACGCTCTTTCGCTAATAGCTGCTGTGCTAACTCAGATATCTTCTTTATTGGCACTTCTTTTACTGTTTTTGCCATTTCTACTGCCTCAGCAATATCTTCAGATGATATTCCTATTTCTTTACATTTATTAAAGTGGTGAATAAGGCAAGGTAAACAGTTGCCTGCAACCGCTGCCCCGATAGCCACGAGTTCTTTGGTTTTTTCATCTAACGGCATTTTTACGTCACGCCCAATTTTCTTACCTCATTCTTCAGTTCTTCGTAGGTTAGATATTTCTGCTTTGAAATAATATTACCATTAAGTGTTATTATCGGAAGCATTTCGGGACCATCTTCCTTTATCAGTTTGAAAATTTGTTTGTTTTCGAGGAACATGCGTATGTTGAATGACATGTTCGCCCTCGTTACATTCAACTCTTTAAATTCCCCCTGCAATTTCTTTAATGTCTGATTAAATTCTATGAGTTCTTTATCTGGTTCTGGACCGCAAACTCCTGTTGAGCAGCACATTGCACCTTCGTAAATAGTCAAAATGTTTTTCGCCATATTGATACCTCAGTGTTCTATTTTGTTCTTAGCATTGTAGCATAAGAAAACATATCCAAACATTTAAATCTATTGTTATGTAATTTTGGAAATGAGGGAGTGAAATGCCCAACTGGCACGCCAAAGAAACTAACGAAGTCGTGCAAGAGCTTAACGTGACACATGAAGGATTAACGCCGCAAGAAGCTCAGGAAAGACTGAAAAAATACGGTTACAACGAGCTCATTGCTAAGAAGCGCAGATCAGCACTTAGCATGTTCCTTGGCGAATTTAAGGACATCTTTATTCTCCTCTTGATTGCAGCCACCATTTTCTCCGCCATCATCGGATACTACGATGTGCTCACTGGGGCAGCTGAAGGCGTTATGGAAGCCTTGGCTGACGCGATAATCATAGGCGCAATCGTCATCTTAGTAGCCATAACAGGCTTCGTCCAGGAGTACCGAGCTGAAAAGGCAATAGAAGCCATGAAAAAGCTAACAGCGCCTAAAGCGCGTGTCATTCGAGACGGAGAAGAAATGATTATACCCGCCAAAGAAATCGTTCCTGGCGACATTCTGGTTTTAGAATCAGGCGATCATGTTCCCGCAGACGCGAGAATTATAGAAGCAATAGAACTTAAAGCAAGTGAAGCGGTTTTAACTGGAGAATCCGCGCCTGTAAACAAAGATGTGGCGCCCGTGAAGAATGACGCGCCGATTTCTGAACGTCGTAATACATTGTTTACGGCAACGCATGTTGTTTATGGACGAGGAAAAGCCGTTGTAACCACTACGGGTATGAACACGGAATTCGGCAAGATAGCCGAGATGGTCCAGACAGCGCAGGAAGAAGAAACGCCTTTACAGAAGAAATTGGATAAGTTCGCGAGCAAAATAGCTAAAGTTGTAGTGGGCGTTTGTGTTGTTATCTTTGCCCTTGAAGCATTCGACGTTGCTGTTTCTGGAATCTTCGAAATTGAAGGCTTTATTCAGGCTTTTATGTCTTCAATATCTCTTGCCATATCGGCGGTTCCAGAGGGATTACCTGCTATAGTGACAGTGGCGTTAGCTCTTGGAGCGAGGGAATTTGCAAAACGGAACGCTCTTGTCCGCAGGCTTTCTTCTGCTGAAGGTTTAGGAGCAGTTACAGTAATTTGCTCAGATAAGACTGGAACTATTACGAAGGGCGAAATGACTGTACGCCAGATGTATGCTGACGGGAAACTTTTGGAAGTTGCGGGCGTAGGTTACGAGCCAAAAGGAGAGTTTAAACTGGGCGGAGACGCTACGAAACCTGAAGGCGACGCAGAACTTCTCCTTAGGATAGGCGCTTTGTGCAATAACGCGCAACTGCGAAAGAAAGATGCAGATAATTCTTGGGAAATCTTTGGCGACCCAACAGAAGGCGCCTTGATTGTAGCCGCTGAAAAGGCGGCGTTCGGAAAAGAAAAGTTGGAAGAGGTTTATCCGCGAATCCGCGAAATACCGTTCACTTCCGAAAGAAAGCGCATGACCACACTGCATAAAACTCCGCAGAACGAAGTGGTTGCTTACGTGAAGGGCGCGCCGGAAACAATTCTGGAAAAATGCACACACATACTTGAAAACGGGAGAGAAGTGAAGCTGACAGAAGCGAAAGTCAGCAAGGTTTTGCAGGCGAACGAGCAGTTGGCGAGTAATGCTCTGCGCGTTCTTGCGATGGCGTATAAACAGTTGCCCTCAGCTGCGGAGAAATACGAAGACGAGGCACTTGAAAAAGACTTGGTCTTTGTAGGTTTGCAGGGGATGATAGATCCACCGCGAGAAGAAGCGGTCAAAGCTAACAAGACCTGTCAGAAAGCTGGAATAAGAACTGTGATGATAACTGGCGACCATAAGCTAACCGCGTTGGCAGTAGCTAAAGAAGTTGGAATTTTCAGAGAAGGCGACTTGGTGTTAACTGGAACTGAGTTGGATAAGCTTGGTGATACGGAGTTTGAGCAGGAAGTGGAAAAAGTCAGCGTTTACGCGAGAGTGTCGCCTGAACATAAACTGAGAATCGTTAACGGCTGGAAAAAGAAAGGTCATATTGTAGCCATGACAGGTGATGGTGTTAACGATGCACCAGCTGTGAAGGCTGCTGATGTAGGCGTTTCGATGGGTATAACGGGAACTGATGTCACTAAAGAAGCCTCTGACGTGATTCTCAATGATGACAACTTTGCCACAATCGTGAAGGCTGTGGAACAGGGAAGAGTCATTTATGACAACGTTCGCAAGTATGCACGTTTCTTGATATCATGCAACTTCGACGAACTGTTAGTCATAGGTACATTCGCCATCCTTGGAGGAATTTTCAGCCCTGAACTCTTTCCGTTGCCACTGTTGCCAGCCATGATTTTATGGATCAACCTGGCTACTGATGGCGCCCCAGCGGTTGCGCTTGCAACAGACCCACCTGATGTGGACGTTATGGATAGACCGCCTAGAAAACCAGATGAGGGAATACTGCATGGGATGGGTCGGTTCATACTGATGTCGTTTATACTTCAGTCTATTGGAACCATTCTGGTGTTCTGCTTGGAGTATTATGTGTGGCCCTCGCATCCATGGATGTTGCCGAATGGCGTAATTGACGAAGTTGCACGTGGACTAACGTATCAGGAGGCAACGACAACTGCGTTTGTGCAGGCAGCAATGTTTGAGTTGCTTGTGGTGTGGAATTGCCGTTCAGAGAAGCGCAGCGTTTGGAGGATGGGTAGGGATGCGTTCAAGAACAAGTTCTTTGTAATAGCGGAGATTATATCAATAGCTGCCACGCTGGGAATAACTTACATACCGATAACGCAGCAACTGTTCCACTTGACAGCGTTGAGCCTAACAGACTTGGCTTACGTCGTAGCCGTGGCTGGTTTGGCATTGTTTGTCTTACCAGAGTTTACGATGAACAGAAAACTCTGGAAGTGGAAGTAGCCAACAGAAAAGCTTAATATGCAAAGGCTCTCAAAATAGCAGGTTGGCCTCAGCCCCTTCAGACTGGGCCATTGCTCTTTCCTTCTCTCTTTCTGGTTTCCTACTTCTACCAGAGGCTTTCTATGGAAGAAAGATATGGTGTTGAACTCAGAAATAAGCATCCAATGCCGATTGGCGGAAAAGTTGGAACTTATTGCCTCGGTGATTGACTCATCAAGGTTCGGTTAGAGATTGAGAGAACCTTCAGTCTTATCGTCTTCCGTTTCTCTGAATATGGCTGAGATTATTCTTTTATTTCCACAAGGGCAAGGCTCTTCTTTAAAGATGTAATCGCCCACCTTGAAGCTTCTCGTTTCTCTAAAATTGCAGTTTGGACAATTGAGGATTGTTTTCACCTCAATTGGTTCAAAAGGGTTTTTGCGTCTCTTTGTTTTCCTGAACACCTCAAAGACTATACTTAAAATAATCAAGAAAACCCACAAAAATAATAAAGTTTCAAACAAGGAGCTTCTTCCACCTTCGACCATTGCTTTCTTCATAGAATGTCACTTCTCCGGTTCTCGCGTTTAACTGAAGCTTGAAGGATTTTTTGACCGTGAAGAAGAACCACCTAAACCATAGCTGCCCCTCAATCAACCATGCGTTCTCTTGCCTGCTTGTTTTGCTGAAGAAAACTTTCCTTGTACTCCGATGCTTCTCAGATATGAACTCCTTCGCCCTTGCCTCAGCTTCAATTAGTTCCTTTATTTCTTCCATTTCTCACCCCAACTTGAAATCAGTTAGTCCCTCTCTGGATTGGAAAATTCAATGCTCTTACGCTGGGCTCTTCTAACTCGCGGATACATCCTGGGTCTGGAGCCATAACGTCGTTGAAATATCCGAGTGCTCTCGCTCTGCATCCGCCACAAACATGTTTATACCTGCAATTTCCACAATGACCTTTCAGCAAACTCCTGTTCCTAAGTCTCTGCATTACTTCATTTCTATTCCAAATATCTAAGAAGGACGACTTTCGAATGTTTCCCGCAATAAGTTCGGGCATAAAGACACAGGGAGTAACATCACCGTTAGGTTGAAGAGCGCCGTAGAGTCTTCCAGCGCCACAGCCACCTATAAAGTCGGCTAGCACTTTTAAATCCAAAGAGGCGCGTCCACCAATGTACATGTGAGTCGGTGCAACGATTTCTCCACCTGACATCTGTAGACTTACTCTGGCTAATTGAGGTGCAGTGCTTAACGCTTGTATTCTTCCAGAAAAATTTTTGTTCATCAACATTTTCAAAAGATCCTCTCTTTGTTCTGGACTCAAGTCGATTTCAGCCACGTCCGCTCCTCTTCCGGCTGGAATAAAATTGAAGACCATAAACCTTTGAGCTCGCAGTTTTTCTGTAAGATCAATTATATCAGGAATCTCATGAAGGTTGAGTTGTGTTACAGTGGTTGCGACACAGGTGAAAACTCCTTGATCAACGCAGTGTTTTATCCCTTCCAAAGCTCTACTAAAAGACCCTGGCACTCCTCTAAAATCATCATGCCGCTCGGGCTTTGCAGAATCCAAGCTTATTTCAACATAGCCTACTCCTACATCCTTCAACTTTTTAGCCACTTTCCTCGTTATCAGAGTTCCATTTGTCGCTAGTGCAGCATACATTCCCTCTTCCTTCACTTTACCGACCACATCGTAAAAATCAGGTGCCACAAGCGGCTCGCCGCCGGAGAACGCAATCGACACTACACCAGCCCTGGCCAGCTCCTCGACAGCTTGGAATTTCTCTTCTGTTGTTAATTCGTCGATTGCCCGCATACCTGCACGTTGATAGCAATGTTTGCATTTCAGATTGCAGGCGTTCGTAAAATTCCAGACCACTAAGAACGGCGCATCGAGAATCTGTGGCTTTGTTATGCCATATTTGGCGATGCCACGAAGGACACTAACAAAACCTCTCCTCACTGTAGGGTCTCTCACAAAATTCTTGAGCGAACTCTCATCCGCAGAAAACATCATTCCGCCTGTCCTGAGAAGCATCTTAACGAAAAAAGAGTACATCATACAAGACTTATCTACGGGACATGAAGCGCCTGAGAATAGTTCCAGTGCATGCTCCAATCTGCTCGTTCTGCGCACTCTGCAGAAAACCAGTCCATTTCGTAGAAGAAAACGAGAAAACGCATTATTAATGGTGAGTTCAAGAACTTTCAACTCAGAGACACTCACTTCCCTGATCACCCCTTCTTTCAGTTTCGGGCTACCACTAAGTATTAGTATCAAAATATTTAAGTATATCGATATGACCTCTAATCTTGAAGACTTAATATTAAATTATGAACGACTTTATTCGAAAACAGAAGGGTGAATGATGTTGCCAGATAAAATAGACAAGTCGGACATCAAAGAGCAAGTGTTAGTTAAGGATGTGATGAGCAAACCCGTAATGACAGTCGAGGAGGGGACTTCAGCTGATAGGGTAGCCCAACTCATAGAAAGACATAGGGTAGGATGCCTTATGGTAGTTGGTGAAGGAGAAAAGCCGTTGGGCATCATAACCGAAAGGGATTTGGCTACACGAATTGTAGCCAAGGACCTTCAACCGAGCAAGGTACATGCCGAAGATGTAATGACCTCTCCCCTCATCACTATAAACCCCAACGAAACCATAACTGAAGCCGCCAGGCGAATGGGACGACTAAACATCAGAAGGTTAGGCGTCCTACCCAAGGGCGCCACCAAACTTATTGGGATAATTACGAGCAGGGACATACTTAAGGTCATGCCTGAACTCATAGAGATTGTGCTAGAAAAGAAGAAAATTGCAGAGGCTACACTCGCAGATTTTTCAGAACACTTAGCTATGACTGGCTATTGCGAGCGATGTGGCAACTGGTCTGGCAACCTCAAAGAATCGAACGGTGACTTTCTATGCGAGGAATGCATAGATTAAGTGAAAATGTGAGGTAAGCAAAAATGAAAATAGCCTATGAGAAACTTTGCGAGGGAAGAAGTTGACTCCATCGAGACGCCAACAATTAGCAATGCAACAAAATTGGAATCGCGTTTCCGTAGATTAGATCGAGTGCGTCAAGCTTTAGGTCATCTTTCCTGACTGTTTCTTTCGATTCCCTCACGCGTTAACGGTCTACATTAATTCAAGGGCCTGTATCAACTCTGTTTGATGGCCTTTTTCCTTGGGAAGTATTTTCTTGTGCGCAGTCCGAGCCTGACCAGCGAAAGCATCAGCGGTACTTCCATCAGCGGGCCGATTACCGTTGCCAGTGCCGCCTGAGAGCCAATTCCATAAAGTGTTGTGGCCACAGCGATTGCGACTTCGAAGTGGCTGCTGCTGCCTATGAGTGTGGTGTCGATGGCTGTTTCGTACTTCCAACCTAGAAAGTAACCGAGAAGATAGGTCCATGTAATCATTGTGGCATAGTGCAATAGGTTTGGAGCTGCAAGATAAGCGACTAAAAGAGGGTCATTTAGAATAATTTCGCCCTCAAATGAAAATAAAACTAACAGGGTTGTCAGCAATGCAACAATGGATATTTTCCCGAGGATTGGGATATACGTATTGTTAAACCAGCCTTCGCCTTTTTTCTCTAGTATTACTTTGCGAGAAATTGCCCCTGCCGCAACTGGCAACGCTATGAAAATCAGAACGCTAGTAGCAATCAAATCCCACGGGACTGGAATGCTGCTGACGCCTAAGTAAAAAGCCGCAAGGGGAGCGTAAAGCGCAAGCATGAGCAAAGCGTTGACGGCAGTGTTGATTAACCCTTGTGCCATGTCGCCTTTCGCCAGAAACATCCACCACATAACCATGGCAGTGCACGGCGACAAGCCCAAAAGTATGACGCCTGCAATGTACTGAGGATTTCCAGCGAGAAGCGTATTTGCGTAAACTGTCATTATGATTGGGGCCACAACCCAATTAGCAATTATCGTAACAAGCAATGGCTTGGGGTGTTTACCTGCCCTTTTTAGGTCGCTAAAACGTATTCCGACAACCGTGGGGTACATCATAAAAAACAAAAGGATTCCTATTGGAATTGATAACTTGTTAAATTTGAGAGAATCCATAAACTGCCCAAACTGTGGTAGAAAACGTCCAATGAGTAAGCCAACAATTATACATATTGCTATCCAAAGCGTCAAGTATTTCTCAAAAATCCCAAGAGATGCTTCGTGTTCAACAGACGATTGCCCCTCTGCCAAAGCCTTAACCTCTTGCCATTAACCACTACTGCACTATAAGTACGTTTACAGGAGATTCACAAGATACTCTGCTGCACACGCTTCCTAAAACTAGAGCATGAGCAGCACCGACTCCTCTACTTCCGATCACGATTAAATCGAACTTTCCGTCTCTAGCCATGTCCGTAATGACCTTAGAAGGATTGGTATCTGTGACCGAGACGAGTTTGTACCTTACTTTTTCGTCTTCTAAGATGACTTTGGCATCTTCCAGAATTTTATGGCTAAACTCATGAGCCGACGGTGTAGGCGCAGGGTAAAAAACGTTAACAACAGTTATTTCAGCCTCAAACTTCTTCCCAATCTTGATCGCTTCCGCCAACGCCCTTTTAGAGTGCTCTGACCCATCAATGCCCACTAATATCTTTTCCATTTCTGTTACACCTTAAGCTGAAAATCAAATATATTGAAATATTTAAATTTATTGTTACACAGCCTCATTAACTCGCCATTTTGCGCATGTTTTCAACTACT
>Ga0315282_10007055_pt1 | contig 18586 bp, 13 predicted proteins | sample YL17G07_20_MG_FD_203693 | JGI IMG/M metagenome (GOLD analysis project Ga0315282, IMG submission 203693) | Sediment microbial communities from Yellowstone Lake, YNP, Wyoming, USA - YL17G07_20 | ecosystem: Environmental > Aquatic > Freshwater > Lake > Sediment | place: USA: Wyoming | collected...
CGAATGCCTGCTCATGTAGAGGAACTCCTTCACCTCTAAGCATCGGTGAATGGAAGCGTTGTCCAGGAGCAGCATGATCTTTCCAGGCAAAGCCTTCAGAAGCATGTCGAGGAAGAGGACGACCTCGGTTCCGGTTATGTCGTAGGGGTAGACGCTGAAGAAGAGCTCTGCATCGAGCGTTACTGCGGAGATGAAGGATAGCTTCTCCTTCTTCGCACTATGCCTCAGCTTCGGCCTCGATCCCCTGGGAGCCCACGTCCTAACCACGTTCGGCTCATTCGACAGCCCGCTCTCGTCCAGGAATACGAGCTGGGATCCGCTCTCCCTGGCCTTCCTGTAGAGCTTCGGCCATCTCTCCTCCGCCCATTCTTTGATGTAGTCCTCATCTCGCTCTAATGCCTGCTTCAATGGGACCTGTGCGCTGAGGCCCAGGCCACGCAGCACCCTCCACACATGGGTGACGTTGTACGATACATTGAACTCCTTCCTGATCACCTTCGCAACTCGTTTGAGCGTCCAGAGCTCGGTGTCGAAGCCGTAGCTGCGAGCCCCCTTGAGAAGGATCTTGACGAGCTTCTTCCTCTGAGCTAAGGTGAGCTTCGGCTTTGCCCCTGGGTGCACCCTGTCCATCCAGGTATCCGGACCATCGCTCTTGAGACGCTGCTCCCAGTTGTAGGCTGTCTTGTATGTTATACCCAGTCGCCTCACCATCTCAGCCTTCGATATCCCTTCTCTCAGCAGATCGAACCCACGCTTGCGCAGCTGCTCTCGCTCTGAGATCTTCTTCACATCTCTGCGCGTTGGCATGTGCAGCTATCAATGCATCTGGTATATGTAATTATCTCTCCAAAGAGCATTAATAACCAAAATGAATATCAACTCAGATAAGAAAGCTCTTGCCTGATTAGCTCAGAGAAATGGTTTCCCATCCATGTCCGCTGGGATCTTGACATCCATCAACTTCAGTATAGTTGGGGTTACATCCCACAATTTGACGTTGATATCCTTGCCTGCGTTTATGCCCGGCCCGATCATCCCGATTACGCCCTTCACGTCCTCTGGATCGTGCGTGCCGTCGTGTCCCCCGCTCCATCTCGGGTTTTCGTTCACGTAACGCTTCAGTTCATTCTTTACCGTTATCTCGGGCCATCTCGCCGCTTGGTATCCTATGTTGAAAATTACTGTCAGATCTGGGGCCTCGTTCAGATGTGTGCCCCACCATACTTCTTCTCTCCTCTTAACGTCCTTGATCGGTTTCTTACCGTCGATGACGATTTCCTTTAGGTTCTCGATTACCTGGCCTCTAACCATTTCGTATTCTTCACCTGGGGTTATCGTACCCCTCGGTTCCCTCCCCTTTACGTTCAGCCAGATGTCCCCATAGCCATATGAGATGACTTTACTCTCTTCCACGGCGATTCTACCTGATCTCGAGGTCAGGAACCCTCCTTCTTCCAGATAATTATTCACGATTACTTCAGTGTGAACAGGACAGAAGCCATGATCCGAGGCCACCATGACGATTGTGTCTTTGCCTGCGGATTTTATGAAGTCACCTATGATCTCGTCCACCTTAACGTAGAAACCCTTGATTAATCCGCTGAACTTGCTCTCCTCGTAATTCGGATGATCTTTGTCGATGTATTTCCAGAAGAAATGCTGGATTCTATCCAATCCCATGAAGACGGGCATGAAGAAATCCCACTTCCCTTCCCGCAACAGGTAGAGGGAGACCTCAGCCATCTCATCCGTGATCTCATTGGTTCTCTCGAAGAACCGGTCGGGATCATCTTGAGCTTTGTCTAAGGTTTCGATGTCGAGATCACCCTTGATCCTGTCGATTCCAAATCTGTTCTTGATCTCCTCCCTTATTCTCTTTGGATAGGGGATGCCTTCACTTTGGGATAAGAAGCCCGGTACTACTAAGCCCTTCATCTCCTCATCTACATCGCTCATGGGAACGTTGATGATCGCGACCCCTTTCCCCGCCTCACTCAGGATATGCCAGAGGGTCTGTGACTTCATCATCTCAGGCCCTATTATCTTTCTTTCATACGAGCCCTTCTCCCTGGTCGCATAACTGAATATCCCGTGTTTGCCCGGGTTTTTTCCGGTCATGAATGTCGTCCAGGCGACGGGCGTCTGAGCCGGAAGGGGGGGGATTGTCCGGCCGAGGATGCCCTTCTCCCTAAATGCCTTAAAAACGGGTAGCTGATCGATCCACTCATCGATCAGCCTTGGGGAGGCGCCATCGAAACCCAGGACGACTATTCTCAAAGCCTCAACTTCCCAAGCAACTGATTATACTGATCTTAAGAGCACGATCCTTCTGCTCGTGGGATAACATGACAGATGTGCTGCTAAAAGATATGCTCTAAAGGTTTGGCCACATGAGAAGTCAGTGTGACATCGACATGAAGCCCACTTATGGAGAGACTATCGATATCCTGTTGCCCGTCTCCGAGGACCTCCAAGCGGCTTCGGTCAGCTCTGCGACGCGAAGCCCACAAATCGGCGGCGATTCGATTGCCTCAAGCCCGAGCATCGCCCTTACGAAGTTATGATCCGGGTTCGACCCACTTGGCATCCTCGTGGGCTCCAAGAAGCCAGGCCCACCCGCAACTAGGTGTTGGAGCCTCCCGTTCCTGTAGAATATCGCACCTCTCTCCCCCCAGAAGGTTATGTCCTCCCACCAGGTGGGCGAGTTCCCCACGACGGAGATGTTAGCCTCAGCACCATTGCTCAGTTTAACCGCGAGTGCCGAGTCTATGTCGACCTTAGCGCCGAGATTGTCAACATAGGCAAATACCTCGGCGGCCCTGAGACCCGTCGTCCAGAGGATTATGTCGAGCAAGTGGCTCCCTGAGTCGTTCAGCTGTCCGCCTCCGCTAAGTGAAGGATCTTGGCGCCACGTGTTCCTCGTCCCATCAAGCCACTCTTGGCACTGCAGGGCCGAGATGAACTGCACATTGCCGAGTTCGCCCGAGTGTATGACATCCCTGATGTAGCGGAACTGCGGCTGATAGTGCCTCTGGTAGGAGACGAGCACTATCCTCGAAGATTGTTCGGACTTCGCCACTACCTCCTTTGCGTGCTCAACAGTACAGACCATCGGCTTCTCGACGAGCACATGGAGACCCCTGCCCAGTGATTCCATTATCTGCTCGAAGTGCAGGGCGTGCGGCGTTAGGATCTCAACTGCATCAAGATCCGTGGAATCGAGCATCTGCACGTAGTCGGGGAACACCCCAACATCAGAAGCCCTGGGAAATGCCTCCCTCAATCTCTCGATGTTCTGCTCGTTCGGATCCGCAACCGCTACAACCTTCGCCTCGCGTATGCTCATGAGGCGGCCGAGGTGAGAGTGAGCTATTCCGCCACATCCTATGAGCCCGATCCTTATCTTCCTGGGTTCCTCCTTCTCAACTCCAGTTCTGATCCTCTTGGCCGTGATCACTATTGTATCCGTCTCGTTAACCCTCTTCTCAGCGAGCGTAACAGCGCCCATTGATCTCATGCATGGATTCGATTGTCGTGCTATTAAGGCTGATTTAAGGGATCAGAGGGTCACTTTACAGTTCCCGTCTGAGGACCGATGGCAAGCTTCGGCTATCCTGATGGCCTCCAGGCCGTCCTCTCCCGAGATCGGCGACTCCCTGCCCTCCATTATCGATCTGACGAAGTCCCCGAGCAGCAGGTGGAGCGTGGCATCTGGTCCAACTAATGGAATCCTCTGCCTCTTATCACCTAACACCAACTGGAGCTCCCTCATGTACCTATCAGCTGATAAGTGGCCCTCTACGCCAACGAATTCCATCTTGTCCGTTCTGCTGTTCGAGCATGCGCTGGCATCGAGGATAGCGAGCCTCTCCTTCGAGAGCTCTAGTATAGCACCGAATGAGTCCTCGACGCCCAAGCCGAGAACGTGCTTTGCTTTGCACTGCACCGAGGTGGGCCTTTCCCTCAGGATATACCTTGTGAGATCAAAGAGGTGGATGCCGATGTCCATGATGGCCCCGCCGTGCTCTTCGGGGTCAAGTCTCCAACCAGTTGATCTCTGCTGTCTCTTGCACATCGACGTGAGATACACCTCTCCTATCTCCCCGAGATGTTTCACCGATTCCAACGTAATCGGGTGATACCTGAATGTATGGCCGACCGTTAGGTTGATGCCATTCCTCCTGGCAACCGAGATCATCCTCTCGGCCTCCTCAGAGCTCCTGGCGATCGGCTTCTCGACCAAGACGTGCTTTCGATGCTCGGCTGCCTCGATGGCGATCTCCATATGCGTACTGTTAGGCGTAACCACTATCACGGCGTCAACCTCCCTGTCCCTTATCAATCTCCCATAATCTGCATACGCCCTCTTCGCCCCCCAGCTGGAGGCGAACTCCTCAGCCCTTGAGAGGTCCCTCCTGCAAACTGCTATGAGCTGCGCGCCCTCGATTTCCTTGAGGCTCTCAGCATACCTGGTGCCGTGCCTTCCAAGGCCAATCAGGCCGAATCCGATCTTCAATTCAGGTCGAGTAAACCCTCGGAATTGGCCTTTTATGCGTTCCAACGAGATCAGACATCCCGTCCGATCGAGCGGAACCCCTCGGTATTACTTCTAGGGCGATGATGTCGCCATTCCCCCGATGGTTCTTTCCTAGGTATATCCAATTCGAAGTTATACGGTGAAAAAGCTTATTACAAAGTTGTAAATTTACTAATCTTTATGTCAGAGCAAAGTAAACCGGAGAATAAGGGAACAAGCATACTTCCAAGATACGTAGCACTGCTCTTAATAGGCATCGTGATAGGCTCAGCGGTAGGATATCTAGTAGAGTCATCTGCTGTGGAGTCGGAGAGATCCATAGTAAGCCAGTTGCAGGACCAGGTGGCGCAACTCCAAGCTGTCAAAGAGTATTCAATCGGATGTACATTCCCACTGACAGGAGATCTCGCATTCATAGGCACTCAGTTCCAATCCGTTGCGGAGATGGCGGTGGCCGACCTGAATAACCAGACAGCTCGGTATGGTCTGAAAGTGAGGTTCAACCTTGTGATCTACGATGACAAGACGACGCCTGAGGTGGCCTTGACGAACGTTCAGACGCTAGCCCAAGCTGGTGTCAAGGTAGTAATAGGCCCAGCGGGGAGTTCTCAGATTAAGGCCATCAAATCGTATGCGGACGATAACAAGATAATGATCATATCTCCGTCATCGACGGTGCCGGATCTAGCTATACCTGATGACTACATATTCAGGACCACAGGTTCGGATGTAGGTCAATCCCAAGCGCTTGCGACGCTCATATCCGGACAGGGTATGAAGAAGGTCTTGGTCTTCGCCAGAGACGACGATTATGGCGTTGCCTTCGGTCAGTTCTTCAAGAAAGATTTCGAGGCACTCAATGGTACTGTGGTTATAATGAACTACGCAGTAGGACAGACGGACTACAGCAGCGAGGTCGCTCAATTGAGTACAAAGGTCAAAAATGAAGGCTTTGATTCCGTCTTAATGATAACATACGATACTGATGGCGCCAATATCTTGAACCACGCCAAGGATGATGCCACGCTATCCAGTATAAGGTGGTTCTCATCGGAGGGAGTTCAAGGCACACCACAGTTAACAGATCCCGCTATAGCTGCCTTCATCCAGAAGGTGAAGCTGTACGGCACAAGGCCTGTGTTTAAGGAGAATCCTCTCTTGCTGAATTTCAAAGCTGAGTTCAAGGCCGAGACTGGTCTCGATGCAGGTGTCTTCACCGATAAAGTATACGACTCCGTCTTCCTTGCGGGTTGGTCTATAATCGCTGGCGGCTACGATGGTGCGGCGATAAAGGAGGCCTTGCCAAAAGTGGCTCAGAATTACTATGGCGCGTCAGGATGGTGCATACTCGACGGCAATGGAGACAGGCTAATACAGGACTATGCTGTCTGGACCGTAGTGCCCAAGGTCGGCGGTGGCTTCGAGTACCAAGACGTAGCATCATATTCTAGTGGTTCATTAGTGTGGGGCTAGTGCTTCCCACACATCCTTTTTTTAGGGTTCGTGATTAGCGGAGATAGATGCCATGTGATTGCGGAACTTCTTAACACGCTATGGGTCTCGAGCATATACTCGCTGATGTCCGTTCCACTTACCTTGAGCTATAGGGTTACCAAGATAATAAACTTCGCCCATATTTCCTTTATCACATACGGTGCTTACGTCGCGGTGATCTTCTCTCTACTACTGCCGCTCGGGTTGATCGAAACGAGCCTCATCGTTTTTCTTGTTGTGGCCGTGCTCGCAGTTCTAAACCATATGCTGGTATTATCCCCCCTCATGAGCAGGGGGACGAATGTCGTCACACTGATGATAGCTTCCATGGGCTCATGGATATTCTTGAAATACCTCCTTTATGCTCTTGTCAGCTCCGCTCAGAAAGTACTTAGGGTAGATCTCTTCTACGTGACACCAAATATCGCGATTCCATCAACAATCATCATAGGGGAGTTCAGAGTAAGCACATTCCTTCTGATCTCAAATGCTATGAACATCATGACTTTGCTCTTCCTCTACGTCTTTCTCATGAAGGTGAAGCTGGGAAGGGCGATGAGGGCTGTGGCGGATAACGCTGGTCTCGCCCAAATCACAGGCATATCGAAGAACGCCGTCTTGAATGCAACTTGGATTTTAACAGGTGGCATAGCCGCCCTCGGAGGACTAGCTTGGTCGCTCTCCTATTACGCTTCCCCCGAACTCGGTGACAACGTTATCCTTCAGGTCTTCGCTTGCTCAGTGATTGGAGGCCTGTCCAGCATCCCTCTGACCTTCGCTGGAGCTTTCGTCATAGCTTTCGCCGAGAACATACTAATAGCATGGTTGCACACATATCTAGGATTGGATGTCAGCTTTAGGCCATTCATCTCCTTCCTAACGCTTCTTCTTGTTATTCTCATCAGACCTCCTGCAGGTGGTGGGGGTGGGCTTCCCTATAGGTTCAAGCTTCCCTTTAGAGGTGACAAGAAACGTTCGACCTCATAGGTTTCGTGCTTTCATGGTCATCACTCTTTACGATCTACTCAATTCTCGCCATCAGCCTCAACCTTGAAATTGGATTCACGGGCATATCCAACTTCGGTAAAGTTGCCTTTTATGGCATCGGCGCATTCATTGCCGCTTCTTTTGGAATTTGGTCCTTCCTCCTGGTTTTCAGATTGGCCTACCCCCTGTATGGACTAAATACCATCATAGCTTTGGGGAAGATCGCTGCGGCAAATCCACTACTTAACGTAACTGTGTTCTTCGTGAGCATATCCCTATCTTTTATTGTAGCGGGCATATTTGGCTACCTAATCACATATCCCACTCTAAGAGTGGGACCTGCCTTCCTCGGCATAACCGTCCTTAGCTTCGGGGAGCTCATGAGGATCTTCCTGAGGCACTTCAAGCCGACGGGTGCAGCGTCTGGCCTCATGGGCCTACCTCACCCATTTGCATGGATTAATGACAGCACAATGAAGAGTGCTCTGTTTGTCATCTCGGCTCTTGCAATCATGGTAATAATCTACTCCTTCTCACAGAGACTCGTCAATTCACCTTATGGCAGGGCAATGAAGTCAATAAGGGAGGATGAGATTGCTGCACTATGCCTGGGTAAGAATGTCCTACGATATAAGGCCCAAGTGCTATTTATCGCCTCAGGTTTCAGTGGTGTAGCTGGAGCACTACTTGTTTTTTACACTGGTTTCGTCAGCCCGGATCTCTTTGTAACGAGTGTGACCTTTGATATTTGGGCTATGGTCATAGTTGGCGGCATGGCTAACAATAGAGGTGCGATCCTCGGAACAGCTGTTATAACTTTCATAGACCGGCTTGCAGCTATTCTCAACTTCATACCATGGTTTCCCTTAGACCCGAACATTTTGAGATGGATGATCACTGGCATTCTAATAATTGTAGTGCTGATGTTTCGCCCCTCAGGATTGCTGCCTGAGAGGACCCTTAAAACCCCCGCATGGGAGACTATTGGCCTGGGCAGCAAGGCAATTTCCACAATGGAAAGGGGTAGGGCACTCGTCTCGTTCTTATTTAAATTAATGATAAAGATTGTGGATTGGTTCAAGGCTGGTGGACGATGAGCGACAGCTTTCTTGGAATAGTAGGCGTTTCTAAGAGGTTTGGGGGAGTGGAAGCCATCAAAGATATCAACATAGAGGTGAAGAAAGGTTCCATAACTGGGCTCATAGGTCCGAATGGAAGTGGAAAAACAACCCTCTTTAACGTGATTACAGGATTTTACACTCCAGACTCGGGTGAGATTTGTTTTAAAGGAAGCAGGATAGATGGGTTCAACCCAAATGAGACCTATACGCTTGGACTTGCAAGAACTTTCCAAAGCCCAAGGTTATTCCCGAGGCTCACAATGCTCGAGAACCTCCTCTTAGCTCCCCCACATCAGATGGGGGAGAGGCTGATTTATGCGACTCTGGAGAAAAAGTGGGACAAGCAAGAGAGAGCTATCGCAATTGATTCCAAGGGTGTTGCTGAAAGGCTACTACTAAATGGTATTGAAGGCACGCTAACCGCTGATCTTTCAGGTGCTCATATGAAGCTTGTTGAGACCGCCAGAGGCCTTATGGGTGGGGCTCAGCTTCTACTCATGGATGAACCGGCAGCTGGCGTTCTATACTCGACAGCTAGGGAGATATTCGATTACATCTCCCTGCTTAGGAAGGAATACGGTCTGACCTTCTTCGTGATAGAGCACAGGCTCGATGTGCTGCTTGACTATGTCGACTATGTCTATGTCCTTCACCTAGGAAAGCTGCTCTCAGAGGGGACGCCAGAAGAAGTTATGAAGGACAAAAACGTCATTGAGGCATACGTGGGACAATCATAGTGATGCTCTCGCTAGAGGCTGTCAACTCCGGATATGGCAGGATGCAGATTCTAGAGGATGTTACACTTAGGGTTGACCAGGGTGAGATAGTATCGATACTTGGGCCGAACGGAGCAGGCAAGACCACGCTACTGAACACGATCTATGGCATTGCTCAGATACTAAAGGGCAGAGTGAATTTCGAGGGATCAACGATCAACGGGCTCAGACCAGAGCAAGTCGCGCGGAGGGGGATCGGCTATGCGCCACAGCTTTCAAGTGTCTTTCCAAGCCTAACGGTGAGGGAGAACCTTGAGCTCGGGGGCTACATCAGAAAGGATAGCCTTGAGGAGGACATGAATGAGATGTACCGACTCTTCCCGGAAGTTGAGAGGAGGAAGGACAATCTCGCCAAGACCCTCAGCGGGGGTGAGAGGCAGATGCTCGCCGTTGCGAGGGCACTGATGGCTAGGCCACGCCTCCTGTTGCTTGACGAGCCCACTGCGGGCCTCTCCCCGAAGGCACTCTCGACCCTCCTCAAAAAGGTCGTCGAGATAAAGTCGAAGGACATAACGATCTTGCTTGTGGAACAGAATGCCAGGAGGGCACTTGAGATCTCCAATAGAGCCTACGTCCTTGTAGGGGGGAGAATAGTAACTGAGGCATCCGGGGAGGAGATGCTCAGCGACGAGAAGCTTGAGGAACTCTATTTCGGGAAACACATGGCGTGACCCATCCACTTTGGATCTGATTTACCGAGTATCCATCGATTCACTGCCATACCAATAGAGCAAGAAGTAACGGAAGGCTTATTCAGCAACAGGACTCGGTGCAAATGAGCCTCGATTTGGACATACTTGCAGCAGGGGAGATATTGATAGACATGATTCCCACGAAACCAGGCCACTACTCAAATGTGCCGGCCTTTGAGAAGTGCTTCGGCGGTGCTCCCTTCAATTTCGCAGTAGGTGCGTCGCGCCTCGGGAGCGAAGTTGGAGCCCTTTGCGCCGTCGGGGATGATCCGTTTGGAGAGTTCCTGCTCGAGGCTCTCAAGGATAATCGAATCGATGTTACGCACGTCAAGATCAAGAGGGCGAGGACAACGCTTGCCTTCGTCGTCAGGGAGAAGAATGGCGAGCGGTCGTTCTTCTTCTACAGGATGCCATGGGCCAAGACAGCTGACACGCTCCTCTCGCCCGACGATGTGGAGCCACAGTATGTAAGGGGTGCCAAGATCCTTCATTACTCGGGCGTGGCACTCTCCTGCAGCCCAGAGCGGGAGGCAATGAGGAAGGCGGTGAGCTCAGCTCGGGAGAGTGGCACAAAGGTCTCATTCGATCCGAACATAAGGCTGGGCCTCTGGGAGAGCCCAGCGACGCTGAAGGAGGCGTGCGAAGGTGCCTTTCAAAGCTCTGACATAATACTACTCGCAAGGGATGAGGCCGAATACCTTTTCGGGAGTATTTCGCCAGAGGAGGTTGCGGATCAAATACTGAGTAAGTATGGACCGGAGATCATAGCTGTGAAGCTCAGTGGCAGGGGCAGCTATGTGAAGTCGAGGGATGGTGCCGAGTTCAAGAAGCCAGCCTTCAAGGTCAAGGTCGTCGACACAACAGGCGCTGGAGATGGTTGGGCGGCAGGATTCCTGCACGGACTCGCGAAAGGATGGGACCTTGAGAAGTGCGCCATAATTGCTAATGCCGTCGGGGGGCTCGTTGTGACGAAAATCGGCGCTACGACTGCAATGCCTACGAGGGTGGAGCTTGGGAGATTCCTCAATTCGAGAGGGATGAAGATAAGCACTTAGCGATAATTGGCAATTGCCGATCGTTAAAGCTGTGACCCAGGTCATATCCTTTTATCTAGGCGATTTTTCCATTATCTTGGCAGAGCCATTGCCTCTGACACGCAGTCCGAAGAAGATATTGCCGAACCACGCGTACTGGCTGACACTGGACATCGATCCCAGCCAAGGGTCGCTGGAGGGTGAGGAGAGGGTTAGGATACACAATCCCCTTCCGCAGAGCGTTGAGAAGATCATCTTCACCTTAGACTTTAACCTCACTTCGAATAAGGAGATGAAGATCAAAGCGGCCAGTGATGAGTCTGGAGCTGAGTTGAAGTATATCAATCCGACAATAGAAGGCCAGTTCGACAGGAGCATTCTGGTCGTATCGCTTGCGAAGGCGATTGAAACGAATTCGGATAAGGAGCTGAAGATCAGTTTCACGAGCAAGTTCCCCAGCCAGGTCGGAGATCTGCCCCTACTCCTTGATGATACATTCTATTCTTCGTCCAGCTACTACCCGCGCGTAATCGGATACACCGAGAAGGACCTAACGAGCTCAAGGCACAGGGATTACGCGTCAGGGCTTTATCGAGTACAGCTGAGGGCGCCAGCGGACCAAGTGGTGGCGAGTTCCGGGAAGTTCGCGAAGGAGGAAGTCTCTGGGGACGTGAAGACGACCTATCTCGAATCAGATGGCACGAGGGGCTTCGGACTCGCCATGAGCCCGAAGTTCTCGATGAGATCTGAGATGATACAGGGGGTTGAGGTCAAGTCCTATTCGCTCCCCGGGGGAGAGGAAAGGCAGGCGAGGCTCATGGAAGCCGCGAGTGACGTGCTACAATTCTACGCGAAGTTCGTAGGCTTCTACCCTTGGGGGAATCTAGCCATACTGCCTGGCAGTGAAATCTATACTGGCGGATATGCGTCGAGCAACATGGTGTTCATCCATAAACCGGAGCCGAGGGGATCGCCAAACTACATCAACTGGATCTTAGCCCATGAGGTAGCACATCAGTATTGGGGGTCCTATGTCGGGGAGACGAATATTTTTCCGCAATGGCTAACGCTCGGCCTTTCACAGTGGCTGGATGAGAGGTACGAGAGGAGCAAGGACAAGTCGCTTAAACGAAAGCCATGGCGGTACTATCTTGTTGGCGTCGCGATGGGGATAGATACGACTATAATGCAGCCACTCGATAAGCTAGACAGCGCGAGATTCGACTGGAATAACATAATCGCGCACAGCAAGTCCTATACCGTAATCAAGATGCTTGAGGACCTGCTTGGGTCTTACAACTTCGAGAAAGCCGCGGGGGCGCTGCTTGAGAGATACGGTGGCAAGATTGTGACAGCAAGGGAATTTCGCCGCATCTGTGAGAAGATCGCGGACCGGAAGCTCGGTTGGTTCTTCGACGAATGGCTCAATGCCGACAGGAAACTCGACTACAAGGTGACCGATCATGTCGAAGGCGAGTCGGAGGGGATCAGCATGCTTCGAGTTAAGGTGAAGCGAGTGGGAGACGCGAAGATGCCGGTCAAGATAAAGGTCATCTTCAAAGACGGGAGCCAGCAACTTGATTCGATCAAAGAAGATACCATCGAGGCTGAAATAACGTTCATCGCTAAGGCGAAGATGGAGCAGATCATCATAGACCCCGATGAGGAGCTCCCACTGAAGAGCAGGATAGATGAGCTGGAGCCCGACATCTTGGGATATTCCCTATTCAACGCAGGTAGATACTCCGAAGCCACTGAGAAGATGCAGGAAGTCCTAAAGGCGGACCCTTCGAACTCGATGGCCCAGTTTACGCTTGGGCTTTGCCTATATGACGCCAAGAAGTACGCTGAGGCCATCAAGGCGTTCGAGGGCGCATCGGGGCTCTTCGATGCCGAAACCGAGAAGAATTGGAAAGCCTGGAGTTACATCTGGATTGGACACATACACGATCTAGAGAGGCGAAGGGACCGAGCAATTACGAATTATCAGAAGGCTATTGACCTGGGAAGTAGGGAGAGGATCACGTTCGATCAATACGGAATCGACGCCGATGCCCTCTCATGGGCAAACGAAAGGCTCAAGGTGCCGTACAGAAGGGATTAGACGCTGTTTAATTGATTCAGGACAACTTCATTTAATATCCGATAGGTTCGTTAAGGCGAAACCAACCGCGCAAACGGATAACTTATGCTATGGCTAGATCAAACGAAGAGCGACAGTCGTAAAAGCACGATTGCCACATTTACATAGGCCGCGGAGATAGTCACGAGGGCTGACGTGTTCAGGGTGAGATTACCAGACCTGCTGAAGCCAGCTGCGAAGATGATCAGTGACCAGGCGTTAAATGCCAGGAAGAGAACGTTCACGAATCCAGACGGCAAAACAAGGGCGAGACCGGGCTCTGTTAAACAGAAGAGAAGAAGGGGGAGTTGTGCCAGTGCATAGCTGCCAACTACCCCTGCCAATCTGATTGGCCTTTTAGTCAATAATAGGAAACCCATGCATATGGCTAGCACGTACATCCAACTGATAGCACTGCTTACAATGATCTCGGCATAAGCTTGTGATTTACTCATTTCGATGATGAAACCTTTGTATAATATCCCCCTATAGACGTAGAGGAGCTCCTCCAGGAAAATTAGGGGAATTAGGAGCGATCTGTATGTCCTCTTCTCACAGAGAAGGCCGATGAATCCTGTGAAGCAAAGGGAGGAGAGGAAGCGGTTCTCCGTCGGAGGAGGGAAGGACAACACCGATATGTTCTCCCTGGAGATGAACTTCATCTGAACAGACGATCCGACCTCTGTCAGATCGTACAAGCCGTTCTCATTCTGCTTGACCAAACCCTTCAGGAGGCGAATGTGATAGTAGAAAGTACCCGGTGACAGATCCAACTTATCCAGGATGACGGTAACAGGTGTCGCCCCATTGCTGCTGAGAAGGGATACTATCTCACGCCTAACGGGATGGCTCAACTGCTTATACAAATCCCTGGCGACGAGCTTGATCCTGGACAACTGGGCCAGACGAGTTATGAAAGATCATCGTAAATAAGCGTGAAGCTTAGGCGTGTTCGTCAAGAAGCGAGGTCATTTCTGCCGAACCATATCATATGGGTGTAGAATATTGACTTACAGAATTTTAGTAGGTCAGAACGTCATAATTATCGAAGGGATATTCGCGAGGAAGCTAGAGCTAAATGCAAAGACCGAGGAGACCCTTACCTATCCTGCTATGCTGATGGTCGGCAAGTGGCTCAAACAGGGCTAGAAGACACTTACACCAACATCAGTTCCGATTAGGGAGACCGTGAGGTTGAGCAGCAAGAGCAATGGAAACCTCGATTGGAAAAAGAATAAATGTGACGATCTTGAAACCGAAGAATAGGGCCCGTGGCCAAAGCTCCTCGAAAACGGAGACGGCTAGGTCCGGATATGGCGGCAGAGCTCAGCGCCGAGCCCCCTATCCCGATAGAGCAAACAAACGCAGTTATGTGGCTGTGTGGGTGAGCTGTAAATCCCGAGTTCAAATCTCGGCGGGCCCGCTTCTAGTGGATCGAAACTGAAGATACGGCAGGCAAAGTCATCCTAATAGCGTCCCAAGCATCTGTGAGGATGAGAATTCTTGAGCTAAAGGGATAAATCGTCTGGGGCATTGATTTTCTATAGGTTCGCACATAAGGAATTGAATCCTGTTAGAAAACTGTCTGCATCTCTTCACACTGCTCTGAGACTGAAGAGAGAAGGGCGTGCAATGCCTTGTGGGCTTCCAGCTGTCAAGGGCTGTGAAAGGGAAAGAATCGCGTTCCTTGCCTTCCTTCTTGCTGCGCTTGTGATGACCTCGATTTCTACAACTCGTTCGCAGCAAGAGATGAGCCTAATGGGGAGAGTTTCCGATGCTCTGACCGACAAGCCCCTTAATGGAGCAGTAGTGAGCATCTCGGGCCAAGTTCTTACTAGTGACGGAGGGTACGAACAATACAGCGTGAGGCTATCCACCAACGAGACTGGGTGTTACGTTGTGAATCTACAAAAAGGCCATTATCTGTTGACCGTTGTTGCGGATTATCCAGAAACGCCCGGCATAGATTATGTTCCAGGATTTCTGCAAATAGATATGACCGAGTTCAACTCGAGCGATATTCTTGCCGACTTCCACCTATTCCCGGGTTCGTCCATCAGGATAACGGGATCGGAGGATTTCATCGAATTGGGCAGGGCTCCGGAAGATGTTTCATTTGGCGTGACGGACACCCATAACGACACCCCATCGTTGGGTCAATCGCTTACATATTATGATCCAAGTATATCCGAAGCACTTGGCCTACAGCCCGACCACATAGTGGTACCCGCAAACATGCCAATACTTCTCTACGGCGAATCGTCCTGGGGAAGGTTTGTAGTTGACAACAATGGAAGTTACTTCATCTTCGGTCAGGGAACCGTTAGGACGATAGACATCAGCGAAGCGGTGATGAACAGGAACATCGAAGTTGTAAGGGTAGCGCTCAACTCTACGTCGTTGCGGGCGAGGGAATTCGGCCTCAGCGGAATCGATGTAAAGTCCGAGACGGATGACTTGGAAACTGCGTTTGGCTACCTAGGATTGGCGAGGCTGGCGCTACATGAGCGCAGCTATTCACAGTGCTACATGGACCTCAGGTCTGCGTATATGATCTATCAGGGTGTCAAAGCCATACTGGAAAGCATCCTGTCGGACGTATCGTTCTCACCTATACCGATCTTCTTCTTGATCGTCCTTTCCAGTTTTGGCCTTGCGAGTATCCTCATCGAGCGCGATAGAGCAAGGATCTGTTCAGGCTTAGCTATCAGCTTGTTGTTCCTCGGATTCTCCTATTATGTTGCACCGGGATGGAGATTGGCCGACCCGACGAAGCTGCTTGCGTCCACAGCTATTGCCGCGCTTCTGGCGATTGGAATCGCCATCCTCTTCCCGAGGATCAAAAGTGACACAGTCACGCCATCGGGCATCGCACTCGTAGCAAGCTTGATTTCCACATTCTCACTCGCAACAAGAAATTTGAAGAGGAGGCGGTTGAGGTCGTCGCTAATACTTGCTTCCATATTCTCGCTCGTATTCGGATTCACGGTCTTCACCTCGTTTCAGCTGCATGCAACAGTGGCGTATGGTCGCCCGGCTACGCCCTATCCGAGTGCTAGTCCACCCATAGGCCTGATGGTGGTACCTCCACCCAGCCCTCCGACTTCAGCCTTCTTCCCGACGTCGATAATTGAGGCCCTTAAGGCAGATCCCATAGTTGCCACGGTGGCGCCAAAGTCGGAGACCAGCCCTGCATATCTCGATGCTCAGCTGATCAGCGAGAGCGGTCAAAGTATATCGATCAGAGGGGCCATCGGGGTCTCGAGCGAAGAGGCGAAGATGAGCCACTTGGACGCAGCCGTTATCGAGGGCCACTACATGGCTGAGGAGGAACATGCCATATTGATATCGAAACGCGCAGCAGTACAACTGCATGTCGTGCCAGGCGACAAAGTGGAGTTCTCTTGGAGGACGAGCACGGGCATCTCTTCGGATGGATTCATGGTTGCGGGCATCTTGGACGACCAGATATTCGGGGGGATCGTCGATCTGGATGGACAGCCTATTAGGCCCTATTTCATCGTAGACCACAACAGGGCTTACCTCAGCCCGGAGAGCGTAGTCGTGCTCAATTGGCAAGAGCTCACGGATCTCAATCTCGGTACGTTGACCAGGATAAATGTTCAGACGAAGAGCGCCAATGAGATCGTTCCACTCGCTAATGAGCTGGCTAGAAAATGGCGCTACTTCGTCTACGCGACAGTTGATGAGGAGGTTAAGATCTTTGCCTACAGGAAAGACCCGACGCTGTTGGGCGGATCGGCAATACCGATGGTGCTTGTGCTCGTTGGGCTTAATATCTTGGCTTGCTCGTTGAATGCCGTCTACGAGAGGAGGAAGGAGATAGCGACGCTCTCCTTGGTCGGCCTCAATCCCTCGCAGATAAGCTACATGTTCCTTGCGGAGGCCGGACTGGTGGCCTTCATAGGAGGGATGACGGGATACCTATTCGGGATCGGAGTGCCGAGGGTGCTGTTCGTCATCGGCGGTCCGGGTTTCCTTACAGAGAAGTTCTCGTGGACATGGAGCATTGCCGTTATACTGATGGCCGCTGTTGTCACCATTTCCGCATCCATCTTCCCGGCCATAAAGGCATCGACGCTAGCAACTCCACACCTCCCCCTCAAATGGAAAATCGATTATATTCCGGCCCAAAGGGATGTGTGGTTGCTTCACATCCCGCAGGTGGTCTCTAAACCAGAGCTCGGATACTTTGTCGTGTTCATTGAAGGGAAGTTCGAGGAGATGCAGCTCCTTCGTACAATACCCGAGAAGATGGTGCTTGAGGATCTGGTAGATGAATCTGACCAGGAGATGGATGTGAGGAAGCTGCTCTTTGCGTACAGCTTTGCCCAAGAGGGTTCGAGGGCTTTTAGAACCGAGAACGAGTTAGTCATGAGGAGAGGGTTGACATCGTCGACTTACTCAATCGATCTCATGATCAGAATAGACATGATCTATAATTACAATCCCATGGATGTCGTTTGGAAGACGGCCTCGGTCGTCCGTCGACTCATGCTCCAGTGGGCAGCGGCACCATCCTCTGAGAGATGGGGCCAGGACAATGTGGGCTCCCCTACGCCTATGCAACTTTCATCGCGTTAAAGGTCTCTGCCGAAGGGGGAAGCACTTAGGTGGAGAACTCTGAAATTTTGAGAGGTGGGGTACATGAGGTTAATCGCTCAGAAATGCTCTTTAAGGCAGATTACTAATATCCTACAGAGGGCTGGCCAAATTGGGTTCTGCTGTGGATATAGGCAAGCTTACAATTAAACAGGTATTCGGGGGCATGGTGAAGGCCTTCAAGCCGGAGGAGGCGAAGGGCTTGGACACGGTGATCCAATTCGATATAAGTGGGGAAGGGGGAGGGAAGTTCTACGTGGTCATTAAGGACCAAAGGTGCACATTGTTTGAGGGGGAGGCAGAAGGACCCGAGATGACGATCTCAGCCAGCAAGGACGACTGGTACGCAATCGCCAAAGGGGAACTCGATGGGGCAAGGGCATATCTGACCGGCAGATTGAGGGCGCAGGGGAGCATGAACGACCTGATGAGGATGCAGTCAATTTTCAAATTCCCCTGACCTAGGCAAGAACCCATAACTGAGTAAGGTAACAAAGGCATAGGAATGCTTATCGAGCCAGCCAAAACTCTTATCACGATCGCCTAATGACATCAGTCCGCCCCGTGCGGGGGTGTACTGAGTCAGGTCAAAGAACAGGGCCAAGAACGACCACAAGTGGTGGACTTAAGATCCACTGCCGTAGGGCTTCGAGACCGGTACGGCAATTGCCACCGACGAAATGGTTCGAGTCCCTCCCCCCGCACTTTTTACGACATTTCACCTAGGTATAAAGCTGAATAACCTTGATATTTTGAGCGCGAAGCGTAAACGTTGCGATCAGTGACAAGGTGATCCGAGCTCTTTATATTATTGATGATGAAGGTTTTCGTTGTGAGAAATTCTCACTTCTCTCTTGTTCGTTGATGGAATTTATTGTGTGCTTACGCGATTATCTTTATGCAATGTCATGAGGTCTGAACTCATATAGAAGTTACTTTCAATATTTGAATAAAGATTCTCAGGGCAATGTGTTAGAGCTCGAAATACATGTAATCGTCTTTTAGAATGGTACGGTAAACTCTCAATGGTCGCTGAGCAGGTCCTCTAATCACTTCGTCAGTAGGAATCTTAGTAAATAGAGAAGTTATTACATGTCCATGGCACTATTTTTCTATCGATTGCGTTACAACATAACGACATTGACATATTCACGCCTTAAATGTAGGAAAGCATATCTATTGTAATGTGGTCAGTACAGC
>Ga0315282_10007056_pt1 | contig 18586 bp, 15 predicted proteins | sample YL17G07_20_MG_FD_203693 | JGI IMG/M metagenome (GOLD analysis project Ga0315282, IMG submission 203693) | Sediment microbial communities from Yellowstone Lake, YNP, Wyoming, USA - YL17G07_20 | ecosystem: Environmental > Aquatic > Freshwater > Lake > Sediment | place: USA: Wyoming | collected...
TCACGAAGAAGATTACCTGAACCTGGTCAAGCGAGTCAGCCAATCCGGTACAGGTTATCTGGATATGGGCGACACCCCCGCCTTCAAAGGGTGCTATGAAGCCTCAGCACTTGGCGCAGGAGCATCTTTGACCGCCGTTGACCTCGTTATGTCGGGAAAAGTTACACATGCAATGAATATCGCGGGCGGGCTTCACCACGCGCATCCAGGCCGCGCGTCAGGGTTTTGCATCTTCAACGACCCCGCGATCTCAATCGCCTACCTGAAAAAGAAATACTCGGTGGAGAGAATTCTGTACTTGGATGTGGACGCTCATCACGGCGACGGAGTCATGTACGGATTCTACTCAGATCCTGGGGTACTGGACATTGATTTCCATGAAGACGGAAGACATCTCTTCCCAGGAACTGGATTCATTCAAGAGGTCGGAGAGGGGGAGGCTTCTGGTCTGAAGATCAACGTGCCCCTTTCCCCATTCACTAATGACGAAACTTATCTGAAGCTTTTCCGAGAAGTCGTTCCGATGGCCGTTAGGAAATACCGCCCACAGATTCTGCTTCTGCAATGTGGAGTCGATTCGCATGCGAACGATCTTCTCGCCCATCTGCAAATAACGACCAAGTCGTATTGCGAGATTACTTCCACACTACATGAACTTGCGCATGAAGTAGCGGATGGCCGGTTGGTAGTCTTCGGTGGAGGAGGTTACAATATAGCGAATGTTGCCCGCACGTGGGCCCTCGTTGCCTCAACTCTGGTAGACTATCATCCCCCACAATTCATTCCAGCGAGCTGGCAGAAGCTCTTCGAGGCTCTAGTGGGAGAGAAGGCGCCTGACAGACTCGAGAGTGAGGGAGAAGCCAGATCGGAGCTCTCGCAAAACATCACCGCCAGAGAAGCAACCCACATCATGCAAGAACTGAAGCGCTTGATACCATTGCTCGCAGGCTGAGTCAGGTGTTCTTGAGGATTCCTTCCTGGGGTTTGAAGACGCCCGTCAGAAGGTCTCTTTGAACACGCAGGTAGTCGTCAGGCGTTCCAACGTCAGCCCAATAGCCTTCATGCTTGTAGCCAAACACTGTGCCTTCACGCAACAGCTTGGGAAATATGTCCGATTCGAGAGACGTCCGCCTACCTTTCGGTATCTTGGCGAATATTGATGGGCGGATCACGTATACTCCCGCGTTCACCCAGGCCTCTCCAGCGGGTTGCTTTCGGGGCTTCTCCACGAAACTGACAACTCGGTTTTCATCGTCAAGTTCCACAGCTCCGAAACGTGTCGGCGTCAATGACTTGGCCAAGACAACAGTCGCGAGTGCCTCGGATTTCTTGTGCGCGTAGATGAGTTTGTCAAGGTCGAGGCCGGAGAATATTACATCGCCGTTGAGGGCTAGGAAATCTGAGCCGATCATCGCCTCAGCGTTCTTTATTGCACCACCCGTATCAAGCGGCTCCTTCTCGAAACTGTAGCGTAATCGTATTCCGAGCTTGTGCTCGTCCAAGTATCGCACTATTTGTTCCTGGAGGAATCCTACGGCTAGGATGATTCTGTCGAATTCATACCTCTTCAGGTACTCGATCTGATATTCCAATAGCGGCTGATAGCCTATCGGCAGAAGTGCCTTGGGTGTTGAGAAAGAGCTGGGCCTCACACGGGTTTCAAGCCCACCGCACAAGATGAGAGCGGTTCTCTCAGGGCGGAATTGCTCCATCCCAAGTTTGAGGAGGAACTCTGCTGTTTGAGAGCGGTTAGTGAAGCGCGTGCCGTCCGCTAGTAGATCGATCTTGTGCATCAGAGACGGATCTAGCGTCATACTGAAACGGCGTTTCATGGCTAACGAGTATTACATGGTACCCTTTAATTGTATTACGCATATACTATTGCTACAGGTGCATAAGTTGACGGACATATGCCCCGCCTGCGGAAGCAGAGATATGGAGTACGTCTGCGCCTTCGAACAAGTTGCTCAGATCAAATGCGCCAACTGCGCTAACATGTGGTGGGACTACAGCTAGCCCCTCCAGTACCCTGCAAACCCGAGAGATTTCTTGATAGCTGATCGGTACATTACACGGGTTCCTTGGCGCGGGGGCCGGTGAGTCTTTCTAGCAGGATTCTCTGTTCAACTTGAGCCACTAACCTCTTCGTCTGCATGAACGCGTCAGGGTTGACCGAGATGCTGTCAATGCCCGCCTCAACGAGAAATCTCGTGAAATCCGAATACACGCTCGGAGCCTGACCACAAATGCTGACGGTCCTACCGTATTGATGTGCGGTCTCTATCAGGCTCTTGATGGCGCGCTTGACCGCCATGTTTCGCTCATCGAATAGGGGCGCCAGAACTTCATTGTCCCTATCTGCGCCGAGAATAAGCATCGTCAAGTCATTACTGCCGATGGAGAATCCGTCTGCACCCGCTTTGCAGAACTCGTCGGCTAGGATTATGTTGCTTGGAACCTCCGCCATAATCCACAGCTTAAAGTCCTCGTCCTGTCTCAGACCTTCACGCTGCAACAGCGCTCGAACCTTAGCAAACTCTCCTACGGTTCTGGTGAAGGGTATCATGCACCAAAGATTCTTCAGACCCATTTCTTCTCTGACTTTCTTGACTGCGGCTATCTCCAGCCTGAAGGCTGGTTCGAATCTCGGGTCAAGATAGCGGCTTGCCCCCCTCCAACCTATCAGAGGATTGGATTCCTTGATTGCACCCTCGTACTTTTGCCCGCCTTCCAACTTCGCATATTCATTGGTCTTGAAATCACTGAACCTAAGCACAACGGGCCTTGGATGAAACTCCCTGCAAATTATTTCTAGCCCTTGTGCCAGTTTGTCGACGAATTCCTCCGGATGCCCGGTTTCGATCAGCCACATTGGATGCTTCTTCACGTGGTCGCTGACAATGAACTCCATTCGGAGAAGGCCAACGCCATCAACTGGCAATTGAGCGATTCTTTCCGCGAGTTCTGGTTCGCCTAGGTTGACGAATATTTTCGTTCCAGTTACGGGTGCCTCGACAGGTCCCAATGAGCCCGTCGGGAGAACTTGTTGGGATTCTGATTTGATGGATTCAGCGATGATTCCTTCATACACAACGCCGCTCTTCGCGTCGACAGTTACGTCCATGCCTGTTCTCAGGACGCTTGTGCCAATTTTGGTTCCTGTTATGCAGGGGATTCCCAATTCTCTGCTGACGATGGCTGCGTGACAGGTCATGCCGCCCGCGTCTGTGACAATCGCCTTCGCTTTCTTCATGGCCGGAACCCAGTCGGGCGCTGTCATCTCAGTGACTAGAATCTCCCCGACCTGAAATTCGCTAATTTGGTCCGATGAGGGAATGAGGTGGGTCTTCCCTGCGCCTATTCCAGGCGACGAGGGCAATCCTTTCAACAGGATTTTCTTCTCTATCATGGGCGTCGTTGAAACAATTGGTCTCTGCCCAATCGGGCTCTTCTTCAAGGACCAGACGGTCTCAGGTCGCGCTTGAAGTATGAGCATCTTGCCCGTTTGCTTGTCGATTCCCCATTCAATGTCCATCGGCCGACGGTAGTGTTCTTCGATTGCGAGGCCGTACTTCGCGAGTTCTATCACTCTATCATCTGGGATGACCTGACGGTCTTTCAATGCCTCTGGGACCGTTTTCTCTTCGGTTCCACCATCAGGTTTCTGTGCGAGCATGATGGTTTTCGTTGGGATGACCTTGCGGACTACTTGTAGCGTTGCTTTGTCAACGTAGTAGGTGTCTGGCGTCACGGTTCCCTTAACGATATACTCACCAAGTCCATAGGCGCCTTCTATTACGATCAATGATTCATCACCGTTCGTCGGATCCATCGTGAACAAGACGCCGCTGGATTCGGAGTAGCACATCATCTGAACGATTGCAGACAACGCAATCGCTAGATGATCGAACCCCTTCTGGACCCTGTAGAAGATCGCACGGTCGGTAAAGAGGCTGGCATAACATTCTCGGACACTATCGACTACTTCCTTCGCGCTTGATATATTTAGGTAACTCTCCTGCTGACCGGCAAAACTCGCATCAGGCAAATCCTCAGCAGTGGCGGAACTTCTGATCGCGACGAATGGTTTCTTCACTTTCTCATGTGCACCCAATTCCTCGTAGCCGTTTACGATGACTTTTTCGAGTTCCTCGGGCATCGGAGCCGAGGCGATCAGTTTTCTGATTTGAGCGCCAACTATCTGCAGGGTCGTGGTGTCGTTGGGGTCTTTTAGTGGTTTCAGGGCGTCGGCAATCTTCTTTTCCAGTCCACTCTTGCGGAGAAATAGTCTATAGGCATCAGCGGTGAGAGCGAAACCGTAAGGGACAGGAACCTTAGTCTTGGAAGTCATCTCGCCAAGGCTTGCCGATTTTCCACCGACTACAGGGACATCTTGCTTTCCTATCTCGTCGAACCAAAGCATGAGTACGCTCAAGTCTTCTCAACCTCTCAGTACTACTTTGAAGCGGAACCCGCCGGAAAGAGTAATACCTTGTCTACCTACGGTAATTACACTAAATTTCATTGAAGGAACAAGGAAAATACTCGATTTTTGTCTTAGGAGAGGATTTGGTTTGTACGTTTACCTTTTCGAGGAGGGGAACACTAAGCTCAGGGGGCTTCTGGGCGGTAAAGGTGCAGATTTGGCGGAGATGACCCGCCTTGGTCTTCTGGTTCCCCCCGGATTGACTGTGACCACAGAAGCATGCAACTATTACGGTTCGCATGGGTTAAGTTTCCTGACGGATTACAGCAGCAGATCATCGAGAAATTGCATGTCTCAGAATCCAAGACTGGCAAGATCTTTGGAGACCCCACTAATCCACTCCTAGTATCCGTCCGATCCGGAGCACCCATCTCAATGCCTGACATGATGGACACCGTCCTAAATCTAGGATTGAACGATAGAACACTTCAGGGCCTTATTCGTCAGACAAGCAACGAACGATTTTCGTATGACGCCTACAGGCGTTTTGTTCAGATGTTCGGAAAGGTTGTTCTCGGGGTTAAGGGCGAGAAGTTCGAGTCAATTATCCGGAAACACAAGGATCGACTGAACGTCAGGTCGGATGTCGAACTAGATGCGAAGACCCTCGCCACAATGGTTCATGAGTTCAAGGAACTTGTGAAGCAGGAGACCGGGCAGGTCTTCCCTGAGGAACCAGTCACGCAGTTATACATGGCCATTGCCGCCGTCTTCCAGTCGTGGAATGGTCACAGGGCCGTTGTCTATCGTGAAGCGAACAAAATTCCTGACGATCTGGGTACGGCCGTCAATATTCAAGCAATGGTATTCGGTAACATGGGTCCCGACTCCGCACCGGAGTCTGCTTCACAAGGAATCCATCCACCGGCGAACCTTCCCTCTTCGGGGAATTTCTCATCAACGCTCAAGGCGAGGACGTTGTAGCTGGAATCCGGACACCAAAACCGATCTCTCAATTAAGGGACGAGATGCCAACAGTTTTCCAACAGCTCTTGGACGTCTGTAAACTTCTGGAGCGACACTTCCGTGACATGCAAGATATCGAGTTCACCGTAGAAAGAGGAAAGCTGTTCCTTCTACAGACTCGCTCCGGAAAAAGAACTGCTCCGGCCACAATTAGAATCGCCGTCGACATGGTTAGCGAGGGCCTGCTCGATAAGGAGCAGGCGCTTCTGCGCATCCAGCCGGGTCACATCGAACAACTCGTCCACAGGCAGATTGATCCTGCTCACAAAGGCAGACCCGTCGCCACCGGCCTGCCCGCGTCACCGGGAGCCGCGACGGGAAGAGTGATCTTCGATACCGATGAAGCTCACACGCTTGGCGGCAGAGGAGAGAGTGTAATCCTCGTTCGAGAGGAAACAACGCCAGAAGATATTCATGGCATGATTGCCGCTAAAGGTGTTCTCATCAGCCGTGGAGGAATGACTTCCCACGCTGCGGTCGTCGCCCGTGGAATGGGTAAACCAGCCATTGTCGGATGCGAACAAATCAGAATTGACGTAGGTAAGGAAAGCTTCAGCACGCGAAAGGTGACCGTGAAGAAGAACGATATCATCACGATTGACGACACCACTGGCAATGTGCTGCTTGGCGAGGTGCCCACAATTGAACCCAAGTTGAGCGGTCAGGCTAAGCAATTGCTCAAATGGGCTGATGAGGTAAGGAGACTCGGTGTCAGAGCGAACACCGACACACCAGAGGGTGCTGCCCTCGCGAGAGAGTTCGGGGCTGGGGGAGTAGGGCTCTGCAGAACCGAGCGAATGTTCAATGCAAAGGATCGGCTTCCAATCGTCCTAGAAATGATACTGGCTGCAACTGACGCGGAACGTGCGAAGGCGCTGGAGAAGCTGAGGCCTCTCCAAAAGGAAGACTTCAAAGAAATCTTCCGAAACATGCACGATCTACCCGTAACCATACGCCTCCTAGATCTTCCCTTACACGAATTCCTTCCAAAATACGACGAGCTAGCCGCGGAGATTACTGCTCTAGAGTCAAAGGGAACAAATACCGAACTACTTGATTCCAAGAAGCGTATGCTCAGGAAGGTGGTTACCCTAGCAGAGCACAACCCTATGCTTGGTCATCGGGGCTGCAGATTAGCTCTGAGCCATCCTGAGATCTATGAGATGCAGACCCGAGCGATTTTCGAGGCTGCATGTGAGCTCAGACAGGAAGGGATCAATGTGCGAGTCGAAATAATGCTGCCGCTGATCGGTGAGGCGAACGAAATTCGATTCCTTAGGGAGAGAATAACCGTAGTCGCATCGGAGGTCATGGGAGAATTAGGGTGCAAGATGGACTACAGGGTGGGTACCATGATTGAGGTTCCGAGGGCGGCCCTGACTGCGGATGAGATTGCTCGATATGCGGACTTCTTCTCATTCGGCACGAACGACCTCACTCAAGCTACGTTTGCGTTCAGCAGGGATGACGCGGAAGCGAAATTCCTGAAGGACTATTTCGATAAGAAAATTCTAGCTGTGAATCCCTTCGAGGTTCTCGACCGCCAGGGTGTTGGGAGACTGATGCGCATTGCCGTGGAGGGTGGCAGAAGAACTAACCCGAAGCTTACGGTTGGCATTTGTGGAGAGCACGGGGGAGAGCCGAGTTCAGTGGAGTTCTGCCACGAGCTGGGATTGGATTACGTAAGCTGTTCCCCATAACGCGTACCAGTTGCTAGGCTTGTTGCCGCAAGGGCGGTCGTACAGGGGAAAGCCGTTACATCAGGTGAGAACAGATAGGACGCAAGGGTCGTTTCATAAATAAGATGCAATGAAATTAACTGGGCGGTCTCATTTGAATAATATTCGCACGATCCGCATCACATTTGCGGCCGTAGTCATTCTAACGGCGCTGATCGCGGGTGCGATCTGGCAGAATCGCCCGTTTGTTTGGAGTCAGGAGAGGCAGATTACGAATGGTTCAGGCGATTCACGACTGGTCGATCTATCGACCGATCCCTCGGGCAACATCTTGCACTTGGCGTGGGAAGACAACCGCGATGATACAATGGAAGTCTATTACAAACGCAGCCTCGACGATGGAGTAACTTGGGGACCGGATGTTAGACTAAGCTACTTGACGCCTCATACTGTTGAACCTGAACCGCGTCTCGCGACAGACGGGAAGACAGTTCTTGTATTCTTCTCGAATAGGACCTCGACAGGAGAACACCTGTTTTACGTTGCTAGCAGCGATGCAGGCTCGAATTTCTCATTGCCTATACAATTAACTCATGACTTAGGTGGTCAAACCAACGCGGCGCTGGTGTTCGTTGGTTCCACGGTCCATTTAGTTTGGCAGGGTTACTTCAACGATGGAGAGGAATACATCTTCTACGCAAAAAGCCCAAACGCAGGTTTAACGTGGCAACCAGAAACTGCTCTAACAAGCACTACAACCGCTCAGGATCGTCATGCGGCAATCGCCGCAGTTGGGGACAAGGTGTTCGTGGCATGGAGCAGGTTCTATCAGGGTAGAGAGGCGATCTATGTCAGGGCGAGTTTTGATTCTGGTGTGACTTGGAAACCTGAAGTTCAGGTTTCGGATTACGAGGTTCCTTCGTTCCTTGAGTTTTCCGCGATAGGTTCGAACGGCACTCACGTCCACATGGTGTGGAATAGTCAGGGAATTCAGTACTCGCGAAGCTCAGATTCAGGCGCAACATGGACCACTTCCACTCCTCTAACGAACACGACTCGCCAGTATATTGCGCCGAGAATTTCAGTTGTCGGCTCACAGATTCGTGTGGTGACGGCAGCCATATCCGCCGAGGGGGATCCTCGACATGTCAGAGTTGCGTCGGATGTGTACTACATGAGTAGCTCTGATGGTGGTCAGAATTGGATGAAGCCAGCCTCTCTTACTGTGCATAAACCCGAAGTCTTGTCGCTGGCGCCCGTGATATGGAGTTACGGAGACGCGACCTTCATTGCCTGGCAAGACAACAGAGACGGCCGCTACGCCGTTTTCTTTCTCTCCAGACCAGACTTCGCCATCTTGCGCGGCTTCGAGTGGCAACTACTCATACCAATCGTGATTGTACTGGTTGCGGCAACTGCTCTCTACGTTGGCTTAGAATTGAGACCAAGACCAGCTAAACGTCGAATAGTGCGAAAGCGGCGCGCCCATCGAAGAAGCAATCGCCGCCGAGGTCGTGCGAGAGGTTAGTGCAAACTCAAGTCATTTGCTTAAGTTTCATGGTTAGCCGGTAGAGACTCGGGCTCTCGACTTATTGTTGGCTCACGGCGTAGGGCATCGATATCAGGCTACTACTTCTACGAGATTGAGAAAGGTACAAAGATGTCCCCGCCATCAGCCCAGTCGGCTGAACCGAGCTTCCTGAGTCAATCCTACTGCCTGCAATAAGCTCCTTCATACTGAAGAAGAGCTTCTAAACGGGCCCAAAAAGAGGGCCCTCCCCCGATTTTTCAAAAGCCGAATCAATTGCATTTTCAGCTTTCAAAAAGTGAGGGCAATGTTCAAGTCATCAAGCTACTAGCTCGACCACCCGATGGATTTGTCAGATTCTAAAGAGCGATTCTCGAACCGGGCTGCTTACTACGCTAAGTATCGTCCACGATACCCTGAGGCCATTCTCAAGTTCATGGAAGAGGAGTTGAATCTCTCAAGTAAGTCTGTGATTGCAGATATTGGCTCCGGGACGGGGATTCTTTCTGAGCTATTTCTCAAGCACGGCAATCCTGTTCTTGGCGTTGAACCCAACGAGGAAATGAGGAGAGGAGCGGAAGAACTGCTCACAGAGTATCCTCGTTTCACAAGCGTAAACGGGTCTGCCGAAGCTACAACACTCCCACCTCACACCGTGGACTTCGTCACGGCCGCGCAATCCTTTCATTGGTTCAACCCGGCGAAGGCACGAGAAGAGTTCTTGAGAATCCTAAAACCCCGCGGCTGGGCCATCTTGATTTGGAATACGCGAAGGAATTCAACCCCATTCATGCAGGCCTATGATCAACTAGTGAGTCGTTATGCGAGGGACTCTCGTCGAGTTAGACATGAGAATATTGGTGAAGAGAGCATAGGAAATTTCCTGGGACAATACACGACAAGAATCTTCAACAACCACCAACTCTTGGATTTCGAAGGCCTAACAGGACGATTACTCTCCTCTTCCTACGCTCCGCTGCCCGGCGACCCACGGCATAGCCCAATGCTGGACGAACTGCGAAGGGCTTTCGACTCTTACCAAGAAGGCGGTCTCGTGCGTATGGAGTATGATACCGAAGTATACAGCGGCCAACTCATGAACTGAGTTTTTCATCCTTTTCCTCCTTTCCTCCTTTTTTCTTCCTCCTCCCCACACACACTAAACTAGCGGTTCAAATTTGATTGCCCGCACAGGCGTCTCACGGCAGTACAGATTCGGGTGATTTGACATCGAATTGTCGCAGTTCAGACACCACGGGTGGCGCCGTTTTGTGCTGAGGACTGATCGATATTGTTGCTGAATGCCACGTGTTGAGAACGGAAAGCAGTTTTGGAACGGACTTGTCAGTGCTGAACATGAACGTCATCAGGTTACTCCTGTTTGAGTTGATATACATCTGTTTCACGATCTTTTGAAACACAGATCGTAGATCCACTAATACGTCGCCAGACTCTTTGCATCTATAACTGACCCGGTAGGATTTCTCCTGCAACGACAGTCTGCCGGGGAGGTATACCTTACCGCAGTTCTCGGCCCAAGTCATTTGATTGTCTATGATGTATCCCGTCCACTCGTCAATTTCAGAGGCAATTTTGATGTAGAGGGTTAGATTGTTTTCCGAAAAAGGAACAATATTAACAGTATCGAACCACTTGCCTTCAAAAAGTTGCCCCGACACGAAAAGTGAGTTTGGAGGTATCGACCGTTTTCCAACCCGATCATACGCAAACGAGAGTGAGAAATCCTTCACCTCAACTCCATTTTCATCTTTCACATGAAGAGCCGTTGACAAGGACAATCCATGCTTCAGCTTATTGTAAATGGTCGAATGGTTGGCATAAAAATGAGCCCAATCCCTTAGACTCTCCAAGAAAGTTTCGCAAGTTTTGACTGACAAATGCGCGAGAGCAATTCTCTCATTGTCTTCTATCGGCAAATCCGTTGAATTTGGAAGCGCCAATACCCTGGCCAGTATAGCCTTTCCATCGTTTCGTTCGACGCGTTGCAGAAACCTCAGCACAATTCCAGGGCCGTAGAAAGCCATTTTCCCAGGAACATCGCACTTGCTTGTTGATAGAGCGTCGGACAATGCATAGACTGTCTCGATCAACATCATGAGTTTGCCTATGACATCCAACTGCATGAAATCACGGAGCTCCTCCTTCTCCAAAGGCTCTTTCGGCAGATCACTTTGAAAAGCTTCTAACTGCTTCACAAATGCCGATTCAGCTTTGATCGCATTCACCATTGTGTAAACCGATCTGCGTATTATGAACAGGGAGCTCCAAGTGGCCAGTCCAAATTCCTTGCTTGCGACGAATTCGGTTGCCTTCGCCTTTTTCAATTCAACTTCCGAACTCAAGACATGTCAACTCTTGAATATGCAATGTGCAATTTGAATCAGTTACCAAATTCCGAGTATATTCGAAAGTACCTACTTGGCCCGGTATGCGAAAAACCCAACGATCTGCCAGCGTGTGTGGTGGGTCAGCTGGTGCGTACACACACACGAAAACTGCCTGAACCTACGGTTCAAATTTGGGTGCCCGCACTAGTCATATGAAGTCAAGCCGTGACCCGAAGAAGCCATGTTTCTAGCCAGCCTCTTCCTGTGCGATAGCGTCTCAAAGGATTTCATCAGCCCTTCAACGTAATGGAGTAGAGGCATTCTCTTCGAATCGAGTGTAGCAAGATACTCATCTCTCCACTGTTGCACTCGAATCGCCGTATCACTTTCTCCTGATTGAAGTTGCGCAACTGGCACGCTTTCTTTGAGCGGAGTAGGCATGACAAGATACTTTAGCTGTGGCCCGAGAATCACGTCATACAAAATATACTGTCTGCCGTGTATTTTGTTTCAGCTACTTGTTGGGCTATCCAGAAACGGGTGTCATTGTCCATCATGGCATACAGATACTTCATGTCACCTTTCACTTTCAGGAATAATTCGTCGGCCCGCCATGTGTCCGAGACTTGCGGGGTAATCTTGTCAAGGTACTTTCGCATTAGCTCTGTTCGGTGACAGTAGGTCTCGGACTCGATGAGAACCTGTACAGGAGTTGAGTGCGAGGAATCAGCGTCTCTCCTCCAGCTCGTTGGCGGTCACCCGGCAAGTCTTCAGAGAGGCGGACGAAGCGGTTCACGAACGTACGTAATGCGTATCTTAGACTAAACTCCTCTGGTCAGTCGCGCGGATTGTGTGACTTCTTGACTGAATATGGTACTTGGAGTCCTTACGTGGGCACTGATGCAGTAGTCTTAGCGGTTACGCTTCTTGCCATTGGAGTCTTGTTCACGTATCTTGGGACGAGGTTGATTGGTGCTGTTGGAATCAAGAGACCTGGAAAGGCTGTCAGTGTCTTCATGATAACTATTTGGAGTATTTCTTTGGCAACGTTTCTTGTTGCCTTCACAACTTATGGCTTACAAATATATCAACAGCATCTGCTCGGCGTTCCGCCCACAAATCCGATTAGTCCGATCACGGGTCTCTGTGGACTGGCAACTTTCATCATCATCGCGTATCTGACTAGAAATCACGGGCTAAAGGTTGCATAGGAAGCACCTTTGTTGGCACAGCGGCGGCGCCGATGATATTCGAACTTCCATTTGACCTAATTGTCATGGGCAGAACATACCCTCCCATACCTCCTGCACCAACACTGTTCAGGCTGCTCTTTTTCTTACCTCTATTTCTGGTAGAGATTTCAACGTTCTCGCTTCTCACATTATCGCCGTTAACGAAGCTGTCAAAATACACGCTGTTTTCTCTAGCAGGAATGTTCTTTGTCTTCGCGGTGTGGGCTTTCCTTGGTTTCTCATATCCCTCCGCTCCAATATCAGTCGCACTTAACGGAGTATCAAAGGTCCTAAGTTTCGTTACGGCAATCACGCTTTTCCTGAAAGCAAACAAAGCAGATTGAGGCTTTTGAAGAGGGTATCATGACCTCAGCATCATTTGACAGAGGTGGGGAGACCCGACGTTTTCCACGACGAGGCTTCATGCCTTACTCACCTTGAAATGGGGACCCCCCCAAGGGAACTGAAACTAGAGCCACGAGAGCCAAATTGGACTCGTGCGGTGTACCACCAACACACAAACTCCAAAACCGCAGACATTGTACGATCTTTTATCTTGCGTGAGTCAAGGGAACCGTCGTGCAAATTGGAGCCACACCGCAAATGTCCTCATTCTTAGGAAATGAGACCGCCCCGTTTTTGGCCAGCGAACTTCTGTCGGCATGTTTGGCCTTTGCGATCGCATATTTGATGCTCAGGTCATTCAGAGTGCTTCGAAGAGACTATCTTATTGGCTTTCCAATTGGCTTCAGTTTCTTGGGCTTATCGTATTTGCTCCTTGGCGCGTCCTACGTCATCTCTTCGTTAGGGGATGAAGCAAGCTGGCTGCAGCTTTTCATCGGGTGCTATGGGTTCGCTTTTCTAGGAACAACCTATTTCCTGAGGAGAAGAAGCTTAGCGCATCGCCTTGGTCGGATGTCTAATTGGCTCTTCTCTCTACTCGTAGTTCTTGCGGTTGTGGCTGTCCTGATAGTTATCGTTCCCCCAGTCATGGTCCTCCCTCCACATAGAGTGGCTGACCAAGTATTTCGAATCACAAACCTAGGCTTGTTGGCGTATGTTCTGTTGAGCATGTACCAAATTCTGAAGGCGAAGGCCTACGAGCTGGGAGCGGTTGTACTGGCTGGCTTCGTTTTTCTAGCCATAGAACAGTACAGCCTCCTGCTTTGGTCACTGGATGCGAGCTTCTGGTCATTTGCCTTCGCACACTTGTCACGACTCCTCGGTCTGGGTGCTATCGCGCTTGAAGGATTTCACCGCCAGTGATTTGGATTGAATCCCTCAGGCTCAAGCAAGCAGTGGCCTAGGGAACGCACAAGAATCTACTTCGACATTCTGCGTTCCATCATGAGGGAAGAGAGATCTTCAGAAGTTGTGAGGATCACAAGGGTTCAGAATCGTGTTAATGTGCCTTCAGACAGGTTCAGGCGACATCTCAGAGAGATGGAGAAACTCGGACTTGTGAATTTTCGGAACACTCTCTCAATCACGATCAAGGGAAGAGAGTTTGTTTCCGAGTACAGGAGATTTTCGGAGTTTATGAACCGCTTCGGTCTAGTGTAAGGAGACAACGTCACATCGCACTTCGTTCACCGTTTCATCGCGTAACGTGACAAACGCAGAGTACGTACGCGTGGTCCATGATGGTAAAAACATACCCATACATAATCGGCTCAAAACTCATCCATTGATTTGGAGGCTGCCATTTGCGGATCCTTATCATTCTCAGTTACTGTGGGCAAATTCCTCGTAAGGCTTTGACTGCGAATGAGTCAGGGAGCCTTCGAAAACGGCTCAAAATGAGGATTTCTTCTATTGCTGTGTTGGTCAGCAATGGTTGATTTGATCATTCCACCTCTCACGGCCCTCTCAATCCTTATTTTTCTATCATTCGTGGGAGCCATTCTAAGTGAGAAGCTCAAAATTTCATACACAACGGTCATGATAGCAATCGGTCTTACGTTATCATTTCTTAGGCTCGCAGGTGGACTAAGCGCAATTCCGCTAGATAGAAGCATTATACTTGGCTTAGTGGTTCCTCCCCTAATCTTTGAAGCCGCCACACGTACACGGTTTGAGGTTTTCAAGACTGTTAGGAATACGGTTCTATCTCTAGCGATATTCGGCGTGATACTTTCCGCCTTGTTGAGTGGATTTGCCCTCAACCTCGCCCTCGGTGTGCCTTTGGCTGTAGCTCTTACTTTTGGTGTAATAGTATCACCTACCGACCCCGTTTCAGTAGTCAATGCCTTGAGAAGAACAAAGGCACCGATACGACTGACCACAATTCTGGAGACAGAAGCATACTTCAATGATGCGACAGCAGTAGTATTGTATCCTGTTGCCGTTTCTCTTACATTCAGACCGCTACAAGATATCGGCTCGTTCGCTTACATTTTCGGAGTCGGGGTTTTGGTCGGGCTAGTTGTATCCGGGATAGCTGAGCTTCTTCATCGGCTAGTGACAGAACCTTTGGCTGAGACATCGTTTACTATAGCTGTAGTGTTCGGGTCGTATGCTTCAGCCGAATTCCTTGGAGCGTCAGGTTTAGTCGCTGTCGCTATCGCAGGGTTGTACATGGGAAATAGAACTATGCGAACTGCTATGTCCGGGGAAACAAGGACGACCATGACAAAGTTCTGGGAAGTAGTAACCTTCCTGGCCGCCTCTTTCGCATTTCTGTTGCTTGGTTTGAAGGCAGACTTTTTGTTGCTTGTTAAGTTCATTCCCTATGTTCTCGTCGCCTTCGCAGTCATACTCTTGGCGAGGGTGTTCAGCGTGTATCCCATAGTGGGCTTAGCAAACCTGTTGGGAGAAAAGATTCCGAGTTCATGGACTAGGGTGCTTGCTGGGGCTGGGTTGCGTGGAGTGATATCGGTTGCTTTGGCGCTCTCTCTACCCGAAGGTTTCCCATTTAGAGAAAGTCTAGTAGCAATGACATTCGGAGTCGCACTTCTCTCGCTGGTCGTTCAAGGGGAACTTCTCCAAGTTTATCTGAAAAGACATAAACCTTAGCCTACACCAAACGACTATAGCGTAAGATAGCAGGCGTATATGCGCCGTCGAGTTTCTATTCTCTCTTCTATTCTTCTCGCCTTGGTCGAGGAGATCAACCTGTTCGCTACAGGCGTAATTGCTATGCTCATTTTGTTCGTCTTTATCACGCTGAGAAAGATCAAGAGAGAGACCAAGGCGTCAGCGCAGCGATACTGCCATATCATAACGCTCAGATAACTGCATCTTCGCTGTGCCGTCGTGATCAGTAAACCGTAGAGAAAGCTTAGCGCCCAATTAGGTTGACGACTTGATCCAAGATTTGAGGCCCTGAAGCCGCAACGAATGAGAGTCTCTCATCATATTTGAGAGGAGCCCCTTTGAGGCTCTCATTCAGGATTCGGAATTTCCCTCCGGCTTCTTCAACAAGGAGAAAACCAGCTGCGACATCCGTCACTCGTGCCTTCGCGCGAATGTCTACCATTGCGTCAAGCTGTCCGGAAGCTATGAGTGAGAGTTCCAGCGCAGCGGCTCCGAAGTCACGTCCGTGAGAAGTCTTCAGAAGCAGACGTGAAACTCTGTCGATAGTTTCCCTTGGCGATGAAGCCATCTTAATCGATACTATACAGTCGTCAAGGCTCCGTCGTTGCAAGGCACGTATTCTACGTCCGTCTCTGTAGGCTCCCCGATTCTTCACTGCATAATAGGTCACGTCCTGGAAGATGTCAATCACAACCCCGGTGTGCACATCTTTCAAGCGTGGCTTCTCAGATATCGCGATCGATACAGCGCTGAACGGAATGCCGCGTATTCCATTGAAGGTTCCATCAAACTCGTCAACGATTAGGTAGCTCTTTGGGTCTTTCCCGAAATCGAGGCGTCCCCATTCCTCACTTATCAGATGGCAAGAGATATCGGATTCCTCAAGTTCGGAACGGACAGCCTTTGCGGCTTCAGCGTCCAGCCTCATCTTTCTTGGATCATCGCCCAATGAGATACGGTCGCTTGATCTACGTTTACCCAGGAGCGGTCTTACCGTTCTGGTGATTCGTGCTGCCAGTCTGAGGGCAAAGTCCAAGTTTGGGACGAACTTGCTCGAGGGGCCACCGCGTCGCTGTCGTAGCGAGTAAGTATGCCGAACTCGGCTTGGCATGAAATATCTTCCTCCGACCTACAGACAGTATTCTGCATATGCTAGATGCGATTAAGTGTGTGGTTTCATTCATCAGCGCGCCGTCTTGCGTGGGCCCAACTGTTATTCTTCGTCCTCGAAGTTGAGTTGAGCAACAATTTTCTAACAGGATCTGACTTAGCTACTGGGGGTCGAATCCGATGCAGGTGGCCACAGTTCGAGCTTCGGAGAAGATCTTGGCTGTTGTAATTGCAGCCGGCCAAGCGACTCGACTGAGGCCGTACAGCGAGACGAGACCAAAAGCTCTCATGGAGCTCGTGCCTGGGGTCACGGTAATCGATCTCGTCCTAAGGCAGTTGCATCAGGTCGGCGTTGAGGACATTGTAATAGCCCTGCGTGCTGAGCATGCCAGCGTTTTCGAGGAGCATCTAAACGGTAGGGCCAGAGTCATCATTGTGGAGGGCGATGGGTTTGGGAACCTTCACAGCTTGGAGGCCGCGGTTGAGGGCGTCGGACCTCATCGAACATTGCTCATCATGTCCGATCATGTGTTTGAGCTCGAAATCTTAAGAAAGGTCGTGGAGGAAGACAACGGCGACAAGCGAATCCTGCTTTGCCTTGACGCACAGCCCGAACATCGAGACCTTCGAGAGGGGCTTAGGGTTGACGCTTCTACGCAGGAGGTTCGGCGTGTAGGCAAGGAGATTCCACCTTACAGCGGAGTCGACGCAGGGCTATTCATGTTGTCACCCGATGTCCACGACCTAGTTGCTCAGCTGGACGCAGCGAGTGCTGGGCAAGCCACTGTCACCGATCTAGTCAACTCTCTGGCGGCGAAGGCCGAGGTTGGCTACATCAACATCACTGGAAAACTTTGGATGGATATTGATACGCCTGAGGATCTGCTGGAGGCTCGACGGCGCTACTGGGAAATTGTGAGACGAGGCCTTTGCAAGCCGACAGACGGACTAGTGTCACGTTGGCTGAATCGCCCCATATCCACCCGCATCTCACTTTTCCTCTTTAAGCACGCCGAGTGGGCTACACCGAATCTCATCACTATTGCGAGCTTCCTTCTAGCCATGGCTTCAAGCTTCCTCTTCGTCCAAGCGCAACTTATCGTTGGCGCTATGATGTTGCACCTCTCCTCGATCTTGGACGGTGTTGACGGTGAGCTTGCTCGTCTGCGTGATGACGCTACAGCTTTTGGCGGCCTACTGGATTCAATCCTCGATAGAGTCGCAGACATTTCGCTTGTTGTAGCGTTGGGGCTTCTGCTGTCGCCGGGTCCGGTTCGACTAATTCTAACGGCTTCAGCAGTTTTCGGGGTTGTTCTGGTGAGCTATGTGTCACACCTTGCGGCGCAACACTCCGTTGTTCGCGAATTGCGTGCAGGTTTTCCATGGGCGACTCGAGACGTCCGACTCTTCTCCATGACAGTTGGAGCCGTAGGTGCTCAGCCAATCTTGCCCATTCTCTTCTGCGCGACTGCGCCAATGGTTTTTGCCGCGAGAACTTTGGTGAAACTGACTACCCTCCTGAGAATTTCGCTTGCATCAACTGGCTCGATCAAAAAGAGCCGTGGCGTTCCCATACCCAGCATAGCCAAGCTCTCTCAGCCAGTCGAATCTCATGAGATTCGGAGGAATGTGGAAAGGTTGATCGTAAACATAATCAAGGTTAGTCTTGCTCTAGTTGTCCTCCAATTGCTGCGGAGCGCAGTTGAGCGAACGTCCATCTGGACCTATCTACCCAGTCCTCTAGACGTAAGCTTAATCTTTGATCTGAGTCGGTTGGTCATACTAGCCTACTTCGGATATCGAATCCTAATGTCCGCCAAATTCTTGGCAGACAGGGCAACGGACACGGTTGTGAGTAGACTTCAGATCACAAGGAGCATGTACGGGCGCGCTACTACGGATGCTTTCTATCTAGTCGTAGTGACATTATCCTGGTCCGTAGTCACACCCATAGCACGCAAACTGGCAGAAACAGGAACGTTGATAGATCTACCCGTGAATCTCGCATTCATGGGGGTCTCTCTTCTGATTCTCTACGATCTGCTCAAAATACTGAACCGCGGGTTCAAGTGGCTGTGGGATGAGTTGATGGCGCGCCTCACTCATTGGGTTAGCACACTCCTCAAACCTCGAGACGATGAGCATACACCCGCAACTAATGGTGAAAACTACTAAGACAACTGTAACCAATAGTGGTCTTT
>Ga0315282_10007057_pt1 | contig 18585 bp, 13 predicted proteins | sample YL17G07_20_MG_FD_203693 | JGI IMG/M metagenome (GOLD analysis project Ga0315282, IMG submission 203693) | Sediment microbial communities from Yellowstone Lake, YNP, Wyoming, USA - YL17G07_20 | ecosystem: Environmental > Aquatic > Freshwater > Lake > Sediment | place: USA: Wyoming | collected...
CGATCAGATCCTCGTCTCGCTCGACCGCCGTTCCCACAACCCCATCATCGCCCAGGCCGGCCTCGATCGCGACTCGCGATCCATCCCCTGGCTCGGAGGAAAACGCCTCTGCTTCCACTACAAGTAACGCCCGAAATCCGGGTGCATCTCCCGACGCGAAAATCGGCGTTGTACGGTCCCTGTGTATGCTTTCAGGGAGGCAAGGCAGAGGGGATGTTTTTTCATTGGGCCGGGGGATCCCGCGGGATTTTCTCGCCGAACAGGGTGTGGGCGGCGCCTTCCACGATCCGCGTGCGGACCAGGCGGCCCGTGTCGGAGGGTAAACCATCGTAGACGACGCATTTGTCGCCCGTGGTGCGTCCGACGCATTGGCCGCGGCCGCCCTTCTGTTCCGCGCGGCGGGCCGGGCCTTCGACGAGAATCTCGAGGGTTTTTCCGGCAAGCGCTTGGTTCTTTTCGAGCGAGATGCGTTCCTGGATCTCTATCAGCCGGGCAAGGCGCTCCTTCTTGACGGTTAGCGGCACGTCATCCTCCCACTCGGCGGCCCTCGTGCCCTCGCGGACATTATAGAGAAAGGTGAAAGCCGAGTCGAAGCGAACCTCCCGAACCAGGCCCAGGGTTTGCTCGTAATCCGCGCCGGTCTCGCCGGGGAAACCCACGATCAGGTCGGTGGTGATGGTGGCTTCGGGCAGGCGCTCGCGGACGCGGCGGACAAGGCCGAGGTAGTCCTCGCGCGTGTAGCCCCGGTTCATGCGGGCCAGGACGGGGGTGCTGCCCGACTGCGCGGGGAGATGGAAATGATCGCAGACCTTGGGGAGGGCGGCCACAGCGTCGAGGTGGCGATCATTGGCGTCGCGCGGGTGCGAGGTGATATAGCGGACGCGCAGGAGGCCGTCCACGGCGTTCACGCGCTCGAGGAGTCCGGCGAAGTCGGTCTCGCCGTCGCGGTAGGAGTTCACGTTCTGCCCCACCAAGGTGACTTCGCGGCAGCCGCACTGGACCAGTGCCTGTATCTCATCGAGGATCGCGCCGGCGCGGCGGCTTTCCTCGCGGCCGCGCACCGTGGGGACGATGCAGTAACTGCACCAGTTGTTGCACCCCATCATGATGGGAACGAGGGCGCGCAGGGCACTCCGCCGGACCGGCACAACATGGGAGTGCTGAGAAGAAAGGACTGAGGACTGAGGACTGAGGACTGAGGGCTGAGAAGAAAGTGCTGAGTGCTGAGTGCTGAGTGCTGAGGACTGAGGATTGCGGATTGCGGATTGTGGATTGCGGATTGAAGAAGTGGGTGCCTGCAGATTGTCCGATCCGTCCGGTTCGTCTGATCCGTCCGATTTGTCCATCCGGCCGACCGATTCCGGGATTCCGTCCACGCAGGCGACGCGGCTCTCCCCGTTCAGAACGTGGTCGAGCATGGCCGAGAGGCTGGGGATGGCGCGGGTGCCCAGAACAAGGTCCACGTGGGGGAACCGGTCGAAGATGGCCTCGGCGTCGCGCTGGGCCATGCAGCCGCAGACCCCGATGATGCGGTCGGGGCGTCCCGTCTTGAGTCCCTTGAGGCGGGCGATGCGGCCCTGGGCGCGTTGCTCGGCGCTGTCGCGGACGATACAGGTGTTAACCAGGAGGACGTCGGCTTCGGCTTCGTCGCGGACGGGACTGAGCCCGCGAGCCTCCAGAATCCCCGCCATCAGTTCGGAATCCGAGGCGTTCATCTGGCAACCGTAAGTGATGATCTTGTAGGTCTGGGGGCGCATGGACCTTCAGAGATACCTGAACGGCGGGGCGGTGTCAAGCCGGCAAATCCGCGGGATCATTGAGGGCGCATCTTGGCGCCACTACCAGATTGTCCCCGCCGACTCTAGAGTCGGTGGAGCAATGATTCTGCTCCAGAACCCGGCATATTATTCCTCAACGCCCCCGCCGACTTTACGTCGGTGGAGCGGTGCTTGAAACCCGTCGCTTCTTGCCATGAGTTTTTCGGCGCCCATCCACGCCCTCTCTAACATTGTCGTTGTCTCGGGTTCGCAAACGAAAAGAAAACCAGCGCTCCACCAACTCTAGAGTCGGCGGGGGCGTTTGAAAGCGGCAGGCGAGACGCCCGCCCTACTTTGTCCGTCCCTACAGTTTGGTAGCGGAGTCAAGATGCACCCGATCATTGAGCGTGTTCCCCAAAGCTGGCCGGGGGAAGGACGGGAGAGTTTTGCGCTTGACTCGAGTCGAGGCCCGTCTTACAAGAAATACGGTAGTAAACGGCTTCCCATTCCTCCAGATGCGCGGGTCTTGCCATTGGAGCAACCATGGCTGAGCATGAGAACAACGGTTCACCGCTGAAGGACAAGGACGTTGGCCCGGCTTCCACGGCGGGCGAAGGCGTCGCTTCGGGCAACGGTCAAGCGCCCCCCGTCTTGGTCGAAGTCCCAGGTGAAATACGTCCCGGTTCTTACCGCAAGCACAAGAGACTTGCGTTGGCGGGACTGTTGTTGGTGATGGTCTGCTACGGGGTAGTGACAGACCCCTTCAGCATCCCGGAAACGAGAGATTGGATGCGCTTCCCCTGTGGACTGCTGTGGTCTTTCTTCGTTTTCCTCTGGTGCTATTTCGATGCGCTTGAGCTCCAATATCCGCTGAGCAAGACTATGAAGATCTGTCTTGTCGTGGTCGCCGCGGTGGCGTTCCCCGTTTATGCGTTCCGAAGCCGGGGCCTTGCCGGTTTCAAGACTGTGGGGTGGGCCATACTCTTCTTCTTGCTTTCGGTTGTCGTGGGGGGTATTGCCGCGGGGATCTCATGCGGGATCAAGTACGCGCTGAAGATTGCCCCTTGAGCAGCTCTGAGCTTTGCTTCTCTAATACCAACTGTCAACCCACAATAGAAATGTCCCTATTCGAAGCATCTAGACGCTAAAGTTGCCTCTTCCGGCCGCCGATGCGCAAAGGAGGGAGGGAACCAGCCATGCCCGATCAGGATTCCTATGTCGGCCGCAAGATAGACGAGTACCAGATCGAGAGCCTTCTGGGCAAGGGAGGCATGGGCTCTGTATACAAAGGGCTGGACACAATCCTGCGCCGCCCCATCGCGCTCAAGGTTCTCGCGCCCGGCTTGGCCGAGGACCTGAACGCGATCAAGCGTTTTGAGCGCGAAGCCCGCATCATCGCCGAGATCAACCACCCCAACATCGCGCAAGTATTCCGGATCGGCAAAGTGGACGGCCTGCCCTACTACGTCATGGAGTACATCGAGGGCAAGTCCCTTCAGCAGATCCTGGCGGAAGAGGGGCGCCTGACCGGCACCCGCAGCGTGAAGATCATCCTGGACGCCGCGCGCGGGCTCAAGGCCGCCGCCGAACGCAACATCATCCACCGCGACATCAAGCCGGCGAATATCATGGTCACGGAGTCCGGCGGGGTGAAGGTGGTGGACTTCGGGATCGCCAAGGCTTTCAGCGATGACACTTTCAAGACCGCGACGGGCCTGCTGCTGGGGACGCCACGCTACATGTCCCCCGAGCAGGGGCGCGGCGCGGCGGTGGACTTGCGCGCCGACATCTACTCGCTCGGCGCCACCTTCTACCACATGGTGACCGGGGTGCCGCCCTTCGATTCCGACAATCCCATCACCCTCATCCAGAAGCACGTGACGGAGCCGGTCCGCTCGGTGACCGAGCTCAATCCCAACGTGCCGGAGAAAATCTGCAACATCATCTATGCCATGCTGGCCAAGACTCCCGCCGACCGTATCCAGGATTATGCCCAGCTCATCCTCGGCCTCGAAGCCGCCAGCGGCCATGCCACCACGCTCTTCACGTATGTGCCCCAGGCGCAGATCGGGAAACCCGTGGATCCCGAGGACCAGCGCCGGGCGCGCAAGATCCTGATCGGCGCGGCGGTCGCCGTGGTGGTGCTGGTGGTGCTGGGGGTGCTATTTCGGGGAGGGCCGGGCAAGAGCAAGGAGGAAACGCCTGCCCGCTCCCCCGACGCACCAATGACCCGCTTGGACTCGATCCGCGAAGGGCTGAAGATGCGCCGCGAGCTCGAAAAGATTGACAAAGAAGACAAGGAAGCTAGGAAGGAGGCCGGGCAGGAGCGGTAGTATCGCGCGAAGATTCCACAAATCGCCTTATCGCCGAGGGAAAGAAGCTTCTCCACCACGGAATACACGGAACACACGGAAAGGGAACTCTTCCGTGTGTTCCGTGTATTCCGTGGTTTTCTTCTGTCTTCATTTTCCCTGTCATCCGCGGATTACCCCAGCCTCTTCTGGAACCGCATTGTGCTGATGGCGACGAGGGCCACCGCGAACCCCGTCAGGATCAGCATCTGCGGCCAGAGGTGCCACAGCCCCGCCCCCCGCAGGATAATCCCGCGCAGGATTTGAACGTAGTAGGTGACCGGTATCGCGTTGCTGATCCACCAGATCGGCAGCGGCATGGTTTCGCGCGGGAATGCGAAGCCCGACAGCAGAACCGATGGCATGATGATGAGGAAACTGACCTGCATGGCCTGGGCCTGGTTGCGGGCGAACGTGGAGATGAGGATGCCCAGCGAGAGCGACGGGAGCAGGAACAGAACGGAAAGCGCCATCAGCAGGAAGCGGCTGCCCTCGATGCGCACACCGAACACGAAGCGCATCACGAGCAGGACAAAGACCGTCTGGATGATCCCGATCACGGCATAGGGCAGGAGTTTGCCGAGCACGAGCGCGCCCTTGGACACCGGCGTGACGACGAGCTGCTCCAGGGTGCCGCGCTCGCGTTCCCGCACGATCGAGAAAGCGGTGAGGATCATCGTCACGATCTGGAGGATGATGCCGACCAGGCCGGGCACGTAGAAATGGGAGCTGATGAGGTCGGGGTTGTAGAGCACGCGGGGCCGAACCTCGACGGGAGTCTTCCCCGGCGGCACCCCGGCCCGCCGGAAAGACTCGGTGAGGCCCACGGCGCTCGCGCTCTGAATGGCGTTCATCGCGACGGTGCTTTCCGAGCCGTCCACCAGCAGCTGCACCGTGGCTTGTTCGCCGCGCAGCAGCTTGGCGGTGTAATCCGGCGGGATGATAACTCCGGCTTTTGCCCGTCCGGCGGTGATCAGGTCGCGAATCTCCCGCTCGCTGCCGGCCTCCCGGACCATGTCAAAGGTCTGGGTGCTGGTGAGCTGGGCGACGAGTCTGCGGCTCTCGGCGCTGCGGTCCATGTCGAGGACCACTGTCGCGATGTGCTGGATGTCCATATCTATCGCAAAGCCGAAGATCAGCATCTGCACCACGGGGATCAGGAACACGATCCGCGTGGCCGGGTCGCGGCGGACTTGCAGGACCTCCTTGTACATGATCGCCCAAAGTCCGTGGAACATGGGTCACACCTCCCGCGCGCCGAGCCGGTATCCCGCATGAGCGGATGCGCGGGTCAGATGGTATTCGAGCAGGGCGAGCGCCGGGACCGCCAACGCCACCACGCCGATCCGCCCGGCGCTGGTTGCGGCCAAGCCGCCGACACCCACGAACGAAAGAAGGGTTCTGAGCGTGTGCTGCTCTTGCACGGCGAGGATGCCCAGGAAGACGTAGGCGCCGGCGGTCACGGCGGCGGTGAAAAGGGCCGCATTCCGGGTGTCGCGATGAAACGAATCGGCGCCGCTCCCACGCGAGCTGGATTCGCTCTCGAACGAGCCGGAGCCGCCCTCAGGCGAGCTGGATCCGCCCTCAGGCGAGCTGGATCCGCCCTCGAGCGAGCCGGAGCCGCCCTCAGGCGAGCTGGATCCGCCCTCGAGCGAGCCGGATCCGCCCTCGAGCGAGCCGGAGCCGCCCTCGATCGCGGCGGGCTCGCAGTGGCTGGAGAGCCGCGCCTTCCGTCCCACATAGAGGCCGACGAGCGCTCCCAGGGCCACATTACCGATCGGCACGCCCATGAAGAACGCGGTCATCACGGCGAACCAGAAGAGGTAGAACGCCACGGTCACGACCGCCGGCATCGCATAGAACCCGGCCACCCATCGCTTCAGGAACAGGAGCGTCAGCGCGATTCCCAGGGCCAGCCCGGCGAAAGCGCACACGGCGATCCCCTTTTCCGGAATCGCGATGACATGATACAGATAAAGTCCCGCCGAGCCCCACCATCCCACGACGAAGAAGACAAAAGGAACCGTGAGGCACAGGAAAACGCCCACGAGAAGCGATTCTGTTTTGCTCATCTGTCTCTTTCCTTCTCGCGCTGAACTCGGACAGCAAGCTGAAGCGTGTACTCTGAGCTTACTGTCCTCCCAATTGCGCGTTCTTGTGTTCCCCTTGCCGCAGCCGAATTCACGCAACGGATTCCATCCGCGAATTTCGCGTGTGCATCCGCGTCAGCATCACAAACACGTCTTCGAGCGACGGCTCGGATTCGAGGATCTCCTGGACGTGAAGCCCGGCGCCCCCCAAAGCGCGCCGGATCGCATTCTCCGAAACCTCCTCCCGCACCAGCGCATGGACGCTGTGCGCGAAAAGCGTCGCGTCGGCCACGCCCTCGATCTCGCGCAGCCGCCCCAGCGCCCGGCTCGGTTCGCCGCATATCACCACGAGCCGCTTGTGGCCCGGCGGCGTGATCTCCGGCATGGCCTTGAGTTCGTCGGGCCGGCCGCACACGATCAGCTTCGAGAGATAGATGTAGCCGACGTGGTTGCAGCGCTCCGCCTCGTCCATGTAGTGCGTGGTGACGAAGAGCGTGGTGCCGCCCGCCGAAAGACGAAACAGAATGTCCCACAAGTCGCGCCGCGCCACCGGGTCTATTCCCGCGGTCGGCTCGTCCAGGAAAAGAATGCTCGGCTCGTGCAGAAGCGAGCACGCCACCGCGAGCCGCTGCTTCCATCCGCCCGAGAGGGCCCCGGCCAGGCGCGCGGCGTAAGGCTCCAGACCCATGAGGCCGGTGACTTCCTCTTCGCGCCGCCGCAGGTGCGCCCCTGTGAGTCCGTAGATCCGGCCGAAAAACCGGATGTTCTCGCGCGCGGTGAGGTCTTCGTAGAGGCTGAACTTCTGCGAGGTGTAACCGATCCGGCGCTTGACCGCTTCGGGGTTCCGGCCCACGTCAATGCCGTCGAGAAAGGCCTCTCCGGCGCTGGGGGCCAGGAGTCCGCACAACATGCGGATCACGGTGGACTTGCCGGAACCGTTGGGGCCGAGGAATCCGAAGATGGCGCCGCGCTCGATTTCGAAGTTCACCGCATCCACGGCGGTGAACGCTCCGAAGCGGCGCGTGAGGCCTCGGGCGGTGATGGCGGGCTGGGAGTTTTCGGTCACAGGATTCTCTTCTTTCGGGACTCACCACAGAGGCGCAGAGAAATGCAGAATGATGAATGACGAATGATGAATTCTGTGTTTCACAAGACTACAAGCATTCTTCGGATGTCAATTGTGCCCGGCGAGAAGTTACCTGTCCATCATTCATCATTCGTCATTTATCATTCGTCATTTCCCGGCCGGGATCGGGATATGCACGTCCGCATACATCCCCCCGCGCAGTTTTCCCCCGCCGTCCGGAACGTCCACCTTCATCTCGAACACCAGTTCCGACCGCTTTTCCTGGGTCTGCACGTTGCGCGGGGTGAATTCCGCCTGCGCGCTCACCCGCCGCACCTTCCCCCGGAACTCCTGGCCGGGATAGGAGTCCACCGTCACCCGCACCTCCTGGCCCGGCTTCACCCAACCCAGGCGATTCTCGGGCAGATAGCAGCGGACATAGGGTTGGGTTGTCAGGTTGAGGACTGCGATGGTCTCCCCCGCGCGGACCAGGTCGCCGGGTCTCAGGTCCAGGGTGTCCACTTCGGCATCCGACGGGGCGAGGATGCGTGTTTCGGCGAGTTGGGATTCGAGGCGCGCGACGTTGGACTTGGCTTGTTCGACGGCCGCGCGCTGTGCCGCGATTTCCTCGGGGCGCGCGCCGGCCCGCAGCCGCTTGAGGTCCGCTTCGGACTGGGCCAGCAGGGCCTCGGCGGCGGCGATTTCTTCGGGCCGCGAGCCGCTGCGGTAGAGGGCGAGGCTCTGCTCGCGGACTTCGAGCTGGGCCCGCGCGGCCAGCAGCGCCGCGCGCCGCCTGTCCATTTCCTGCCGGTCAATGGTATTGGTTTTGAGGAGCGTTTCCGCGCGGTCGAAATCCTTCTGCGCCAGGTCCAGGTCGCTCCTCGCCTGCGCGAGCTGCGCCTCGGCTCCGCGCACTTCCTCCGCCCGAAAGCCTTTCTTGCGCAAGTCGAGATCGGCCTGCCGCGCGCGCACCGTGGCCTCCGCGCGCTCCAGGTCCTCCTGGCGCGTCCCAGCCAGCAGCAGATCGAGCTGGGCTTGGGCTTGCGCCTGGGCCGACTTCGCTTCATTCAGCTGCGCGGTGAGCTCCTGGTCTTCGAGCAGCACGACCTCGCTGCCCGTCTTGACCGAGTCGCCTTCGGCCACGCAGACCTTGGCCACGCGGCCGCCGATCTTCGAGCCAATGTGGACGTCGTACACCTCGACCCGGCCGCTCACGGTTAAAGTGTCGGTCTCGTGGTCGCATGCGAGCAGGATGGCGCAAAGAAAAACCAGGGTGACTCGGCTTTTCATGGCACTGTTCCTCAGAAAAGGGCTTGTGAGAAAAGCACAGACAGCAGAGAACCACGGAATACACAGAACACACGGAAACAGATTTCTTCCGTGTGTTCTGTGTATTCCGTGGTAGAAAAAATGAGCATTTCTTCTCATGATTTGGGGTGATTTGTGCACCATGAAGGAGTGTGTGAGATTATCTTCCGCATTAAAGCAGCACCACCTTGCCCTTGCCCAGCACGATCTCGCCGATTACGTGTGCGGGGAAGCCGATCTTCGTGGCGCGCGCCGTGATCTTGGATGCATCCTTCCGCCCCACCACCATCGTGTATCCCACACCCATGTTGAAGGTGCGGAACATCTCATCTTCCTCGACGGGGCCGCGCTCCTGCATGAACGTGAAAACCGCCGGACGGGGCCAAGTGTCCACGTCTATCCGCGCGTCGCAATTGGGCGGCAGCGAGCGATTCAGGTTGCCCTCGAGTCCGCCGCCGGTGATGTTGGCCATGCCCTTGATTTCGAAGCGCTTGAGGAGGTCGAGCACGAGCGGGACGTAGATGCGCGTCGGCTTGAGCAGCGCTTCCTGGGGCGAGGCGCCGAGCTCCTTGACGCGGCGGCCAAGCGGCAGCTTCGTCCGCGCAAACACCGCCCGCGCCAGCGTGTAGCCGTTCGAGTGGATGCCGGTGGATTCGAGGCCGATCACGAGGTCTCCGGGGCGGATCGCGCGTCCGTCCACGATCCGGCGCCGCTCGACCACGCCCACGCCGAAGCCGGCGAGGTCGTAATGCCCTTTGGCATACATCCCGGCGAGCTCGGCCGTCTCGCCGCCCACCAGCGGGCACCCCGCCTGGCGGCAACCCTCGATCATGCCCGTGATCAGGTCCTCGATCACCTTGGGATCCAGCACGCCCGCCGCGATATAGTCCAGGAAGAACAGCGGCTTGGCCCCCACCACGATCAGATCGTTGACCACCATCGCCACCAGGTCAATGCCGACCGTGTCGTGCTTCCTGGCCTGGATCGCCACGAGGAGTTTGGTGCCGACGCCGTCGGTGGAAGAAACCAGCACCGGCTCCTTCATCCCGCGCGGCAGCGGAACCAAACCGCTGAAGCCGCCGATGCCGGGCAGGCGCTCCTTGAGCCGGGCTACGATGGAATCGCTGCGGTCGAGATCATGTCCCGCCTGTTTATAGGTCAAGGGTTTATTCTTGGACATAAGAACTCCTTAGAAGGATGAAGGCGGAAGGATGAAGGATGAATAACAAACGCAGAATGCCGAGTGATGAACGATAGCCGGCAAACGCCTAATCTCAAGTTCCATTACAGTTCCCCCGGCGGCGAGTACCTTTCGCTCACGCTTCATTGCATCATTCGTCATTCATCATTCTGCATTCATCATTCGTCATTCATCCTTCATCCTTCATGAATCTCCTTGGTGAACTTCTGCGGCTTTCCGGCCACATAGGCGCCATCGAAGCAGGCCTTGCAGTAAGCCAGATGGCCCGGCATCACCTTCACCAGCCCCTTGATGCTCATGTATCCCAGGGTGTCGGCTTTGATCTGCCGCCGGATCTCCTCGACACTGAGGCGCGAAGCGATCAACTCCTCCGGCGAAGGCGTGTCCACGCCGTAATAGCAGGGGTAGATCCACGGCGGCGCGCTGCTTCGGACGTGAATCTCGGTGGCCCCGGCGCGGCGGATCATGGCGACTATCTTTCCGATGGTGGTGCCACGGACGATCGAGTCGTCCACCACCACGACCCTCTTCCCGGCCAGAACGCCCCGGACGGGATTGTATTTGACGCGGGCGCCGAAGTCCCGGATGCTCTGGCGCGGCTCGATGAAGGTCCGGCCGATGTAATGGTTGCGGATCAAGCCCATCTCGTAAGGGATTCTGGACTCCCTGGCGTAGCCGATGGCGGCGGGCAAGGCCGAGTCGGGCACGCCGACCACGACGTCGGCTGGAACGGGGTGCTCGCGGGCGAGCTCGCGCCCCAAGTCCACGCGGATTTCATAGATGGTGCGGCGGTCCACGCCGGAAAGGCTGTCGGGACGGGAGTAGTAGATGTTCTCGAAGACACAGAAGGCGGGGTCGGTCTGGGCGAAGGGAGTTTCGCTTTTCATGCCGGTGTCGTCGAAGGTCACGATTTCCCCCGGCCTCACCTCGCGCAGATATTCCGCTCCGATGATGTCGAAGGCGCAGGTTTCCGACGCGACCGCGTAGCCATCGCCGAGTTTTCCGATCACGAGGGGCCGGATGCCGCGGGGGTCGCGCAGGGCGATCATGCAGTCGGGCCGCAGCAGCACCAGGGAGTAGGCGCCCTTGACCCGCATGAGCGAGAGGAGGAGGGCTTCGCTGAACGAGACGGCCGAGGAGTGCGCGATCAGGTGAAGGAAGACCTCGGTATCGGTGGAGGTCTGGAAAATCGCGCCCCGTTTCTCGAAGGTCGTGCGCAGTTCGTCGGTGTTGGTCAGGTTGCCATTGTGGGCCACGGCGACTTGGCCGCCGTGGTAGTTGGCCATGAGAGGCTGCGCGTTGGCCGTCCGCGTGGATCCGGTGGTGGAGTAGCGCACGTGGCCGATGGCGCCCCGGCCCGGCAGAGCATCCAGCACCGTCTCGGAAAAGACTTCCGCCACCAGGCCATTGTCTTTGTGCAGAAGCAGTCGCGTTCCGTCCGAGGCCGCGATTCCGGCGCTCTCCTGCCCGCGGTGCTGCAGCGCATACAAACTCAGGTAGGCGAGCTTGGCGGCTTCGGGAGCGTTGTGGATCCCGACAATGCCGCATTCCTCCCTGGGTTTCTCATTCTGGAACATATATGGTCTTTCTCGTTATCCCCCCGGGGGCATCGCGTCGCTTTTCTTATACCTGACCGGGAGCCTTTGCGCCAAGCAAACATTTGTCCCAAATGCTCGCGAAGACCGGAATCCCGGAAACCTGTGGCCGACTCGCTCAGGCGCATCTTGATGGAGCTACCTGTCACAGGGACACTGTCCAACATGAATAGCCTGGTCTGAGCGGGGCGAACCCCGGGGGATGGACCGCAGGAGGTCCATCTCCGGGGGCCGGTTTCGCTTCGTTGTACAAGTCCCTCCACGATGCCAGGGGAAAGGCCCCTCACCCTACCCTCTCCCCCAGGAGAAGGGAGAAGAATGTCGCTCCCTTAGTACAGGCATTCGTAAGTACTGTGACGCATGGTGGTTCCTGGGAAGTATCAGACAGGATGAACAAGATCAACAAGATTGAGGCTTTCTCCCATTCATCCTGTAAATCCTGTTAATCCTGTCCACAGAGGATACGTCACCGAACTTCTGAGCTGGAGCACTTAGTACAGGCATTCGTAAGTACTGTGACGCATGGTGGTTCCTGGGAAGTATCAGACAGGATGAACAAGATCAACAGGATTGAGGCTTTCTCCCATTCATCCTGTAAATCCTGTTAATCCTGTCCACAGAGGATACGTCACCGAACTTCTGAGCTGGAGCACTTAGCCCAACCTTCGCAATTCGCGATTAGGAGAGGGTGGGATAGTCCAGGTTTTGGCTAGGCGGGTCTCGGCTCGATGTGGGTGGGATAGTCCAGGAAAGGGTGGGATAGTCCAGGAGAGGGTGGCATGTGACAGGAAAACGGAGGGGAGAAGAATTCCCTCTCCAGGGGGAGAGGGTAGGGTGAGGGGCCTCTTGATCCAGAGTCCGGAGGAATTCCCGGAAAGGCATGTAGCTTCACCACGCTCCCACGTCCGGCCCGGCTTTTGTGGTTGACACTCCGCCCCGAATCCGGTATATGGTAATCCTCTGCCTCGGAAGCCTGATGCCTTGGCGTTCATGCCATGCCGGTTTCCAGAGGGGTATCTTTGTCCCGCACCGGATAGAGCGTCGTATGGCCTGGTTCAAGAAACAGCAATTCACCCTTCTGCCCATTCCCGGCGCGGGAAACCGCGTTCCGGACGGGCTATGCACCAAGTGCTCGAAGTGCGGCGTTATCCAGCTGACCCGCGACTTCGTGGAAAACCTCCGGGTCTGCCCCCAGTGCAACCACCACGAGAAGCTCCCCGCGCGGGAACGCATCGAACAGGTGGTGGACCCAGGAACGTTCGTCGAAACAAACGCGGACATGGTTTCCGGCGACCCGCTCCATTTCCGGGACTCGAAGGCTTATCCCGACCGGATCATTCAGTCCCAGAAGCTAACGGGCAGCAAGGACGCGGTGATAACGGGCCACGGGAGGATCCGCGGCGTGGAGACTTCCCTGGCGTTCATGAATTTCGCCTTTGTCGGGGGCAGCATGGGATCGGTAGTGGGCGAAAAGGTGTCCCGCTGCTTCGAATACAGCCTGGAACACCGGGTTCCGGCGGTGGCTTTCTGCACGTCGGGCGGCGCCCGCATGCAGGAAGGCGTCCTCTCGCTCATGCAGATGGCGAAAACGAGCGCGCTGGTGGGCAAGATGCGCGACGCCGGTGTTCCCTACATTTCCGTGTTGACAGACCCCACGACCGCCGGCGTGATGGCTTCCTTCGCTTCGCTGGGCGACTTGGTGATCTCCGAGCCCGCCGCCCTGGTGGGGTTCGCCGGCCCCCGCGTGATCGAGCAGACGATACGCCAGGTCCTGCCCAAGGGGTTCCAGCGTTCGGAGTTTGTCCAGGAGCACGGTTTCCTTGATCTGATTGTACCTCGCAGCGAACTGAAAGATACCCTGGGCAATGTGCTTGCCATATTGACGCACCAGGAAACGGCCCAAGCCGCGCCGCGGGATGATGGAATGCGGCAAGGGAAGCAACAATGAAGACGAAAACAAACATAATGCATCCGCAGTGTCGTTGCGTAGTCTTCTTGCTGGCGGTCGTTGCGGCATTATGGATAAGCGCCGCGCCCGCCCGCGCGCAGTCCCCCGCGATCCTTCTCGACATCAAAAGCCCCGCCACCGCCAGCCCGCCCAACGAATCGCTCCTCACCATCAACGACGCGGGCGACCTCTGGATCAAAGGCCAGCTCTACGACTATGCCTTCCAAACCACGATCACCCTGGACCCCAGCACGGACTACTGGACCATCCGCGACGCGACGGGCAAGATTCTTCTCGCTCTCGAAGTGTACAACCGCGTCACCCAGGCGAGCACCGGGAACCTCTACACCATTGGCAATCTGGCGGGCTGGCAGTCGAACCCCGACCAGACCGGCGCGCTTCTTCGCTACACCAACCCCTCGGACCAAATCGTCCTCACGATGAGTCCCGCCGGCCAGATTCTCTCCGCCGGGACCGTCGTTCAGCGCCAGACTGCGGCGGCTTACCCGACCGTTCCGCCTCTTCAGAATCTCACGCCCTCGACACCGCCGACTCCACTTTCCTTTCCTCTTTCCGAGGATGAATACGCTTCCCTGGAGAGCAAAATTATCCCGCTCCCCAACCCCCAAGGACGCCTCTTCTATAATCCCGGCGACACATGGCTGGGCGCGGAAGGAGACGTGACGGACATTTCCTGGCGGCAACGGTGGGACCCAGCCAAGACAACGCTCCAGGCTTACGGCGCGCGGATCGGGAGCCGCTTTCAGAACGTGTTTTACGGTTTGTTTCCGGGCGCGGGACCATGGGCGTATTTCAGTTGCGGGTTCTGCGACGAGGACGGGATGGTGTTCCGGTGGGACTTCCTAGATAATGAATTATGGCTGGCGTACATGGCACTGAACCCTTTTGGCGAGCCAACATGGGTGATGGGATGGTCCGACGGCCCCAACTGGACGGTTTCCAATATGCCAGCTCTGCCCGCGCCTTTGCCCACGGGGCGGCCGGAATCCCCCGTTGAAATCTCGGTTTCGATGAGCAACAACGCCGCGCCCAACTGGGACCCGGGATGGGGCGAGACCGTGGACCTGGGAACCTCCGCCCAGTCCCGGCTCTACATTTACAGCGCCGAATTCGACCATCCCGACGCATCCTCCATCCCGCGCAAAGACGGAGACCCGCCGGTCAACGTCCGCTGCCGCCTCGTTCCCCAGAACACCCCCGGCGTCAACCACGTGGAGCTTACTTTGTCGGACCCGGCCGTGCCGACCCACAAGCGGATTCTTGTGGGGCCGTCAGGCCCCTGTATTTCTCTGATGTGGGATGGTAAACTCTACGAGAACGGCGTGAGCGGAACCGCCTATTACACCCAAGCGAGCGACATTTCCATGTCCGCGACGGTTTACTGGAACGTCTCGAACCCACAAAAGGTTTGGGAGACCACGGAGAACTCCTTTGATGACCCGAAGTCATCCGTGGCGCTGAAGACGGAAACGGTTGCGACGCTCCCCACCAACCGCTGGCGTATGGAGTTAGGCGTAGGAGAGGTGGTGCATTTGACGTTGCTAACGCAGAGCGGCGATCCCATTGCGTGGAACAAGTTAGGTTACGGGCAGTTGAGCGCGACTTCCGGATTTACCGTTGATTTTACCGCCCACGATCGGGCTTCCAGCGCTTTAGTGACGGCCACTCAGGGAACAAATCAATGTTCCGTGGCGTTCAATGTCATTGAACCCAGCGGCGTGCTGTTCGAGAATGGCAGCGAGGGTCAAGGCTGGGCGCCACCCGTTCAACAAAATATGTCTATATCATACAGCGCAAAGGTGTTTATCCAGCCCGACTCGGTCAATTTTGGTAATATCGAAGTGTATGAAAGCGCGGCACAAACAATCGCGACGGGCTATTACGTGAGTCATCCACTAGACAATCATTCTGCAAACGGTCCACACGCTGTCAGTGGATCTGGCTGGATTTCGGGTAAAGGGACGCCAATGGGAGAAGACGGGCAACCGGGATGGCTCTTCGAAGACGACATTGCCGGGGGATGCGATCCTCCCTTCAGCGCTGGAACAGCCACATGGCCGATTGATTGGTCTTTCAGTGTGGGCTTTTGGGGTTCGCAAAAAGTGATCCAGACGATCAACCAGATATATACGATAGAGGCAGTCGGATCTGAGTGGAGATTCACGGTAGAGAAGGGCGCATCGGGTTACTATGTTCAAACCGGCGACGGCGTGCTGCATCCACGGTAAACAGGAGGAGTTGAAATATGCGTTCACAACACCTAAGAATTAGCATGATATGGCTCCTTCTTGCGGGAGCGGTTGCTCTGTCAATCCGCCAAACCTGCGCGGATGAACCGAAGAAACTTATTAGCGCTGACGAGGTCGTTAGAGATTTGTTGACAAACAAGACACCTGATCTTTCCTCACAAACAACACATGGAAATTCACTCACGTCGGAAACGTTGTCCAATCTCCAGAAATACGGATTCACGAGAGAATTCGCAGGGTTGAAAGCGAGAATGGATAAGGACTTTCAACGGTTCGACAAAGAGAATAATCTTGAGATCATCCATAAATCTATGGATCTTGCCACATCCCACACTTATGAGTTCGGAGAGCGAAACTCAAAAGAGGCGAGAGACCAGCGCCTGCGTCTGTTACTGTTAGTTATTGCCAAATGCGATGACGCGAGGGACAAGACCTACGACCTGAATCACCCGCCGAGAAGGTCCACCGTAGTGGGAGGCATCCGGCTAAAATCTGGAGCGTTCATTTACTCGGGATGCGATCCGAAGAGTGTCAAGGAGCCGGAAGCGCGCAGGCAGTATGAAGAAGCCATCGCGGAAAACAATCGAAGAAAAGCCAAAGCGAGGCGGGAATACGGCCTGGAGGACAACATAAGGAGCGGCATCTCCTCTTTTGGAACCATTGTGCGAAACCTTACGCGACCCATCTGGAATAAGCCGGACCCAGTGGCTTCGAAAGAAGTGACCGCCCTCATCACCGAAGCCGTGAAGGACGCGCAACTTAGGGAGAGAATTCTGCGGGAGTGCGAACTCCTCGAGGAGAAAACACTGCCGCCGACCCGGTAGCCTTGGCGGGGTTCGCCGGCCCCCGCGTGATCGAGCAGACGATACGCCAGGTCCTGCCCAAGGGGTTCCAGCGTTCGGAGTTTGTCCAGGAGCATGATTTCTTTGATATGATCGTATCTCGCAGCGAGCTGAAAGATCCCCTGAGCAATGTGCTTGCCATATTGACGCACCAAGAAACGGCCAAGGCCGCGGGGTGAGGAGAGACTGCATGGCCGGAGTGGAAATCAAAGACGTCACCAAAGTCTATCCGGGCGGGGTCTGCGCGGCCAGAAACGTCTCGATTGACGTCCTGGACAAGGAGTTCCTGGTCCTGGTCGGGCCGTCGGGCTGCGGCAAATCCACCCTGTTGCGCATGATCGCCGGGCTCGAGGAGATCACCGAAGGCCATATCTCCATCGGCGGCCGCGTGGTCAACAACGTGGCGCCCAAGGACCGGGACATCGCGATGGTTTTCCAGAACTACGCGCTGTATCCCCACATGTCGGTTTACAAGAACATGGCTTTCGGTCTCAAGCTGCGCAAGTTCAAGAGCGCCGAGATTGACCGCCGCGTCCGTGAAGCCGCCCAGATCCTCGGAATCGAGGAACTCCTGGACCGCAAGCCCAAGGCGCTCTCAGGCGGCCAGCGCCAGCGCGTGGCGGTGGGCCGCGCCATCGTCCGGCACCCCCAGGTGTTCCTGTTCGACGAGCCGCTGTCGAACCTCGACGCGAAGCTGCGCGTCCAGATGCGGACCGAGATCTCCAAGCTGCACTCGCGCCTTCAGGCCACGATGGTCTACGTGACCCACGACCAGGTCGAGGCCATGACCATGGGGGACCGCATCGTCGTGATGCTGGACGGGCAGGTGCAGCAGATCGCCGATCCCATCACGCTCTACGAGAAGCCGGATAACAGGTTCGTGGCCGGTTTCATCGGCAGCCCGCCGATGAACTTCATGGAGGGACAACTCGAGCAGGCGGACGGGGCTCTGACCTTCAACGAGGGCGCGGTCCGCCTGAAACTGAGCAACCGGCTTCGCGGCTGCCTGGCCAACTACCGCAAGCAGAAGATCGTGCTGGGCATACGGCCCGAGAGCATTTACGACATGCGTTTCGCCGGCGAAGTTCCCGAGAAGGCCGAGCTGAAAGCGAAGGTGGAGGTGATCGAGCCGATGGGCGCCGAGACGTATCTTCACCTCACCACGAGTCTGACCCCTTTCGTGGCGCGGGTCGAGGCGCATATCAACGTGGAGATGGATCAGCGGATTGACATTCTGTTCGACATGGAGAAGGCGCACTTTTTCGATCATGAAACCGGTTTGACGCTCGTCTGACCAAGCCGCCCACGGGTTGCGCCATCCTGCCGACTGCGAAAGGGAGGGAAGCATCATGGCCGAGAAGCGCAAGACTCCAGAATCACCCGGACCGGGGAAACCCACCACGAAAAAGACGGTCTTGAAGAAGGCGTCGGCATCACCCGCCAAGAAAGCGGCCGCCAAGAAGACCGCCGCGGCAAAGCCAGTCAGGAAACCCGCCGCCAAGAAGACGTCTGTCAGGAAGCCCGCCGCCAGGAAAACCCCGGTTAAGAAAACCACAATCAAGAAAACCGCCGCCAAGAAACCCGCGGTCAAGAAAACGGCCGTGAAGAAGACTGCAAAGCCGGCCCGCCGCAAGCCCCCAGCGACGGAACTCGAGAAACTGGCCAAGCGTGAACTGGCCGCGCGGGTCCCGGCTGGGGAAGCCCCGGCGTATCCTTCCGATGCCGCCTCCGTGATGCAGGTGGAGGCCTCGAAGTTCGAGATCGAGTTCCGCGAGGCCGCCCCGCGCCCCGCGCCGGCCGGTCCGCCGCCGATGGCCCGGCAACTCGACCAGGAATACGGCGAAACGGGCTTGCACCTCCTCGTGCGCGATCCGGACTGGGTTTTCGCCTATTGGGAAATCGCCCCGGCAACCCGCGAGCAGATGCGCATCCATGACAAACGCCTCGTGCTGCGGTGGTACGATGTCACCGACCTGGCCGAGTTCACCGGCTTCAACGCCCACAGTGCGTTCGAGGTCACGGTGCACTATCCCTCGTGCTCGTGGTATCAGCAGATGCCCGAACCCAACCGCTGCTGGTGCGCCGAGCTGGGCGTCCGCGACCACACGGGCTATTTCACGCCGATTTGCCGCTCCCAGACCGTCCGCACTCCCCCCA
>Ga0315282_10007058_pt1 | contig 18585 bp, 16 predicted proteins | sample YL17G07_20_MG_FD_203693 | JGI IMG/M metagenome (GOLD analysis project Ga0315282, IMG submission 203693) | Sediment microbial communities from Yellowstone Lake, YNP, Wyoming, USA - YL17G07_20 | ecosystem: Environmental > Aquatic > Freshwater > Lake > Sediment | place: USA: Wyoming | collected...
ATCGGCGCGATCGTATACGACGAAATCATCACCGCGGACGGCGCGCGCCGCGAGTCGTTCGGCGGCATCACCTATAACATCGCCGCGCTGTCCTCCATCGTCGACGAACAGACCGCCATCTGCCCGGTGAGCAATGTCGCCGAGGATCGCTGGGACGGCGTCGTCGAACTGCTGTCGCGCTACCCGCTGGTGAAGATGGACGGCGTGGCGCGCGTGCCGGGGAAGCTGACGGCGGCGAAGCTGGTGTACACGAGCGCCACGTGGCGCGATGAAACGGTGCTCCACCCGATGCGGCCGCTGACGCCGGAGCGTTTAACCGGCGCCCTCGACTCCGATGCGATGCTGGTGAATTTCATCAACGGCACCGAGCTCGAACTCGACACGTTCATCGGGTTGAGAGAACGGTTCGGCGGCTTTCTGCACCTCGACGTTCACAGCAAGGTCGCCCACTGGGACGAGCAGGGCAAGAAGTCCATGAAGCCTTTCGAGCAGTGGCGCGAGTGGCTCGGGCGCGTGGACGCGGCGCAGATGAACGAGTTCGAGTGCGAGATGACGGTCGGGCGCAAGCTCCAGGAGCAGCGCGACTTCGTTGACGCGGGTGCCGAGATCGTCGAAGCCGGGGCGCCGATCGTGCTCATCACCTTGGGGCCGCTGGGGTCGGTGTTGGTATACTCGTCGTCCGTGGTCCGTTGTCCGTCGTCCGCGGCTGCGGCAAAGCGTGGCGGTGGAATGAACGATGGCATCTACTGGGTTGCGAACCCGGCGAAGCCGGTCGCGCAGGTGATGGACACCACCGGCTGCGGGGACTCTTTCTCCGCCGGGTTCATGTGGAACTACCTCCAAAGCCGCGATCCGGTGAAGGCCAACGCGGCGGCGAACATCGTGGCGGGCGTAAACTGCACGGTGGCGGGCATCGGCCACCTCGCCGCGGCCCGCGACGCGGTCGCCCAGATCGCCGAGACCTTCCCCGACCTCGGGCTGAAGATCATGTCCGGCTGGCGGGGGGAGAAGTTGTGAACTTGTTACGAGCCGAGTGAGGTTCACCCGACTCAGGAGGGGTGCTTTGGGTAGGGGCGGTTCGCGAACCGCCCCTACGACTGTCCAATGCCCCCCCGGGATGCGGCCCCGGCGCATGTCCAACCCTCGGATCTCATCGGGGTACATGGGCACGAGGTGTTTCCTCGAGACGGCAAGGGTTTCGCCGCCCGCCCACTTCCCCGCCTTGTCATCCCCGCCCGGTTTGTGCTAATCTGCCGGTGGCTGCGCGGCGGCGGCTCGCCGCGGGCAAGGCGCATCATCCGCGAGCGTGTGCGTCATTTGCAGCCCGTCAAGCAGCCGCGCGCGCCATACGGGATTGGGCCAGACATGACCGAACCACACCCTGAATCGGTTCCACCAAAGCGCAACCGGGCGCTCATTGCGCTCGTCATCGCCCTTGCGGTCACGGGCGTTATCGCGCTCCTCATCAGGCCCGCCCGGCCCGCGCCCGCGAGCGCCGCGCCATTGGAGGCACGCAGAATGCGACTGCCGACCTACACCGTGTTTCGCACTCCCGACCCGATCAAAGTCGACGGCGTCATCGACGAGCCCGTGTGGAGCCGCATCAAGCCCGTGGGCGCATTCATGCTTCACGACGGCACCGCCCCCGCCGCGCTCGAGACCGAGGCCAAGCTGTGCTGGGATGACACGTACCTCTACGTCGCATTCTCGTGCGTGGACACCGACATCTGGGGCACCTACACCAAGCGCGACGATCCCACCTATGACGAGGAGGTCGTCGAGATCTTCATCAATCCCAGCGGCAATCTGATCGACTACTTCGAGTTCGAGGTGAGCCCGCGCAACACGATCTGGGACGGTAAGGTCCACAACCCCAACAACGACCCCGAGACCTCCAGTTACGACGACAAGTGGAACTGCGAAGGACTCCTGACGGCGGTGCGGGTAGTGGGCACCCTCGACAACCGCAAGGACATCGACCAGATGTGGTCGGTCGAGATGGCGATTCCTTTCGCCTCCATTGCGAAGACGCCGAAAGACCGCGAGCGCTGGCGGGCGAACCTCTTCCGCATCGATCGGGGCGAGAAGGACGAGTTCTCGTGCTGGTCCCCGACGCAGAAGCCCGGCGAGACCCCGGCGTTTCACATTCCGCGCCGGTTCGGGCGGCTCGTCTTCTCGACGATGAAAGCATAGACCGTGGTGTATCCTGCGGCGCGGAATATCGGGGCGGGCTTTCGGCACTCCGCGCGGCAAGCTCTCTCGATTGTGCAACCGCATCTTCCCCAACGCCGCCCAAACCGCGTGACGTGCCGGACTGGCGGTATCGCGGCAGGACTACTCGCGGCGTCGCTCATGAGCATCGCCCTCGCCGCCGGGCTCATCATCGAGCCGCCAAGGGACTACGTACGCCGGCCGATTTATAGCGTGCTGCGCGCTCCGCAGCCGATTGCCGTTGACGGCGTGCTCGACGAGCCAATCTGGAACCGCCTCGCGCCCATCACCTTCGTGATTTACGACGGCACCGGCCCCGCGCCGATGGCCACCGAGGCCAAGCTGTGTTGGGATGACACGTGTCTCTACGTCGCATTCTCATGTGCCGACCGCGACCTCACCAGCCGGATCACGGCACGCGACGACTTCGTCTGCCGCGATGACGCCGTCGAGATCTTCCTCAACCCCAGCCGCGATCTCGTGAGCTACTACGAGTTCGAAGTCAACCCAGGTGGCGTCGTGTGGGACGGCAAGGACTACAACCCGAGCCTCATCCCCGATGACACGACGGTATACGACGAGCGGTGGAACGCCGAGGGGCTGCAGGTGGCCGCGCGCTTCGTGGGCACGTTGAACGACCCGACCGATGTTGATGAAGGGTGGACGGTCGAGATGGCGATCCCGTTCGCGGCGGTGTGTGGCAGGCCGCCCCGGGCCGGCGAGAGCTGGCGCGCGAATCTCTACCGCATTGACCCCGGCGACCCCGCTCAGTATTACGCGTGGTCGCCCACCCAGAGCGCGGGGCAGATTCCCGCGTTTCACGTGTCGCCGCGGTTCGGCCGGTTGGTGTTCTCGCCGCGGCCCGGTTAACCTGCGTTTTGGCACCGCGCAGCGCGTCGGCGGGATGGCTGCTGCATGAGCCAAAGGCGACGCGAGTCTCCACGGGGTCGGTCGCGCCCCCGGCAGTGACTGCGCGGATGAAGGATGCGGGCGGCTCGGCGGCGCATAGACAGCGGTCGGAGAGACGATTTGCCAGGCCCGAGGATCAGCCGATAATGCCGCCGCGTCCACCATCGTGCCGCCTGTCGCTTCAACACCGGCGCCGGTTCAGCATCTCAGCCGTCCCATTGGTGATATGCATCGCGCTCTGCGTCGCGGCCGCGGCGCGCGCGGACGAGTTGACGATCGAGCGCAAATACCATCTGACCGCGCGCGAGGTGAGCTACGACCTCGACCATCAGTTGGCGCATGCGGAAGGCGACGCGGTTCTGACCTATTCATCCGAGGGCCAGGAGGTCGAATTCCACGCGGATCGGATTGACGCCAATCTCGACGCCCGCACGGTCTCCGCGGGCGGCAACGTGACCGTCGTGGAGGGGCAGAACCAACTCTTTGCCGATGCCGTCGATTACGACCTCAACCGCGGCACCGGGTCGCTCACCAATGCGCGCGGGCAGGCGCAGGGCGTTTACTTCACCGCGCAGTCATTGCGGGCAACACCGGGGCAGTTCGTGCTCACCAATGGCACGTTTACGACCTGCGACCGCCCCAAGCCTGACTATCACGTCTCCGCGCGCGAGGTCATCCTGCGCCCCGGCGATCGGGTCATCTCACGTAAGTCGACGGTGTGGTTCAAGGGCCATCGCCTGATCCGTCTGCCCACATTCGATATCTCGCTGAGGCGGCCGCAGCGGGTGACCGCGCTTTCGCCGGTGGGCGGCTACAGCCGCCGCGACGGCGCTTTCGCTGGACAGCACTACACCATACTGACTTCCGGGAACAGCTCCATCGATCTCGACGCTCGCTATACGACCCGCCGAGGTATTCGCGCCTTCGGCCGCGGCGACCTAAACCCACGATGGGGGCTGGTCACGGTAGCTGCCGCGCATCGGGATGATCTCACCGCTTCGGACCTCGGCCTCTTCGCCCCGACCGAACCGGTTCGCGACCTCACGGTCGATCGGCTGCCGGAAATCGTCGTGGCATCGAACCCGGTGCCCCTCGCGAAGTGGGGCGTCACCACCGCGCGAATCGCGGCCGGGAGCTATGTCGAATATCCCACGCGCGCTCGGGCCTCCCGCGCGGTCGCCGATCTGTATGTGGAGAGCGCAGCGATTCCGGTGGGCGCGAACCTCTCGCTGCGACCCCTGGTCGGGGTGCGCGGCACGTGGTATGACACCCATCAGCACCGCTCGGCGGTTGCGTACGGCTTCCTCGCCGACTGGAAGCCCGACCCGGACCTTGCGCTGCGCGTCGGGTTCATCCAGCGCTCGGGGAGCGGTTCCGGGCCGTTCGCCTTCGATGCGGTCGACATCTTACGCGAATTGGACCTCGGCCTCGCCACCCGGCTGGGCCCCGGCTGGCGCACAGAGATTCTCGCGCGCCGCGACCTCCGCAGAGGCTCATTCCCGGCGGTCGATATCGCGGTGATTCGAGTGGCGCACTGCCTCGAATACGGCGTAACCTGGAAAAAGGTCGGGGGCGAGTTCGGCATCCGCGTCGGATTCGCTCAGACGGGGCCGGTCGTCGCGCCGGGTTGGTAGCCGGAAGCGGCAAGTAGGGGAGCAGAAAGTCGCGACGAGGCAGCAGGGATTGTGGGGAAGGGGAGGCCCGTCGCTTGGTCGCAGTGGCCTGTATGCGCTGCTACCTACTCACTGCTAACTGCTGACTCATCACACACCATGGAGCGCTTCCTCGAAAGAGCGGTTGTGGTCATCACCGGGGTCATCGCGGCCCTCGGATACCCAGGCGTCTTTCTTTTCATGGCGCTGGAGAGCGCGTGTATCCCCATCCCGAGCGAGGTCGTCCTGGTGTTCGCTGGATTCCTTGCGGCGCAGGGGCGTTTCAGCATCGGCGGGGCGATTGCCGCCGGTATCCTCGGCGCGCTCGCCGGGTCGAGTGTCTCCTATGCCATCGGGCGTTTCGGCGGACGGGCGCTCGCGCTGCGCTGGGGCAAGTACCTGCTGATCACCGAGGAGCGGCTCGAGCGAACTCAGGAATGGTTCGGCCGCTACGGTGGGCGCGCGGTGTTCGTGTGCAGGCTCATCACCGGGCTGCGGGCGATCATCTCCATCCCCGCCGGCCTCGCCCGGATGAGCTACCCACGGTTTCTCGCTTATACCATTGCCGGTACCGGGTTGTGGGTGGTGACCGCCGTGCTCATCGGCTACTTCGTCGGCGAGGAATGGCAGCGGATCATCGGCTTCCTGCGACGGGCGAACGAGGTCGTGCTCCTCGTCGTGATCCTGATTGCCCTGGCCGCGTACCTGTTCTGGCACTTCCGGCGGCGCGGTCAGGGAGCCGATCCAGGCCAGCGAACAAGCTGAACGCCCGGAGGATGGCCCGGAGCCGCAATACTGTTCACCTAGCTGGGACCAAGTGTCATCCTGAGCGGCGCGAAGGGATCTTGTTTGGCAGCGCGAGTGCCGGTCGCAAGATTCTTCGGTGGACGCCTCAGAATGACATCGTCATGTCGCGCTGCTGCTCCTTCGGATAGGCTCTGGAGCGTTCTCCTTCTCTCCGTGATCTCCGTGTTCCCTGTGGTTCAGTAGTCTGCGGAATTGGCGAAATCCGCCCGTGGCGGACAAGCCTGCGGACGCCTAGTGCCCTGCGGCCGCCGCCGCCTTCTTGATCGCTGTGATCGCGGTTTCCTCGATCTCCCGCGCCTGGGTCAGCACGGCGATCTCGTCCTTCCGCACCTTCGCCGACCAGTTGCTGGCGTGGCCGGTGAACAGGTTCCCGTCGGCGCAGGCGGCGGTGAACAACTCGTTCTCTTTCTCATACGCATCGGCCGCGCGCTTGAGCGCCGATGCTGCCGTGCCCGTTAGCAGCCCCTTGTTCTCGCGCAGAAAGGCGACCGCCGTCGGCCGCGCATCGCGCAGGGTCGCGAATACCCAGCGCCCCGTGCCGCACAGGAACCTGCGGTCGCCCTCTTCGAAGTCCAGGGCACGACCCACATCGCGCGCCCACCGCGCAAGCGCCGCTCGCCCATACCAATACTCCCCCGGGCTCGCGTGGAACCTCTCGCGCTCCCAGTTGCGCACCGCGATGCGCAGCGCGTGAAGCAGCGCCTGTCGCCGCGAGAGCGCCCTGCCGTGTCGGCCCAGGAACAGCATCAGAAAACCCAGCTTGGCGGGCGGGAGCTTCAGCGGCTCGTCGCTTTGATAGTCGCGCAGCAGCAGCATCTTACCGGCTTTCTCGTAGCCGTACACCACCGCCATGTTCAACTCGTGGCCGTACGCAAGCACCGGTCTGGCGGCGTCGATCTGCGCGGTGACGTCTTGCGTCAGCCGTTTCACTTTCGGCTTGTCGCTGCCATCCATAGATTCGACCCGCAGCGGCCAGCCGGTCGCCTTTTCAACCGCCGCGATTTCCTCGTCCATCTCTCCCACGGCGCACGACGGGCACCACCGTGGCTTATCGTCCCCCGACATCCACCGCGCCCGAAACGCCATCCCCGACCAGCCCATCAGGTCGGTGTACGTGAACGGATGCTCCGTGACTGCCAGCGCCGCCTCCAGCGCGCCCAGGAATGTGCATTCCCGGTTCGTCCCCCACGCCAGCTTCGGCACGTTCTCCAGCACCGTCTGCGCGAACCCCGCCGGCAGCTTATGCTCGTTGAACACCTCTTGCACCATCGGCGTGGCCTCCTCTGCCACATAGGATGCCAGGGCCGTTCGCAGCTTCGCCCTGGCGCGGTGGATGAGTGCCTTGGCGGTTCCCAGAGGAATGTCGAGGAAGTCGGCCACCTTGTCGTACGACAGGCCGTCGAGGTGGAACATGGTCAGCGGCACGCGGTACTTCGGCGGCAGGGCGTTGACTGCCCGCAGCACCACCTCGGCCAACTCTCGCTTCTCCGCCACCTCAGGCGGCCCGGGCTTGAAGTCGGGGATCTCGAGGCTGTCGAGATCCACCTGCCCGTCGAGGCGCTTGAACAGCGCGGGCCGGTATGCCCGCAGCCAGTTCATGGTGATGCTGAACGCCACCCGCCGCAGCCAGGCCGCGAATCGCGCCGGGTCTTGGAGCTGGTCGAGGTTGAGATACGCGCGGATAAACGCCTCCTGTGCGATGTCCTGCGCCTCCGCCCAATTCTCGACCACGCTGTACGCGTGGCCATACACGTGCCCCTGGTAGCGCGCGACCAGGGTCCCGTAGGCCTCGGCGTCGCCCTCCCGTGTCAGTCTGACCAGGTCCTCGTCGGTCGGATCTGCCATCGCGGCCTCCTCGCGCTCGGCTTCTCACCCACCGTCACAGAGAAGACACATAAACCGCCCCAAAGGTTGCACTCGAAGGGACTGGTACCTGTTTTCGGCCATTCCGCCGGAGCGTCGGGCGTGTGCTACGGCTCACCTTTCCGCGCGCCGCGCCTCGAAAACAGGTACCTGTCCCTTATGCACTCGTCCCCGCCGCAGAACCGGAAAATCGGTACCTGTCCCTTAAGCCCAATCGGGTGCGACTGCGAAGAAGCGGGGATTGGCTGGCGCACCGGTGGGAGCCCGGTCCTCCGGGCGATCCGGATCGCCGCGAGACGCGGCTCCCACACACGCGATACCGACCAAGAACGGGCACACCCGCCCAATCTATCCCTCTGCGGTCTCCGCGTCCTCTGCGGTTCAACCGCCTTCTATGCACCCGGCGGCGTCGCCGACCATTTGACTTTCCCCTCGGGGTCATACAGCCGCAGGTACACGCCCCATGCGCCGTGCGCGCGCAGGACCTTGAACAGTATCTGGTTCCACCCCGTGTGGAACATCGCGCGCGGGCGGTTCTCGTCGCGCTCCGGCGACCGGCCGACCGGCTCCCCCCATACGAACTCCCCGTTCACCCACAGCTTACCGCCGTCTCCGCTGCCCAGCAGCACCTCGCGCGGCCCGTCCTCGGGCACCCAGACGTACGTGAGACAATACGCCACCGCGTCGCGCGCGGTGAAGATCGACAGCAGATCCAGAAAGCCGTTCGGCTGGGCGTGTGCCTCCCGCCACCGCACCTGCTGACCGCCCTTGCCCTCGTAAGAGGCGTCGAGCTTGATCTCGCGCTCGGGCGGATACACGACATCATAGCCCGGCATATTGTCGCCTGTGTTGTCGAACGGCCCGATTACCGACCATGCGGCAGGCGGGTATCCGACATCGTCGGTCCACAGCTCGCGCAGCCCGATGCTGTAGCCGGTCGATCGGTCGTTCTTGCCCACCGCGACGAACTTATACGCGTGGTTGCCGCGGGTGAGGTTCGTGATACCCAATGCGACCTTCTCGCCCGGCAGCGTCACGCTGCTGTAGAGATCGACCGGTGCGCCGAGCGGCCTGCCGTCCACATAGAGCTGTGCGATGGCGCGATCGGGGCCGGTGGTGAGCCACGCCTGGATCTCCTCGCGATCGGGACGGCCCATGCGGCATTCGAACGAGAGCGAGCCGCCCTGCTTCTTCCCAACCATGACCAGCTCGCCGCCTTCCCAGGGCAGGCCGATGTCGCGCCACTCGCGCACCCATGCCTCCGCGCCCACGGAGTGCTTGACGCTGTACAGCTCGCTCAGCGTCCAGAACTTCTCGAGCGGCGGAAGAGTGAGAGGCGCGGTCCAGAGCTTCTTGCCCGAACTGACGGCCCCGTTGACAGCGGTGAATCGCTTGACCCAGTCCGCCGCCTTCCCGCCGAAGGTGTAGGCCGGATCGCGCCCCGACGGGACGTACAGCAGCGGCCATGCGCCCTCGTAGAACCAGTAGCCGTCGGAGCGCTGGCACGTCCAGTAGGCGCTGTCGGCCATCTGCTCGGGATACCACACGCGCTCGGCGGGGATGAGGTTGAAGCCGGTGACCGCGAGGAAATTGACGCCGAGCGACGCGTAGTCCGCCTGCTGGCGCTCGATGTTCGGGCCGTAACCCCAGATGTACGTGGTTTCATCGAGGATCATGAACGGCGCGGCCTGAGTGCCAAGCGCGCGGGCGTACCTGAGATCCCAGTCGATGCGCGAGCTGCGTTCCTTGGGCTCGACGTAGAGCCAGGGATAGCTCGCGAAGATGAAATCGGGGGCCACATCGTCGACCGCCTTGCGAACGCCGCGCAGGATGCTCAGCACCTGGTCATCCTGGAACGCGCGGTAGCGGCGCCAGAGGTTGCCCTTTACGATCCAGGGGTAGCGCTCGGCCGGGGCGAGCGAGACGTCCGTCTTGCCGATGGATTTCACGAACGCGGCGAAGCAGCCGTCGCAGAAGCAGTACCGCATGGGGCCGGCGGCGGTGTCGCGCGTGTTCTGGTAGTCCTCCATGTCGAAGAGCAGCCCGGTGATCGAAGGATGCCCGGCCGCGTGGAGCTTCGCCACCTGCACTGCGGGCTGGGCCACGGTTGTCTGCCAGAAGCGCTCGTCATCGGGGCACGGCGCGGCGGGGTTCGTGGTGCCGTCGGGGCCGACGAAGCGCGGCGTGTCGGGGTTCTTCGTGAGGTAGTCGTCGGTGTTGAAGTAGGTGACGAGGATCAGGTGAAGGCCGGCCTTATCCGCTGCCGCAATGAGCGGGCTGAGCTTCTCGATCGGGGCGCCCGCCCACACGACGAGCGCGGAGTTGAAGCCCATGGCCTTGACCTTGGGAACGGACTTGACCATGAAGTCGCCGGCGTCGAGGTAGGCGAGACAGCGGACCTTCTCGCGGCGCACCCAGGGCGGAGCCGGCTTGGGAGGGGCCTTGCGCCGGTGGAACGAGATTCGAACCCGCATCGGTCGCGGCGTGTCAGCCTGCTGGCTGCGCGCCGCGGCAGCGTACGGCGCAACCAGGGCGGCGAGCGCAAGCGCGGTCATGAGACGCTTCATCTGATGCTCCCCCTTGATGTCCGTGTCGTTCGCCGGCGCATCCGGACTGGCCTGCACCGGCGCCGGTGGGCCCGTAACCCGCTCAAGCCCGTTTGCGAGCTACGACATGCCAGTGCCGTCTGCCCTCCGGCCGGCCTTCTATCTGCCGTTCTTCGAGCGACTGAATGTCATATTCGGCCAGGAGCTCGCGGATCTCCGCTTCCGTGCAGTAATGGTGTGGCACGGGCCCCTCGCGGTGATTCTCGTCCACCCAGGTGCCGGGCTCGACCTCGCGCCCCTTGCCAGATTCGGAGTGTCGATGGCTCGGCGTCACCCAGACAAAAAGACCGCCCGGCGCCAGCTTCTGCCTGATCGAGGCGATGATACGCTCGAGGGTCGCGCGGCAGGTGTGGTGGATGACGTGGGTGGAGATGACGGCGTCGAAGTGGGCGTCGGGGAATGGGAACTCCGTCATGTCGAGTTCGAGCACTCGCGCCTGGAGCCCGACCTGCTCCAGGTTCTTACGGCACGCGGCGATGGCGGCGGGCGCGTTGTCGGTAGCGGTGACCTCGAAGCCGCGCGACGCAAGGTACACGGTGTGCCGCCCCACCCCGCAGCCGATGTCGAGCACGCGTGCGCGCCCCTCGGCGGCCAGGCGGTCGGCCATGGTCACGACGACGCCGAGGGGCGGCCGTTCTCGCCACTCCTTCGCGATCTCGGAATCCTGCCATAGCTTCTGCCAGCCCACCAACCACCTCCTTGCGACTCGGGTTGCAGGCGACCGGGCCGGATCACCCCCCCTGCGGCAGGCTCCTCGGCGGGAAATCCTTTTCGACGCCGAAGCCGTGAAGCATTTGCAGCCATGTCTGCAACGCCCGCAGCGCTTGGAAGCACTCGCCGTGCGTCACCTTGCCACGCCCCGCCGCATCCACCAATTGGTCGAGGTCGATCACCTTGTACCGGTTCCCGTCCTCGCTCACCATGACATCCACGAGCATGTCCTTGACCACGAGCGTGCTGTCGGGCTCCTCGCTGATACCGACCACATCGGCGTGCCACGGCAGATCCGGCTCATACCAGGGCTCGCCGAACCCGTAGCGGTAACGCAGGAGCATGGACCACGGCAGCCACAACAAGCAAAGGGGAGGATCCGTGAGATCGAAGACGACCCATTCCGCTGACGCGAGACTCGCGGGTGCGGATCGCTCCAGGACACGGTAATCGGGCGGACACCAGCGGACGTGCTTGACGAGTCGGATCGACATTGCGTGGGGCCGCGCCGATTGCGGGGCGGGATCAGTGGTGCTCTTTCCCGCCTGACGCCGACGGCAGGTTCTGCTCCGGCTCAGGGACGCGCGTTCTCGCGACCAACCACTTCGAGAACGCGGGCTTGCCCGCAAGACGCAGGGCGAGAGCCGCCGTCCACAGCAGCCCCATCAGCAGCAGCGGAGCATAGGCAACGACCAGCACCAGGTCCACCAGGTTCTCGCTCATCGGTCGCGTCTCACTCGTCGGCGGGCAGCGCGGCGCCCACGGGGCACACCTGCGAGCACAGGCCGCAGTCAGTGCACAGCTCCGGGTCTATGGTGTAGACCTCGCCCTCGTTAATGGCTTCAGCGGGGCACTCCGACTGGCAGGTTCCGCATGCGGTGCATTCGTTGGTTATGGTATGAGGCATTGGAAGCTCCGTCTCGAACGTGCGCGCCATCGGCGCGTGCAGTATTGGTATTTGACGGAGCGCGGGTCCGCACCTGCCAATCATTGTCCTGGGGCGCACGATTCGACGACCCATGACTGTGCCATCGAACTGTGTGGTCGCGTGGCGCTTCGTGCTTCGGCAGGCTTGGTCACGCGTGGCGCTCGTGGGTGGGATGGTGCGCGGCCCAACGTGCTTCGGCACCGCGCGCGTGCACGCCATCGCGCCGAGTCCCGATGGGTCGGTTGCGTTTCGATATGCAAACTGATGTGTTCCGTAGTTTTGAAAAATGCTGCCTTGCGCGGAAGGATGAGGCCGCCAGAAGGAGAAGCCTTCTCATGCTGGTCCGATCTGTCTGCAGTTGCGGCCTCATCAGGCAAGCCCGGGCAAGGCCACTGCATCCCCTACCAATCCCGCATGGGCGGCGGTAGGCGCGTGTCCTGCCGGTAAGCGTGGATGAGGGCGCGGCGGGCCGCCCTCGGGCCGGCTCGAAGCAACAGTCGCAGCCAAAGGAGGTGAAAAGATGGAAGCCTATTGCGTCAAGTGCAAGTCGAAGAGGGAGATGAAGAACCCGAAGCAGGTCACGATGAAGAACAAGAAGCCGGCAACCCAGGGCGAGTGCCCGACCTGCGGCACGAAGATGTTCAAGATCGGCGCGGCGAGCTGCGGATGCGGCTAGCCGTACGGCTGGGCACCGGGTAAGTTGTTGGGGCGCGGATGCCATCCGCGCCCCCTGCTATTCTGAGGCTTCTTTGCAGTCGCGGCACGCTCGGCGCGAGCGATTTCTGGATGAGTGATCGGAAACTCGACCGACCGGGCGCGGGCGGGGGCTTCGACGGGCTCGGGACCGGCGCCTGTCCCCATACCCTAGAGCCGCAGCAAGGATGCCGCGTTGCCGCCGAGGATCTTCTCGCGCTCCGCCTGCGGCAGTTCCGACGCGTGGATCTTGGCCGCGGCGGGCAGCGGGTACTGGAGCGGCGCCCCGGTGCCCATGAGCAGGCGGTCGGCGCCGAATCGCTCCGCCAGCAGTTCGACGCATCCCACGGGTCCTTGGACACCCGACAGATCGAGCCAGACGTTCCCGGCGGCCAGCAAGGCCTCCGCCTCGGCGTAACGCCCCATGCAGACCACGATCCGCGCCTCCGGGACCGCACTCGCAAGCCCAACGACCAGCTCCAGCGGCACCGCGGGTACCATCATGCGCGGGTGGTGGTGACGCTCGTCCTGCATGCGCAGGGAGACGAACACCACGATGCCAGCGGCTGCAGCCCGCTGGACGACCGCGCGCGCACCTGGCTCGTCGAGCGAGTAGGCGTGGTAGTTCGGGAACAGCCGCACCCCTGGCGCGCCGACCGCGATGGCGGCCTCCAGGTCGCCTTCCCATCCGGGATACGCCGGGTTGAGCGCCGGCGCCGGGATGAAGAACTCGCCGCGCCGTCGCAAGGCGCGCATCAGCTCCTCGTTCGCTGACGTGCACTCCTGGCGGAAGATGGCGGCGAGCGGGGAGACCACCGCACGCGTTATGCCCGCCTCCTGAAGGGCCCGGCGCACCGCGGCCGGGCTGCGATGGCGCAGCGGGCGGAACGGCCAATCGCCGACATATGCGTTGACGTCTATGATCGGTGTGACGGTCATCTCTTGCCCAACTGTGCGAGGCGCGCAAAGTTGCCGCCCAGGATCAGGCGCCGCGCGCGGACCGGTATCCGCGCGCCCGCGATCTTCGCCAGGTTGACGGCCAGATCGCCGCCGTGCGCATCGGAGCCGAAGAGCACGCGGCGCGCCCCAAGGGCGGTGACGGCGGCCTCGATCATGCCGTCCTCGATGATGCTGCCGGAGGTATCGACACTGACGTTCGGCTGATGGCGGACGGAGGCGATCCCTCGCAGCCAGTCGCCGCCGATGTGGGCCATAATGAGCTGGACATCGGGGAACTCGGCGGCCGCGCGCGCGATCTCGTGCGGGTATGACTCGTGCGGAAGGTTGCCGGTGATCTTGTACCACGCGTGGTGCTGCACCGGCACGCGCAGGTCCCTCGCTTTCTGCAGCAGCGGGCGCACGCGGTCGTCCGTAACGCGGCACGCAACCCACAGCTTCAGCCCCACGAACCCCCACTCCGCGACACAACGCTCGAACTCGGCCACGGCTTCGGGATGGCACGGGTTGACGTACGCGAGCCCGAGCACGAGCCCGGGATAATCCAGCGTCAGCCGCCGCACAACCCGGTTGGCCTGCTGGCAGTCCTCGTGCGTCGGCTCGTATGCCCACGAGCCAAGCGAGCTCACCACGAGGCGATCCACCCCAAGGCGCTCGGCATGGCGAATCAACCGCGGGTCGAGCCCGCGGCCCTCGGTATGAACGTGACAGTCAATGACCAGCTCCGCACCTCCCGCGCGCATGGTTCGTGCGTGAACCCCGGGTCAGCGCGCCGCGATCAGCCCCAGTTCAGCGCCGCGAGCGGTACACCCGGTAACCCGACTTCTTCTCGACTTCCTCAACGCCGCCGAACGTGTGCTCCATATGCCGCGTGAAAGTGGCCACCCCGCGCCGCATCCGCCCCACGAGGTAGAACGCACCCCCTGCGCGCAGCGCCCGATGCGCGCCCTCGATGAAGGCGAACACGGCCCGGTTGCCCGCATGCACCGGTGGGTTGGTGACCACAACATGGAATACACAATCAGCAACCGCATCGGCGCCGTCGGCGAGCACCGCCTCCGCGTTGGGAATCCCGTTCAGGGCAATGTTGGCTTGCGACAGCTCGACCGCCCTCGTGTTGCGATCGAGCAGCACGGCCAAGCCCTGCGGCGCGAGCGCGGCGGCGACGATCCCGAGAACCCCGTACCCGCATCCGAGGTCGAGCGTGCGGTCGCCGGGCGCGATCGCCATGACCTCGGCGAGCAGGCGCGTTCCCGGGTCCACCCGCTCGGCCGAGAACACGCCGCTGTCGCTGCGGAAGCGGAAGTGGCGGCCGCGGATCTCGACGCTGAGCTCGATGTCGCGCCGCGGCGCGGTCGGCTCGCGCGCAAAGTAGTGTTCGGTCATCGCATGATAACTGTTGTCCGCAAGGGATTTCCCCAGGAACGCAAACGGAACCTGCCGGCGCCACATTCGCGTCCCAACCCGGCCGGCGAGGCGCTTCGAGCGCGTGCGCGGCGCGCGCGCGCGTGTGCGGCGCTGGCTGCGGTATCGCTTATGGTCGCGTGCGCGTCGCCGACTCCGGCCGCAGCCCAGATCATGGTACGCGTCGGGCTGGTCGCCGCGGCGCCGGTGGGCGAATGCGCGCTAAGCGGCGTGGCGCTCTCGCAATCCGAATACGTTTCCCAACGCGCCCCACGTATGGAGCTCCTCGGCGATGACAGTCGCGCGCGCGCGCAACTCGGCGGCGAGGCCGCGCGGATTGTCGCCGTTGGCAACGAGGTCCTCGTCAGTGACGGCACGGGCTTCGAATCACGCAAGACGCGGCTCACCGTCGGCGCGCGCGATGGCCTCCTTGCTCTCAAGCGAGGTGCGGCGGCGCCGCGCACGTATCGCGGCACGCTTGAGATCACGGCGGCGGGCGGCTGCTTGCGCGTGGTGAATGTCGTTGACCTGGAGCACTACGTCCGCAGCGTCGTGGCGGCGGAGATGTCGCCGCGTTTTCATCCGCAAGCGCTGATGGCGCAAGCGATCCTTGCGCGCACTTATGCACTCCGTTCCGCGAGCAGGCATGCCAAAGCCGGGTTCGATCTCTGCGACACGAACCACTGCCAGGCATACGCCGGCGCGGTCGTGGAAACACCGCAGACGACCGCCGCCGTCGAAGCCACACGCGGTCTCGTGCTCACCCTCGGCGGCGGCATCGCGGATGTCAACTACCACTCGACCTGCGGCGGCCACACCGCGGCGGCGTGGGAAGTATGGCCCGGTGCCAAGCACTTGCCCCACCTGGCAGGCGCCACCGACGAGGTCAACGGCGCTGCGGCCTGCGCGCGCTCGCCCCAATCCCGCTGGACTGCGGATATCTCGGCCGCCGACCTGTTGCGCATTTCGGGCGCGGGCGACCGGGTGGGTGTGCCGACGCGGCTGGCTGTCACGCGCACGTCACCGGACGGGCGCGCAGCGCAGATCGAGATCGCATTCGGCGCCAGACGGCTCGCCATGACGGGGCAGGAGTTCTACCTGCGATGCGCCGCCGCGCTGGGCTGGGGCGTCGTGAAGAGCGCATGGTTCGACATCACGCCCACCAGCGGGGGGTGGCATTTGGCCGGGCGCGGGGCGGGCCACGGCGTGGGCCTCTGCCAATGGGGGGCGCAGGGGAGGGCGCTGGCAGGAGCGTCGGCGCGCGAGATCTTGACCGCGTACTTTCCGGGCGCCGAGGTGCGCCGCCTCGACGATTCGAGCACTACGGTTGCGCGATTGGCGCATGATTGAGTTCGGCCGCTGGTTTGCTGCGGCACGCCGCGCCGGCGGCTGAGCCGCCTACTCCTCGACGTACACCGCGCGCATGACCTCTTCGACGGTGGTGATGCCTTCGCGAGCCTTCTGGATGCCGTCGTCGCGCAGACTGCGGTAGCCGAGGTCGCGGGCAACGCGCCTGATCTCGCCCGCGGACGCCTTGCGCACGATGGCGGCGCGCAGGTCGTCCTCGATCACCGTGATCTCGAAGACCGCGATCATGCCGCGATAGCCGGTGCCCCGGCAGTCGTTGCAGCCGCGGCCATGATAGAAGACGGGATTGGGATCGGTGATGCCAAGGCGGCCGAGGATCGCCGGCGCTGGGTGGTACGCCTCCTTGCACTTGGTGCAGATGCGACGCACCAGGCGCTGGGCGATCACCGAGCACAGCGAGGAGGCGATCAGGAACGGTTCGGCCCCCATGTCGATCAGCCGCACCGGCGCGCCGGCGGCGTCGTTGGCGTGCAGGGTGCTGAACAGAAGGTGGCCGGTCAGCGCCGACTGGATCGCCATCTGCACCGTCTCCGGGTCGCGGATCTCGCCCACCATGATGACGTCGGGGTCCTGGCGCAGGATGTGACGCAACCCGGCCGCGAAGGTGAGGTTGATCTTCGGGTGCACCTGAATCTGCGTCACCCGCGGGAGTTGGTACTCCACCGGCTCTTCGATGGTGATGACGTTCTTGCTGATGCGGTCGATCTTCATCAGCGACGCGTAGAGCGTGGTCGTCTTGCCGCTGCCGGTCGGCCCCACCGCCAGCATCATGCCGTAGGGGCGCCGCACCACGTCCTCCATGATCGTGAGGTGATCGCTGCTCAAGCCGAGATCCTTGAGCCGCCGCATCGAGGCGTATTTCGGCAGCAGGCGCAGCACCACCGTCTCGCCGAAAACGGAGGGCACCGTGGAGACGCGCACGTCGTACGCCTGACCGTTAAACCGCCCCTCGAAGCGGCCGTCCTGCGGCAGCCGCTTCTCGGCGATGTCGAGCTTGGCCAGGATCTTCAGGCGCGATGAGATTGAGGCGTGGTAGTCAATCGGCAGCGGCATGTGGTCGTACATGACGCTGTCGACGCGAAAGCGGACGAGCAGCTTGCGGGGATGGGGTTCAATGTGGATGTCGCTCGCGCGGTCATGAGCCGCCGCCTCAAGCAAGCTGTTGACGGCGCTGACGGCGGGCGCCTGCTCGACGAGCTGGGCGAAGCCGTCGGGCGCGACCGCGTCCTGCACCGCCGGCACCGCGGCCTCCATGTCCTCCATCTCATCGCCGTAGTAGCGCAGGATGCCGCGCTTGATGACGTCCAGGGCGGCCTTGGCGGGCCGGATCTTCATGCCGGTGACGCGCGCGACCTCATCGATCACCGGCAGATTCGCGGTATCGGGCATCGCGACGACCAGCGCCCCGTTGTCCTCCCGCACCGGGAACACGCCCAATCGCTCGCAGATCTGCCGCGGTATCAGCGATAGGGCGTCACCGTCGCCATGCAACTCGTGCTCAGAGTAGATCTCCTCTATGCCTGCCACGTGTCGCTCCTCACAGACCACAAAGCCCGCGGCTGACGCGGCCCGGGCTGGATGATACGGATTCGACTGCCTGGATTATACCATAACCACCGCAGGTTGTGGCAGCCGGCCGATGTCGCGGTTAAGACGCAGGCAATCGCGGTTTGGTTCCGTGGCTGAGATGAACTTTGTGTCGCGGAAATCGGCGCCGGCAACCGGCCCGCTCGATTGGGCAGCGCCTCGTTGCCGGTGACGTCTATGCGCCTTGAGAAGGAGCAAGGGCCACCATGTGCGCGGCAAGGGCAGGAGACATGCTCTTGCCGCGCGAATTGTCGCACTGTTCCACGTGACGGAGCGATGGGCATGTCGCATGCGGTTAGCCCGGATTATTCATGATCGTCCCAGATCACGTGCAGGATGCACAATGAGTCCTTGGTGCGGCTTCGCCGCGTCTCCGGAGCCCCGATCCGTCGGGGCACGTGCTCCGGAATGCGCCATAGGCGCATCATGCGGCGCGGATGCTGCATCCTCCCGCCGACGCGTTCGGCAGTATGAATAATGCAGGTTAGCGCCCGCAGTTCCAACGGAAGATCGTGATGCCAAGACAAACAACAAGCGACACCGCAACATATGATGTGCTCGTGGCCGGCGGCGGACCCGCAGGCCTTGCCGCAGCGGTCGCCGCGGCGCGCAGCCGCGCGCGAACGGCGCTGATCGAACGCTACGGCTTTCTCGGTGGGATGGCCACGGCGGGGCTCGTCAACCCATTCATGGCCTTTCACGTCCGCGGGCAGCCGATCATCGCCGGGGTCCTGGCCGACGTGATCGAGCGCCTCAAAGCCGCCGGCGGGTGGAGCAGCCCGCGCACGCACCTCGCCTTCGATGCCGAGGTTCTCAAGTTTGTCGCCGATGATATGTGCCGTGAAGCCGGGGTCAAGCTCCTGCTTCATTCGTGGGTGGCTGCGCCGAC
>Ga0315282_10007059_pt1 | contig 18582 bp, 15 predicted proteins | sample YL17G07_20_MG_FD_203693 | JGI IMG/M metagenome (GOLD analysis project Ga0315282, IMG submission 203693) | Sediment microbial communities from Yellowstone Lake, YNP, Wyoming, USA - YL17G07_20 | ecosystem: Environmental > Aquatic > Freshwater > Lake > Sediment | place: USA: Wyoming | collected...
CTGGGAGCCAGCGCCCGCCGGATGATCCAGGAGCACCACCTTCCTGACCGTGTGGCGCAATTCGTGGCGGAAATCTATGGCCAATCGCTCACAGTTCTGGAGTCCACTGAAAGCGAAACATCGGCCGGTTCATGACTGTCCCCGCCGTGTTTTCCCGACGCATCCTGGAATGGAGAAATTTGGGGCTACTGTTGGGGAAGACGGGAACCATGCTTGTAGGATGCCCTTGAAACGCAGGAAAGAGGAATCGGTGCAATTCTTCGGATTTACCCTTTGGGACAACTCGCTAAAAACGGAGGCGGAAGGGCGCATTCCGGCGCACCGAAGAACTTTCTCCAGACACTCCTTGGGGGAATTCGGTTTGGGCGAATCCGACGGCCACAAACCCTGGTCGGCAAGCCATTTCCGTGGTTCAATATCAGACCGGTTCCATCCGAGACAACGGGCCACTTGCGGGGAAGAACTCCATACCCACACATCCAATTCTGGATCAAGTACAACGCAGGCCGCACGATTATCCCATCCAGACCTGGAGAGATTCCGGGTCACTTTCCTTTCCGTTTCATTCGTTTGTTCCCTCTCGTAAGGCGATCCCTCTCTATCAAACATCACCAACGCATGGGAAAAACTCCCCAAGTATACTCTCAGAAACTCCGCAGCTCTCTTACCAACGGCATCATGATGGGGGTGCCTTAGGACAAGACTCGTAATCTTTCTATACATGGCGTCATTAATCATGCAGGGTGTATTCCGTTTAGCCGGCTTTTAGCCGGCTCCTCCTTGCCCCCGGCTTCAGCCGGTGGGATCAGGGACAACATATTCTTTTGAGCGCGCTTCAGCGCGGCTTCTCGACTCATTTATGCTGCATTATTTATGACGCTACGTATAACACCCAAGATAGATGCTCGTGAGAGAAGTCCTTCAACAGCCTTTTGCATAGAGATGTCCGCAACGAGCACGATCAAGTCCCCTGAATCCGAGTTCATCCCAGCACCCCTCCCGCGTATAAGACGCCGAGATTTTCTTCACCTTTCCAGTTTCGCAGAGCCGGATGGTTGTTACCTGGTATAATCTCGGTGCCTTGGTCGCCTCCTGCGCGAAAACACAGAATGTCCTCTGGTTTGGCGTTACTAACGAAAACCGGCGAGTGAGTGGCGACTAACACCTGATCTTCGTAGATGGAAGAAAGAGATTGGTACACCACATCAACCGCATACGGGTGAAGACCGTTTTCCGGTTCTTCAATCAAGTATGTTCGGCCCTGGCCGGGAAGATATGCCAGCAATGTCAAAGCAAGAAGACGCAGAGTTCCATCAGAGACCACCCACGATGGACATTTGACATCGCCTTTGTAGCATAGTTTTAGGTAACGATGGCGGTCTTCCTCTCGGTCAATTATCTGGATCGCCTCCAAGTCAGGAAGCGCGGTTTGCAGATGTTTGAGCCAAGCCTCAAAGCGATCGGGGTGATTCTTCTTCAAAGACTCGATTACCCACGGTAGGTTTGAGCCATCTGAACAAAGATGCGCAGGTTGGTTGGGAGGACTGGGTTTCTGCATCAACGAGCTGTTCAGCTGGAACACGAACGGACCCTGCCGCAGGATTTTTTTCAGCCAAGAGACAACCGGAAAATCACGATCCTCGGGAGCGTTTCCGAGAGCGGAAAGAAAGGGGCCAAGCTTGAAGTATGGGTTCCACTTCTTGCCGAATTCATGGGTGAAACTGTCTTTCTTTCCGGGAATCTTGTTCACCAGCGTTTTTGAGGATGACGGCTTAATCAAGATTGATGAGGAGGATACAACCCCGTTTTTTTTAGCGGAAGAAGCTTTGCTTTGCACGGCAGGGTATAAGAGGATAACCTGCTCCTTCAGGATGGAACTCTCGCGCGTTTCTCGATCCAGACCAATCCGAACCTGATAGCGCGCGCATTCGTAATCCATTTCCTTAGCCTTGCGGCGTTGCTGCCGCGGTTCTTCCGGTACGTCAAATTCAGCAGCCAGTTCAAACAAGTCGGAACCACTCTGCCACACCAAGTCCATGAAGTTATTTGTTCTTTTCTCGATAGTAGGCTTCAGGTCATCGGAAACCAATTGACTCAAGAAGAGGAACACATCCATGAACGATGTCTTACCACTGGCGTTCGGACCAACAAGCAGTTGGAAAATGCCTAATGGTTGTTGGATATGTTTCAGGCACTTATAACTGTGAGCTGCAATAAGTCGGATCATCTCTTTTCCTCTTTCCTGATGATTTGAAAATTGCGCTTGCCGCCTATTCGCTTTTCAGGGTTCGAGGCGGCTTCGACCACCTTTCGAGCCTCTGCACTTCGACTCGTGTATGCTATTGAACTGCGTCGGCAATCGTGGGCGGCGAAGATTGTTGTGCCGTCCCGAGAAAATGGATCAAGAATGGTGTCTCCCGCAAAGCTGAACATCCTTATGCAACGCTTTGCGATTTCCGTGTCAGATCCTTTCATAGCGCTTCCTTTTTTCCGTTTGCGGAAACTCCAATGCCCGCAAAAATACTCATTCCACTTCTTCGCTCTTATCTCCGATCTTCCTTTAATCCCAGTATCCGTCTTTCCCCGCCTACCAGGTTTCCTGAACAGTAAGACAAAAGTGCAGTCTTGTCCTACCGCCCAATCTCTGAAGTCAGATTGCATTTCCTTCTTCAAGTCCTTTTCCGAAAAGGATCCGGGCATCCTGTCTCCGCAAACAATTCCCCCCATGTAGTCCAATCCAATGCTCTCGCAAAAGCAAATAATCTCAGCTCGAACCGGAAGCATTCGTTTCCCTTCACCACGTGAAGATTGAGTGAGTTGGTCGGAGGCCTGAACGCACATTCGGCCTCCAGGAGCCAATATCCGGTGACATTCCTTCCAGACTAGATTCAGGCTGTTGTTATAATCCTCAAACGTTTTCTCGGACCCGATTCCATTCTTCTGTTTGCATCGTGTATCTCCCCATCGAGGGGGACTCGTCATCACAAGTTGAACACTACCGTCCGGAACGGAGAGCATTTGCCTAGCATCCCCGACAAGAATACTATGGGTCGTCTTAACTCGCATGGCCCTCGTCCCCTTTCTCCCCCTCTCTTCTAATCCATAACCGTCGCTTTGTCAACAGCCCTTGAGGGATACTATCTGCAATCGGGGAAAGCGCATTCACAAACCCGTTGACATAGACCCGCAACCCGGCCAGAATAACTGCGGGGAAGAAATGAACGGTCATCCTTCCACACCCCAGTCCAGCGAAGAGCGCCTTATCCTCCTGCAGTATGACTGGCTACGGGCTTTCCTGGCCGCGCTCAGCGCCTTTCAACTCTACCCCCTCGAGCATCCCAAGGCTCAGGACACCCTGGTAACCCTGCAACAGGTCAGCGAATCCCTTCAGGCCGCGCACGACGGAGAAATCTCCCTGGCCCACAGCGAACAGGGGGTTCTCGTCAACCACTTTACCATTGATCCCCAAGTCACCGCTTTCCGGCGTCTGGCCGACGAGTTGCGTGTCCGGCATATCCATACCATCATTTTCTCGCAGGGCATGGACCAAGCGGAATTCGGCCGGTTCATGACCATCTTCGCCATGCCTCCCGAGTGGATCGTGGAACGGGGAGGATTGGGGCTGCTGCTGGAAGAGGCGGGGATCCGCCACATCCGTCCGGCGCGGTTGCGATACGCCCCTCGCACCGATTCCCCCCCGCCCTCGGGTTCCCTTCCTGACCATGAACGGGTCCTCTTCGCCCGGATGGAGGAGTGCCTGAAGGATGAGGAAGCCTCCGGCGATCCGGAAACCGCTGAGGATCGGGCTCGGCAGATCGTTTCTTTTCTGGAGAACCCGAAGACCACGGCTCTTTACCTCGAACAGAAAGCATTCGGGGGATCGGTGGAGCCGGAGGTTGTGCGGGAAGTGATCGCCGCGCTCGAGAAGGCGGGCACCATCGTTTACACGCGGCGGCCCGATCAGTGGAGCCAGTGCAAGCAGAGCATCGCGGAGGCGCTGTGTCTGCTGCCGCCGATCCTCCGGGAAAGAGTGCTCGAGATCGCCTGTGAGGAGACGGGCGACTCCTTGATCCTCGAAGAGATCGTCTCCTCCCTGCAGCCTCAGCAGATCGCCACCATCCTGGCCGATTATCTCGCGCGGCCGCACCTGGAGGAAGACTCCGCCAGAGAGAGGGCCGCCGCCGACACCGGACCGGCGGCTCCCGTCCGCGCGCCCGGCGAGGGTCCCTCGGAGGCGGGAAGGCATTCGGAAACACGGTCCGAAAGCCTGGCCCGGCTGCTCGTGCGAAATCCCGATCAGTTCCAGGTCCTTCGTCCGCTCCTTGCCCAGGAGCTTTTGGAACGCGGGATTTCTCACCAGAACATCAACGATTACCTCGTAAAGCTGCGCGGCGAGAGGGCCGCCACGTCCGGCGATCTTCCTCTGGCGCCCGTTTCGAGCGACAAAGCCCTGATGTACACCACCTTGAAGCCGGGGGCGGGGGAAAAGCGGGAGGGAATCGAGGATCTCTACGACACCCTGGAGGCCGGGGTGAAATGGGAAGCCCTCCGCCGGATCCGCCTGGAACTGCTGGACCGCGAGGATTCCCCCGACTTCTACGGGGACGTTCTGGGGCCTCAAGTTGTTGGCGATATCCGCAAGGTCATGGGGGATGGCCCGCCGGACGCGGCCCAGGAAGCCTTGAGACGCCTCCTGACGCACGCGGAAGAGGCCGATGGAGCTCCCTTCCCCGAGCGCTCCTCGCTCGCCCGAGAGCTACTTCTCGGTTTGGATTCCCCTGAACTCGCGCGCAGGTTCCTGGAATCCCTGGAGAGCGACGCCGCGAGCGAGGACGTGTTGCGGCAGATAGCGCTCGCGCGACTGCCAGCCGCCGGACAGGAACTGATCCGGTACGCTTTCAAAACCCCTGCCGGCCCTGTCCGGGACCGTCTGCTGTCCCTGATCGCAGATCATCTGGACGTTCTCTCGCCCCGGATCGTGGGGTGGCTCGTGGCTAGTAACGACACGGCGAATGCGTCACTGTACCTTGTTCTTGAAAAGGGACTCTGTGACGGTTGTTTTCCCGTTCTTCGCGCTTTGCTCGTGAGATGCACGCCACAGACCGCCAGCCGCGTTATTGCTCTTCTGGGCCGCTTGGGCAGCGAGGAGGCGACGCAGGCTCTTCTCGCACAGGCAAAGGGGAGAGGGATACTGGCGAGAATGGCGGGCAGGGAGATCTCCTCTCTGCAGAGTCCCGCCGCGGTGCCGTTTCTTGCCCGCGAGATCGAACGGCCCTTCTGGCTGGGTGGAACACCAAGCTCCCGGATGCAGGCCCTGATGCGCTTGACCAGGATCCTGCATCCCTCCAGCAGGCGAGTGTTGGTGGAGTTTCTCACGCGGCCCCGGCTTGCATGGCGCACGCGCGGTTGCCGTCCCATGATTCTGCGCGCCATGGAGTCCGTGCGGACGTGGCCGGGAGCAGAGGCGCATGAGGTTCTCCGCTTCCTTGCCGCGCACAAAGACCCCGTCATTGCCCGTCAGGCCGTTCTTCTGAGGGCATCCTTGGGTTCGGACGGCGGAGGGGAGGCGGCCTCATGAGATCCCTGCAGCAGTGGCACGAGGACAGCCTCAAGGTGGAGCAGGCGCTCCGGCATTTGCACCTCCTGATCGCCGATGCCGGTTTGTATTCCGACGACCATCCCAAGTTCAAACAGACCCTGTCGGCCACCGTTGTCGTGTGGCGGTCTCTGCTTCGGGAGGCGCAGGAAGTGGAGCTCAAGCAGATCGGCTCCGATCTTGTTTTTCAGGACATTGCCCTGCAGGGCCGTCTGAGCACTACCAAGGAATTCATCCAGGGACTCAAGGAACGCGGGATCGAGTGCCTGGTGTTCCAGCCCGGTCTGACCCAGGAGGAGATGCTTGCTTTCATCCACTGCCTGCGCTTGCTGCCGGCGCGGCGGAACCAGATAGGCGATCCCGGCCGGTATCTGGTTGACCGGGGGGTGCGCCACGTCCAGATCTGGAGCCTTGCGGACCTGGTTCACGACAGGGAATCCAGAGACGGCCACAAGGTTCAAGGCCTCCCCATCGTCCTCAAGGATCTCCGGGCCTTTCGCAAGGACTGTCTCCGCGTGATCGGCGACCTGCACCGGGAGGCCAAAGTGGCCCGGGTTCTCGATCTGGACGTTGCCTGCGGCATCGTGAATAGCTTCTTGAGGGAGTTCATATCGGGTTCCGGCCTGATGGCTGGTCTTTCCTCCATCCGAACCGCTGACGAGTACACCTGCACCCACTCCCTGAACACCTGTGTTCTCTCAATCTGCATGGGCCGGCACATCGGGATGGAGAAGAACGCTGTGGCCGATCTCGGCATATCCTGTCTGCTCCATGATATAGGCAAGGTGTTCATCCCGGACGCGATTCTCAACAAGCCCAGCCGGCTCACGCCGGAGGAATGGGCTATCATGGAGGACCACACGACCCTGGGGGCGCGTTTTCTCCTCTCCGTCCCGGACATGGTCGAGCTCGCCCCCATTGTGGCATACGAGCACCACATGAACTTCGATGGCAGCGGCTATCCCAGGCCTCGCAAACGGCACTCCATGAACCTGGCCAGCCACATCGCTTCCCTGGCTGATTTCTATGACGCGCTCTCCACCGCCCGCCCCTACAAGAGGGCCCTTCCTCCCGGCCAGGTCGTCGAAATGCTGGGAAAGATGGAGAACTCCGGCAGAGAACCCCGACTCAAGCAACTCTTCCTGGACATGGTCGGGCAGTACCCCATCGGCACGGTTGTCCGCCTCAACACCGGGGAATTGGCCGTCGTGAGCATGAGGAATGCCGAAGATCCCCTCCGCCTCGAGGTCTACATCGTGACCGATCCGGACGGGAAGCGTCTCCAGACGGCCTTTCCGTTGCGCCTGGGGGACGCCGAGCCGGAATCCGCCCGCCGCTCGATTGAGGAATCCGTGGATCCCCTCGAGGTGGAAGTGGACCCGCTCGAAGTCCTTCAGAAGGTGCTTTCCGCGCCCATCGAGTAGTCCGCCTCGGGAGTTCGCCAGTCTGCCAGTCTGCCTGTCGGCCAGTCTGCCAGTCAGCCGGTCCGCCAGTCAGCCGGTCCGCCAGTCAGCCGGTCCGCCAGTTTGCCAGTTGCCGGTCCCCGGTTTCTCACGGCGCCTTTGGGTCCCTTGGGTCCCTTTTGTCCTTGAGGCTCTTTTCCGCCCGCTTGAGCCAGTGGCGGTTGGCGGCCACGAGGCGGTATCCGGCGGCGAGCAGGAAATGGACTCCGGGAATGCGGGCGAGGCGCGCGCGCAAGCGGTAATCCGGCAGCTCCGACCAGATCGCGATGAGGGCGTCCAGCCCGCGGACCACCTTGCCGCGGGGTGTGAGGGCGTGGATCACGCGCTGCACGGCGCCGGGGTCCAGGGCGTAGGCGGCGGCGTCGAATCCGGGCGAGGCGATGTTGACAAACTCGAGGTTGTCGGCGCCGGTCGCGGTGAGATACCATCTCGCAACGATGGTGCAAAGCGGGCAATCGCCGTCATAGAAGACCTGGGTTTTGACTGGTGCGGACATGGTGGCGCCTCTGGGCCGTTTCCAGCGCCATCAGTTTACACGAGGCGGCCAGGCAACGCATCGGGAAAAAGAAACGGGAAAAAGAAACGAGGGGATCGGGCGATCCCCTCGGATCTGCATCCTCTTCTCTGCCCGCCAACTCCCGCCTCAGCCTCCCAGCTGTTGGGGAGTGCCGGCCACATCGCCGCAGAAGCGGGCGAAGTCTCCCTGGCTGCGCGTGCCGTTCGTGGCTTCATACACCAGGTTGGGATAAACCGGCAGGCTGTACGGATTTCCTTCCCCATCCACCATGTTCATTTCCGGGTGATGGTACGCGAAGGGGTAATGCTCGATGCCTGATTCCAGTTTGTCCGGCCCGTAGCAGGTGATGACGCACCCTTTCCTCGGAAGCATATCGGCATAATACTGTGGGCTGGCTGCAACCATCATCGTTCCCCAGAATGAGCCGTAGTTGAGGTAACGATACGCGGGGATCCAGGTGGGATCGGGGGTGTAGCCATGGAGCCTCATCCAGTCCTTCGGAATAAAGGGATCGAGCAGGGCGACGGAGGTGAGATAGGCAACGGGTGTTGTGAGCTCGAATACTTGGTAGATGAAGGTGGCGCTGTCCTGCCCGGGCCACCCGCCCGGGTAGGCGTTGTAGTCCACCGCATAGGCTTCCAGCCCGGTCGCCGCGGAACGCATGTCGGCCTTGGCCCGCGAGATTTTCGACCGGGTTTGCGCCTCGAGGAAGTTCGGCACCGCGATCGCCGCCAGAATGGCGATGATGGCCACCACAATCAGGAGTTCAATCAGGGTAAAACCTCTTGGATGTCTTCTCATTTCAATCAACCTTTCTCTGGTAGTTTTGGGGCGTGCCTCTTCCGGCGCGCAACCATTCACTTGGGAACTCTGAAACCCTGTGTAACCTGTTTCTCCGTCCTCCTTTTCCCCAGTTTCTCCCTCGCCGCCTGGAACGCGCGGCCACCCCACGAGTGTGGGCGGGCGGGACGCCCGCCCTACTTTCCCGCGCCTTGGAATTTCACCACCCTCCCTCCGACCTCGCGCAGCGTCCGGACTTCCGCGTCCGCCAGCCGCCCATCCGGCCCTGGTCCGAGCGCCAGCGAAAGCATCACGCCCCCCGGCACAAACTGGTAGTAAACGAAGTTGATCTCCTGCGAGTTCAGAACCCTGCCATGCCTCCCGCTGCCCGTGTTGAACCACGCGCTGTCTCCCAGCGCCGTGATCGGCCAGTCCATGTGCTTCACCCGGTAGGGCTGCCGCCACGCCAGAGGGTCTCTGTACGAATAGTAGTCAATCAGTTGGATCACCGGGGCCGTCTCGGGGTTCGCCTGCATCTCTCCATCCATATATCGGGCATCCGCCGCGATGAAGCACTGCGGCTGCAATCCCCGGACCAGTTCCGCCGCCTCCGTGAATCCGAAGCTGCTCTCTCTCCGGTTCCAGTGGATCCGAAGGAAGGCGATCGGGCCATAGTTGGTCAGGAGCTCGGCGATCTGCGCCCGAAGGCGGGCCGACCTCTTCTCTATGGGACATGATAAATCCGTGCTCGTCATGTAGAGCGCGAGTTTCAGACCGTATTTCCCGCAGGAACGCCGCAGTTTCTCGAGCACGTCCACGCCCAGCGGGCTCCGGGTGACCTTGAAGTCCGTGGTCTGGGTGTCCCAAAGGCAAAAGCCATCGTCGTGCTTGACCAGGAAAAGGATGTAGCGCATCCCCGCTTCCTTGGCGGCGCGGGCCCACTGGTCGGTGTCCGCCCCGGTAGCCGCGAAGAAGGCGGGATCGGCAACGCGAACGGGAGTCTCGGTGCCGGAAAAGGTGTTCAGAGACCAGTGCAGGAACATCCCGAATTGCAGATTCCGGATCTCACGCGCCCGGGTCTGCACGTCCCACTTCCCGGACAATGCCTGGCCGTACGCCGCGACGGATTCCACCCACCCTGGCCGAGACGGCCCCTCGGCGCGCGCAACCGGCAACCCCAGTCCCGCCCTGTCCACCGCCAGCGACTGCCCCGCCGTCACCGCCACGGGCTGCCCGAGCTGGGAAACCAAAACGGTGCCTTCCAGGACGTGGACGAGGGTTTTGCTGGTGGCGGCCTCGACGCAGAAACGAGTTCCCGTAACGCGCACCCAGCCAAAGTCCGTGGAGACCTCGAATCCCTTTCCGTTCGGCTCAACGTCCAGCCAGACAGCCCCCCGGCGGAGTCGAATACCAGTCTCGCTCAGAACGCTGAGGGAGGACGACTTCGCCACGGCCGCCTGCACGCGGTCTCCCAGAGAGAGATAGCCGTTGGCGTCGTCGGGCATCTTGATAGCCGTGCCGGAGGCGAAGCCAATCTTGCCGCCGCCCTGCACTTGCACCACCCCCCGCACAACCGAGGGCGGAGCAGCGGGATTCGCGCCGGGCCGGTGTCTCACGTGAGCTACAACCGCCAAGGCGCAAGCTGCCACGACCACACTGGACACGAACGCCCACCGCGCAAGTACCCATCGGGCATCCCAGAACCCGGGCAGAGCACTCCGGCCGCGCTTCTCCTTGACGTATGGGGCAAGCAGGATATCCTCATAGAGAGTGCCTCGCGATCCCAATACGAGCGAGGCCAAGTGGCGCTGCAAGGCCGTCTCTCTGCGCAGCCGCCCGCGAAACCGCAGCTTCTCCATCCCCCCCAACCGGCCCTCCGCATACGCGGACAGCCGTTCCGCGTCATCGTCGGACAGAACGGCCAAGTCGCTTGTGGCAGGATCTCTATCCGCTATCCCGAGCGCCTGCTCGGCTAAGGTCTTCCCGGTGATCTCGCACGGTCTTTTCGTCATCGCCAACACTCCTATATAAGGAGACAAGGGATCTTGCCCAAGCTTTCCATCTTTCTGAGCGGAATCAGCCTCCTGGTTCCCCGCGGCCAACGGGAACCACCCATCAACACGGTTTAACTTGGGGCGGCACAGCCGTAGCCAAACGAGGAACAACGGAGAAGCCACGCGGCACGACGCTCACCAGCATCCTACATTCCCTGCTGATGTCAAACCACTTACGGGGAGAAGGCGGGTGGTTTTCCTGCGAAGAAGATTGGAAAGCGAGGGATAGTAGCCCGAATGACCGTCTATCAGTGTCCATCATCAGGCATCTTGGTCCCGCCCGAATTCCCTTGAGATTCAGGCAATCCGACTGATAGCCTCTCTCCCTGGCACGGCACGTTTCTCACTCTGGTGCCAAGGTTTCGCGGGAGCTCGGTTCATGGCGGGAGAGCCCATCCAGCGGCTTTATTTCGAGTCGGCCGAAAAATGGCCGCTCCTGATGGTTCCCTACCCCAGGTTCCGGGAACGCGTCCTGGCCTCACGATGCTCCGCCGAGAATCTGGCTGGGCCGGACCTTTACCTCGCCGTTGCCCTCGAAAGCGGCAGCACCGCCGCCTGGGAGTGTTTTCACACCAAGTACGCGGCCTTCATTCAGAAGCATGTGGCCCAGGTGGATTCCCGCCGCGAGTTTGTCGAGGACGCCACCCAGGATCTGCTCGAGCAAATGCCCCAGCGTATCCGCAAGTATCGCGGGTTGTCCTCCCTCTATGGCTGGTTGGCCGTGGTGGCGGCGAACCACGCCCGCAACCGCAAAATCAGCACTTCGCGCGAGACCAGTCTTGACTCATACGCGGTGAACGAGGAACGGGAAACGAGCGGGGGCGATTGGCTTGTCTCGGACCACGGGGACGCCGCCAGGGAGATGGCGGATCATCTCGACAGGAGCGAATGCGAGAAACTGATCCGAGGAATCCTTCAGCCCGCTTTGCGTTCGCTCCGGCCGGACTGGCGCATGCTTCTCATGCACAAGTTCCGGGATGGCATGACCAACCGGGAGATCGCCCGGATCGTCCTCAAGACCGGCGAGGCCAACGTCTCCAAGCGCCTCTCCAAGGCGCTGAGGCAGCTCAACAAGCGCATCCTGAGCGCCGCGTCGCGGATGGGAAGCACCGCCCGCAAAGACCTCGAACACTGCGTAGAACTGCTGGGACGGTGAGCGAAGCTACTGGGACGGTGAAGGAAGGGGATTCCTGGGAACGCCGAGCCCCAGCTCAGCTCACCCCGGAACGCCGGACCCCAGTTCGGCCCACCCCGGAACGCCGAGCCCCAGCTCGGCTCACCCCGGAACGCCGGACCCCAGTTCGGCCCACCCCGGAACGCCGGACCCCAGCTCGGCTCACCCCGGAACGCCGGACCCCAGTTCGGCCCACCCCGGAACGCCGGACCCCAGTTCGGCCCACCCCGCCCATTATGCGGGCGAGGGCACTCGCGCTCCCGGCAGTAGGCAGCGATTTCCCAAACTCCATGTTCCTGAGTTCGGGTCTGATGGAGCCTACTGAATCATGATCTCTGTCTTGCCCTCCAGCTTGCCGGCGAGCGGGCCGGTCTCCACCGTTATGATGACGGTGTACTTTCCGGGTTCTACGTCTTGGGTTTTCCACGAAAACCACGGCAGGCTGCCTCAGCCATAGGAAGTGGACCCGGAAGCGACTTCCTTGCCTTCCGCGTTCAAGATGCGGACCTGCGGATCAGCAATGTTGCCGCCTCCGATCTTCTTGAAGCGAGTGTATCTCTCACCGGCCGCGCCGCGAACCTCGGACCAACAGAGAATGTCATCCCCCTTCTTGAAGACGGTCTGCGGCTTCGTGTCGGATTTGGAGCGCACTTGCATCAAGTCCACGGAAGGAGTCAGGTTCAGTTCTCCCAGCTTCATCGCGTATGGGGCCCCGGGCTCAACAGTAATGCCGGACTCCATACAGATATCCACTGTCCATTCATCCGATTTCGCTGAGCCATACTGAAGAGCCGGCCACGCCATTTGATAGGCGCCCACGGGCAGTTCCTTTTGAACGCTGGAGGCGCCGTCCCATACCAAAAGCAGATTTTCCTCTCCTACGCGCAATTGTAGAGTGGCCAGATTGGCTTTCACTCCTTCCGAACCTTTGACCTCGAGAACCAGTTTGCTTGTGGCAATCTCGCTTTTCCTGAGGATCACCTTCGATGGCTGGGCGCTGCCGGCGGCAGTCTCCACATGGACATCAAAGAATCGTCCGTTGACGATGGCCAGCCGGTTGAGCGGCGCGGCTTGAAGAGATACGTCTCGCTCCAGCCCCTTGGCGTACTCGGTCTCGGGCATGAGTAGGAAGCGGTCTTTGCCCAAGGTGGACAACAAACCGTCGAAATCGCGGTCGAACAAGACGAGATGGAATGGCTTGCCGTCCATGGGGGCGCTCCCTTCCCAAACGCATGCGGGGAAGACCGAGATACGATTCCCGGTCGTCTTCCTTCCCCCCAGCGCCTGAATCTCGTCGAACGACTGTATCAGCAAGAACCGATAGAGGGTTTCTTTCCCGTCTTTGGTTTTCGCCTTGAAATCGGGTGTCACAAAGAGAGTGCCCTCTCCAGTCGGGGATTTGTCCTTGGATGGCGGGATTTTCTCGTTCGGAGAGAATTTCCCATCGCCGTTCAGATCAACGTAAAGGGCCACTGCCCGGTCCCCATCCATTTCAAGGGCCATCGAATCCCCGTATCCCCCCAAGGTTGCGGTTTCTGGATCATGCCGCACATACACGCCCTTTCCTCTAGGCAGATTCAGGCTTTTCGTGAAGCTTGTGTTGGCTTCGTCCATTTGCTCGAAACCGAAGCACATCCCGTACCTTGGCTCTCCCTTCTTGGCCGTGAGTCCGAGGTACTTGAGATCGAAAGAAATTTCACGGGTTGTCGTTGTCGCGGAATCAGGGGCGGCAAACGACACCCCCGCACCCGCCGCCAGGAAAACACAAACGCCCAGCATTAGAACCAACGTTTTGCTCGACATTCCGATCTTCCTTTCCTCACTGAATCGTGATCTCCGTCTTGCCCTCCAGCTTGCCGGCGAGAGGACCCGTTTCCACCGATATGATGATGGTGTACTTCCCGGGTTCCACGTTTTGGGTTTTCCACGAAAACCTCGGTAGATCACCTCAGCCATATTGCATCGCGGCGGAGACCACTTCCTTGCCTTCCGCGTTCCGGATTCGCACTTGCGGTCCGGCGGACTTTTCACCCTTTTGTCTGTTAAAGTAAGCGTATTTCTCACCGGCCAAGCCCCGAATCTCGAAAGAACAGAAAACCACGTCCCCTTTCTTGAAAACCGTCTGTGGGTTTATGGTGTTGATTGTCTCCTGAAGAGCCACGGTGGAAGACATCTTCACCTCTCCCCACTTTATCGCGGTCGGAGCGCCGCCCGCCACGGTGAGGACCGGCGCGCCCATAACGTTCACCGTCCACTCGTCCGGCTCCGCCGAACCGTAGTAAACCCACGCCGACAAAACCTGGTAAGCGTCGGCGGGTAATTCCCTGGGAATCTGGATGCGCCCGTCGAAAGGAAAGCTGAAGAAGATATCGCCTTTTTGTCCGCGCACGTCGAGGCCGTTCAGGGCGGATTTAAGCGGCTCCAACCCTTTGAGTTCGAGGACAAGACGGCTCGTTGGAATCTCGCTTTTCCGGAAGACTACTTTCGATGGCCGCGCGCCGCCGGGCGCCATCTCCAGGCGGAACTCATAGACCTTTTGGTCAACGAAGATCATTCGGCTGAGCCGTGTGGCACGGGGGCCGTTCTGTTCCAGGGCCTTGGCGTATTCGGCTTCGGGCATGAGCGCAAAGCCGTCCTTGGAAAAATCGGAGTATGACCCGTTTAGATCGTTGTCAAGCAGGAGGAGATGGAACAGCTTGCCTTCGATCGCGCCCGCACCCTCCCAAGCGCAAGCCGTACGGAACATCAGGTTACGCAGCACTTTTGGACCATCTAAATCCTCTATCCTGAGGACCCGGTATATTGCGGAGAGCCGGTAGGGGACTTTCTTCCCCTCTCGCGTATTCGCCTCGAAATCAGAGGTTACAAAGAGGGTGCCATCGCCCAGCGGGCACTTCTCCTTGGACGGCAGGATCTTCTCGTTTGGAGAAAGCTTGCCATCGCCATCCAGGTCGGCATATAGCGCCTCGGCTCGATCTCCATCCACTTCAAGAGCCAGCGGAATGGCTGTCATTGGCCTGTCTTGAGGAGCCGGTTGTGTGTACACCCCTTTTCCCTTTGGCAGGTTCAAGGTTTTTGTGAAGCTGGTCGTCGGTTCGTCCGAAACGCGTTTGCTGAAGTAAGTGCCGGCCGTAGGTTCTCCTTTCCCGCCGGTGAATCCGAGGTACTTGAGATCGAAAGAGAATTCCCGGGTTGTCGTTGTCACGGAATCGGGAGCCGCGAACAAAACTCCCAAGCCCATCGCCAGGAAAGCGCAAACAGCCAGCAATAGAACCAACGTTCTGTTCGACATCTGACTCCTCCTTCACACCAAGGCGGCTTCGCCCATTCTCGTGTCCGCGCGAAACAAACGCTCCCAAGCGCTCAGGGGGCGCCCTCTATTCAATGAGACTACCCGAATGGGCGCTTTACTGGTGGTGAGCGGCGATTTTTTCGTGTTCACGTCGCGTGCCTTCCGGGAACTGCCTCGAAAAAGGACTTCAACGACAACAGGGACCAAAGGGACCCAAAGACGCTATAACTTCGTCCAATTTCCATTCGTTTCCGGATGCCGCAAGACGCCATGAGAGACTGTGACCCTGTTAGAGTACAGGCTTCAGCCTGCCGTTCTAACCATTTGTATCGCGTCGCTTCGCGGCGTCGCCTGATACTATCCAACCAAGCCGGGCCAGCCGGTGAGCTCGTCGCGGAAAGCATGGTAGGTGAGATCGTAGTGCAGGGGAGTGATCGAGACCTTGTGCGCCCGCAAGACCGCGTCGTCCACGTCTTCGTCGTGATTCCCCTCCAGGATGATGGTGCTGCCGACGTTGCGGTAGGCGCGCACTTCGCCGCTATTCGCCTCGCCGTTCTCGCGCGAAGGCTGCATGTCGTCAATGAACATCACCCGGCCCTGGCGCGTGATGACCCCGCCGCGAATCTCCCCGGCGGGGAGGTTGGGCACGTTGATGTTGAGGATTACACCGGGCGGCAGCCCGCGCTGGAGGACCATCGGCGCGAGTTTGAGCGCCCATTGCGCGGCGGCCTCGTAGTGCAGCACCTTGTCCACGGCCCGGTTGCAGTGGAGCGAGAGGGCCATCGAGGGGATGCCGAGCATCGCGCCCTCGCGCGCGGCGGCCACGGTGCCCGAGTAGAGGATGTTGTTTCCGATGTTGGCGCCGGGGTTGATGCCGGAGATCACGAGGTTCGGCTTTCGCGGGGACAGGGCGAGCACGCCGAGCTTGACGCAGTCGGGCGGCATGCCGTCGAGCGAGTGGCCCCAGAAGACGCCGTCGTGCTCGACCCGGCGGTAGGCCATGTCTTTGAAGATCGTGACCGTGTGGCTGGTGGCGCTGCACTGCTTTTCGGGCGCGACGATCAGGATATCGCCCAGCCCGGCCAGCGCCTCGCGCAAAACGGCCAGGCCGGCGGCGTCAATGCCGTCATCGTTGGTCAGGAGGATCAGGGGCTTCTCAGGCATGAGGGGTTTTCAGATTTCGCTCGTTTTGTTCTCATAGGTCTCGCGGAGTTCGGCGGCGTGTTCGAGAAAGCTGCGAAGCGCCTCCCGGTCGCTGTCGAGGATGATCCCGCGCACGTCGCGCAGGACGTCCATCAGCTGGTCCAGCGACTCCAGCATCGCCTTACGGTTGTCCATGAAGATGTCCAGCCACATCGGCACGTTGCCCAGGGCGATGCGGGTGGTGTCGCGGAAACCGGGTCCCGCCACCGCGCGCAGAATATCAGGCGCCACGCGCGGTCCCTGCTCGGTCAGCGCCACCAGCGCGGCGGCGGTGAGGTGGGGCAGGTGGCTGAGGTGCGCGAGCAGCTGGTCGTGGCGCGCCGGCAGGATTTCCACGATGCGCATTCCGAGGGCCGACCAGAAGGCGCGGATGGTTGCAAGGGCATGGTCGGTTGTGCCGATGTCGGGCGTGAGGATCACGGTGGCGCCTTCATAGAGATCCGCGCGGGCGTGGGTCGCGCCGCTTTTCTCGGACCCCGCCATGGGGTGGGAGCCCACGAAAGAGACGCCCTCGCGGGCCAGTTTGGCCGCGCGTTGCATGATCGTCCGCTTGGTGCTGCCCACGTCGGTGATGAGCGCCCCGGCGGGCGCCGCCTCGAATGCTTCCGGCAACTGCTCGAGGATATTCGACACCGGCCCGCATAGAACAATCAAGTCGGCCTCGGAACACCCCTCGGCCAGATTGAGCGAGTAGGAATCCACCGCCCCCATCTCGGCTGCGCGGGCGAGGCGCCGCGCGTCCCGCCCGATGCCGGCCACGTGGTCGGCGAGCCCGCGCTGCCGCAGGGCCATGCCGAGGGAGCCGCCGAGGAGTCCGACTCCGGAGATGGCCACGCGGCGAAAATGAAGCTCCTTGGCTGTAGCGGTCATGTTCTGTTCCTAAGTGGACAGAGTGGACGGTATGGACAGGATGGACAGGATGGACGATATGGACAAGATGGACGGTATGGACGACTCAGTCCTCAGTCCTTTCTTCTCAGCACTCAGCACTCAGCACTCTCTTCTCAGTCCTTTCTTCTCAGCACTCAGCACTCAGCACTCTCTTCTCAGTCCTCTCTTCTCCGTCCTCAGCACTCAGCACTCTCTTCTCAGTCCTCTCTTCTCCGTCCTCAGCACTCAGCACTCTCTTCTCAGCACTCAGCACTCTCTTCTCAGCACTCAGCACTCAGCACTCAGTCCTGTCTTCTAATGCGGCCTGTCGTCTCTCGGATAGGATCCCATCACCTTCAGGAACTCGCAGTGGTTCTCGACTTCCTTGAGGACTTTCGCGATGGGGCGGTCGCTGACGTGTCCCAGCAGATCCACGAAGAAGACGTATTCCCAGGGGCGGCGCTTCGTGGGACGCGACTCGATCTTGGACAGGTTGATCTTCTCGCGATGGAAAGGCTTGAGAAGGTCGTAGAGGGCGCCGGGGCGGTCCTTCACCGAGAACATGATACTGGTCTTGTCGTCTCCGGTGGGCGCGGCGGGGGTGCGGCCGATGGTCCAGAAGCGGGTGATGTTGTCCTTGACGTCCTCGATGCCGCGCACGAGCACCTTGAGGTCGAAGAGCTTGGCGGCGAACTCGTTGGCGATGGCGGCGCTGTGCTTGTAGCGCCCCGCCATCCTGGCGCCTTCGCTGGTCGAGTCCGTCTCGCGCAGGTCCACGCCGGGCAGGTTTTCCTTGAGCCAGGCGCGGCACTGCAGGAAAGCCTGGGCGTGGGAGTAGACGCGCTTGATCTGCTCGAGCGGGCAGTTGGCCATCAACGCATGGTGGATCGAGAGCGTGATCTCCGAACAGAGAATCAGGTTGGTGTCCACGAACCGGTCGAGCGTGCTGTGGACCACGCCGCCCGCGGAGTTTTCGATCGGGACCACGCCGTAATCGGTCCAGCCTTTCTCGCATGCCATGAAAACATCGTCAACGACCTTGTAGGGCACGCATTCCACGGAGCTGCCGAAGATCTGCTTGGCGGCCATGTGAGTGAAGGTGCCTTCGGGCCCCAGGAAGCCCACGGTCTGCCGGTCCTCGAGGTTGAGGCAGGCGGACATGATCTCGGCAAAGACGTGGCGCAGACCGGCGTTCGGAAACGCGCCCTTGTTGGACCTGCACAGATGGTCCAGGATCATCTTCTGGCGGCCCGCGTCATAAAAAGCCGCGCCCTGTTTCTTCTTTTCCCTGCCGATCGCCGCGGCCGCTTCGGCCCGCTTCCCCAGCAATTCGATGATCTGCTTGTCGCAGGTGTCTATTGTCTTGCGCCATTCTTCGATGCTCATGGTCCTTCCCGCCTTTCCCAAGCTTATACCCGGCCAAGCCCTCCGTTCACAAGATGCCGGCAAGCGAAGCCCGCAGAATCCCATCCGTAGGGTGGCGGCAAGCGAAGCGCGCCGCACCATTTCCAGTTTCCCGCTCTTGTGAATCCTCGTGCGGCGCGCTTCGCTTGCCAGCACCCTACAGACAAGGCCAAGGAGATTATAGCCTTGCGTTGTCTGGAGGGAAAGAGGAAATCCACCCTCTGTTTGT
>Ga0315282_10007060_pt1 | contig 18581 bp, 18 predicted proteins | sample YL17G07_20_MG_FD_203693 | JGI IMG/M metagenome (GOLD analysis project Ga0315282, IMG submission 203693) | Sediment microbial communities from Yellowstone Lake, YNP, Wyoming, USA - YL17G07_20 | ecosystem: Environmental > Aquatic > Freshwater > Lake > Sediment | place: USA: Wyoming | collected...
ATCTGTGTAATCTGGCGCAACAGTCTCAACCCAGATTGCAGATTACGCAACAGGCCGTTGACCTTTTCAGGATTAACTATCCCTGCCTCGTTCAATTAAACGTTCGAAATATGCCTGCCGGTGCATGCCAGCGATCGGTAAGAAATCAAAGTATTTTGAGCGAGTTGTTGTCTCGTACTCGACCCGAAAAACCTCGTCATGGCTATAGAGCAATATGCCGTTTGTCACCACTTCTCCTTGGACCATAAGGGGGGCATCGTTCATGACGCGTATATCGACATTGCTGATCCCGCAAATACGTCCTATTTCTTCTTCCAACTGTAATTCGAGGTCGAGACGAGATTTAGGATCATAATCGCCATCAGTCATTATCAGAGCAATATCCACATCGCTGAGTGGCGTGGCTTGCCCGGCAGCCTCTGAGCCATACAGGTATGCCAGGGCGATGGGGTATTTTGAAAAAATCTTTCTCAGACAGGTGCGCAAGGCGGTGTCGGTTATTTGGGTTGCCATAATGTGATTATTGTAACACGAGCTTTCATAACTAACTTAGTGACCAGTTATCCGTAATCGGTAAGCAGTCAGCCTTGCAGGGGAATGAGTCATAGGGTTTTAGCCTTATCTTTTCATTTTGAGGTCGTGTTCCCTTCTTCGTTCGGTGATCTTAGTAACTCACTCGCTGGCGTTTCGGCGCGGTCTAGACCGACGTCCTCCCACGAGACCGGGTCGTTTAGCGATTCTAAGTGGGTAAACACAGTCGCGCTCGGCAACGCCTGGCGAATATCGGCCTCGATTTTTTCCAAAAGACGATGACCACGCCGCACTGTCCATCTACCCGGAACCAGTACATGCAGCGACACAAACTGGCGCGCTCCAGATTGGCGAGTACGAAGGGCGTGGTATTGGATTCCGCTTTGGAGGTAGGGTTCTAATACCAGGCGTAACTTGTTTTGTTCCCCAACCGGTAATGAAGTATCCATCAATCCCAACGCCGAATCGCGCACGATCCGAAATCCTGACCATACAATGTTGCCAGCGACAAGGAGCGCTACAATCGGGTCCAGCCGTTGCCAGCCGGTGAGTGCGACCGCGCCAACCCCAACCAGCACACCCGCAGAAGTCCACACATCGGTCATCAAATGGTGGGCATTGGCTTCAAGCGTGATCGAACGATAGCGTTTACTGGCTCGCAGCAGGATAAGCGCAACCCCCAAGTTAATAAGCGAAGCTGCAACCGAAACCCCTAATCCCAGCCCAATCTGCTCTAGCGGTTTTGGGGCAAGCAATCTTGGCAGGGCAGCCGCGCCGATGCTTACGGCAGCCATTAAAATTAATGTCCCTTCAACGCCGCTCGAAAAGTATTCGGCTTTGCTATGACCATAAGCGTGACCTTCATCGGCCGGGCGAGCGGCGATCGTCAACATCGCCAACGCCATCAGCGCGCCAACCAGGTTAACGAAAGACTCGAGCGCATCCGAAAGAAGACCAACCGAGCCTGTTAGCAAATATGCGACGCCTTTAAGCGCGATGGTTAGGATGGCGGCTGCTATCGAAAGCCAGGCAAAGCGGGTAAGAGGTCGATGGTCGGGAAGTTGAGGGGTCATCGTATTGGTAAACGTAAAAGGAGAGGTGGATTAGAGGTTGGGTTCGATAGTAGTCTCGAAATGGGTTGTTTACATCCCTCTATGCAGCTTGCTGCCACGAGCACAGGCGGCGTTCGAGCCAGTCGACCGAGAAGTACAACCCCAGACCAAGCAGGCTCATGGCGACGATCCCGGCGTACATCGCCGGGTAGTTGAATAGCGTGCTACCATTCAAGTAAATGTAATAGCCCAAACCCTTCTGGGTTGCATAGAGCTCGGCAACGTACAACACCGCTACCGCCGTGCCTACCGACTGGCGCAGGGCGGTGAGAATTGCCGGCAAACTGGCCGGCAGATAGACAAAGCGGAAAAGCGCCCGCCTTCCGGCTCCCAAGCTGCGCACGCTTTGGATTAGCTCAGCCCGCAGGCTGGCGGCAGAATCGCGCACCAGTACCAGTATCTGGAAGAATAGGATCAAGAAGATGATCACAATTTTCGGAGCGTCTCCCAACCCCAGGAAGAGCAGCACAATTGGAACGAACACCACTTTGGGCACCGGGTAGACCAGGTAAATAAGGGGTGAGAACAAGGCGTTCAACCGGGTAGACTGACCCAGGATCAAACCGGCGGGAGCAGCCAGAACTATTGCCAAAAAGGTGCTGGCGAGAACCCGCCACAGGCTGACCAGGAAATGGTCAATCAAGCCTTTCCGGAGCTCGCTGATAAACGTAATCGCCACCAGCCCTGGCGATGGTAATATCGGCCTGTGCACCAGCCAGGCAACCAGTTGCCAGATTGCCAGCAGGACCAATATTGCATAGAACAATTCTCGGCGTTTCATAGGATCTCCATGCGGGCGCGCAGCTCGCGGCACAGGTTGTAATAATCGGGGCTGTTGCGGTAATCGGGCTGGGCAGCCTGTGGATTTTCGATAATCGTAGCCTGGGTGTTGGGTGGGTAGTTGAGTAGCAAAATTTTGCGCCCTAAAATCGCGGCTTCTTCGATGGCGTGGGTAACGATTACCAGGGTCAAGTTTTGTTCAGTTTGCAGCTCCATGGTAAGCTGCTGGAGACCTTCGCGGGTGGGGGCATCCAGGGATGAAAATGGCTCGTCCATTAATAGTAAATCGGGTTTCAAAGCCAGAGTGCGGGCGATGGCGGTCCGCTGGCGCTGTCCGCCCGAAATTTGGGAAGGGTATTGCCCGGCGACAGCTTCGAGCCCCAAACGCTGCAGCCAGTGTTCAACATCGCTGCCCGGTATGAAATCCTTCGGAGTGTGGGTGCCATCCGGACCATAGAAAGCCCGAATGCGTAAGCCAAGCTGGGCATTCTGGCGTACGGTAGCCCACGGCAGTAAGCCATAATCTTGCAGGATCAAACCGGTGTACGGACGAGGACGGGTTAGCAGCTGACCGTTCAACAGCACCTGACCTGAAGCGGGGAAACGCAGCCCGGCAATCAGATAGAGCAGCGTGGTTTTACCGCAACCAGAGGGGCCCAGCACCGCCCAGGCTTCACCGCGCCCAACTTTCCAGCAATAGTCCTGGAATATGGCCGGTTTTTGACCATAACGAAAGGTAATGGCTGCAAATTCCAACATGCTACTGTAAAAAACCTTGATTTGTCATGCTGACCGAATTGAAGCATCTCCCGGGGAATAAACTACGCCTCCCCATGCCGACGAGAAGATTCGCCACGGAGCATATCCGGGGGAACGAAAGTTTCAGGGTGATACAACCCTTTTGAAGCAGGCTCATGTTATCTTTCTCTCCAAAGCGACGATATCAGGGCAGCAGGTTGGCGTTGACCGAATCCTGGTATGAGATGTTCTTGCTAACCAGTTGATTATCTTTTGCCCAGGCGAGCACGTCTTTCCACAAATCTTCTGTCGGGACGCCGCCAGCCGGGAAAGGTGGCACCTCGTATTTGCCGGCTAACGAGGCCGGGATCAGTTTTTGCTCGCTGAGTAAGTTTTCCCACTTTTCCGGTTTAGCATTGATCTGATTGATGGCTTCTTCTATGGCTGCCAGAAAGGCGCGGATCGCTTGCGGGTTCTGATCGATGAACGTTTTCCGAAAGGCGTAGGTGCTGTGACCGTATTCAGGGTGCTTCGAGTCATCTAGCAAGATGCGGGCGCCTTGTTGCACTGCTAAGAATGAGAGTGGGTCGGGGAGAGTGGCGGCTTTCAGTTCGCCGGAAGCGAGCAACGCCATGCGATCGGAGATCTTCGGCACCGCCAGGGTCTTGATATCGGTTGGATCAAGCCCCTCAGCTTCTAGTAGCCGGTCGGTAATATATTCGATGATCGTGCCTTCCGAAACGCCGATATCCACACCTTTCAGTCCTTGCGGCGAGTCGATTCCGCTGTTGCCAGCCACCAGGATATAATATTCAGCGTTGGTAGGTGTAGCTACCCGGGCGAAGCGCACGATCTGGATTTGGGTTTGGTCTTTGTTATAGAGCAACGTTGAGATAATCTCGTTGATGATACCGTCGGCCTGTCTAGCTGCGAACACCTGGTCACGCTCAGCCGCAGAAGCTACCGGTATGAATTCCACTTTGACACCATGCTGCTCGAATAAACCCTCTTGCTGGGCTACGTACATGGGCAGGTTATCGACGATTGGCAGTAATGCCATCTTCAGGGTTGCAGGTTGGGAGGTAGCTGGGAGCGGTTTGGAAGCGTTGCAGGCAACCAACCCGGTTACCATTGCACACGCAAAAAAGTACATAAAATAACGAAAAATTCTCATCCTATTAAACCTCTCTAACAGCGATTACAGTTTTAGCTGTTCCCAGATTTCATCGATGCGTTTTTTGACTTCCGGGTCCATGCGGGCAACTTCTGGCCAATCACGGGTGTAGCCTTCATCGGGCAGTTTGGCGGTGGCGTCGATGCCGATCTTGCCCCCATAAGAATGATGGTAAGAAGCGTGGTCCAGATGATCGACAGGACCTGCGGTGATAACCGCATCTCGCGACCAGTCGACGTTGCCCAAAGCCTGCCAGGCTACCTGGGAGAGATTTTGCACGTCCACCCATTCATCGACCACCACAATGGCTTTGCTTAGTGAGAGCAATGCTAAACCCCATAACCCGTAAATGACCTTGCGGGCATGCCCGGGATAACGTTTTCGGATTGAGACCAGCACCAGGTTGTGGAAGATACCTTCCACCGGCAGGTTGACATCCACGATCTCGGGTAGAAACAGGCGCATGAGAGGCAAGAAGAGCCGTTCGGTGGCTTTGCCCATCCAGGCGTCTTCCATCGGAGGAATTCCAACCACTGTAGCAGGATAGATTGGGTTGGCGCGGTGGGTGATCGCGGTGACGTGGAAGGTCGGGAATAGCTCTACCGGCGTGTAATAGCCGGTATGGTCGCCAAATGGTCCTTCGGGTCGCTGTTCTTTGGGATCAACATAACCTTCGATGACGATCTCAGCCTGGGCTGGCACTTCGAGCGGCTGGGAGACGCAATCCGTGAATTCAACCGGGCTGCCGTTCAGATAACCAGCTAACAGGTACTCGTCGATATTGGGGGGAAGGGGAGCTGAGGCGCACCACATGCTGGCGGGATCGCCTCCTAGCACGATAGCCGCTGGGATGCGGTCTTTTTTCATTACCTGCGCCTGGTAAGCGTGTTCTGCGCCGCCTTTGTGCCTCTGCCAGTGAACCAGCAACGTCTGGTTGTCGACTACCTGCAAGCGGTACATACCCACGTTGCGAGCCCCGTTTTGCGGATCGCGAGTGATCACCTGGGGTAGGGTTAAGAACTTAGCGCCATCTTTTGGCCAGCATTGCAGGATAGGGAGAAAATCCAGGGAGGGTTTGTCTGTGATGACAACCTGTTGCACCGGCGCCTTGCGCACCTTCTTGGGCGCCAGACCAATCGAACGAAAAGCGTTGATCAGTTCTTGGCCGCGATCCAGAGTGGCTCTCAAACCTTGCGGCAGGCGCAGATCGATTAGTTTTTCCAGATTCGCTCCAAGATCATCCAGGCGGCTCACATTCAAAGCCAGGGCCATCCGCAAAGCTGAGCCAAAGGCATTGATAAGCACCGGTATTTGGTTATTAACGATGTTTTCGAAGAATAGGGCTTTGTTCTGGCTGGATGGTCCTTTACTAACCCGGTCGGTGATTTCGGTAATCTCTAGGTGGGTTGAAACAGGCGTCCGAATGCGGGTAAGTTGGCCCTTCTCTTCCAGAATCTGGATGAACTGGCGAAGGTCTCGAATTGACATGCAGTGACTCTTTTTCTGGCTATGCAACCTGATTATAGCATCAAACTTTCATTCTCGAAGGTTTCGCTTGACACTTTTATTTCCGTATGCTACAGTTGAGTCCACTTTTTCCTACCGACAAAAAGCAAACCCAGAGGAGCGCCCGAAGGGAAATGGGATAGAATTCTCGGATGCGATGGGAAATTTGACCAAGTTTTCAAAAGGAAAAAACCTTGAACAAATCACGATCCCAGATGATGGTAGAACGCCTGCGCGACCTGCAGGCTTCCTCGCCCGATATCGAAGCCTCGGCGGTGGTCAGTGTGGATGGGCTGAGCATTGCTTCCGCTTTACCGCAAGGGGTTGAGGAAGATCGGGTATCGGCAATGTCGGCCGCGATGCTTTCTTTGGGGGAACGAATAGCTTCCGAACTCGGCCGCGGCGGGCTGGAACAAGTTTTTATAAAGGGCGAGAGCGGTTATGTCATCTTGATGTCAGTTGGCGAAGAGGCGGTTCTCACCGCGCTGGCGCGCCAACAGGCCAAATTGGGCTTGATATTCCTCGATATTCGCCGAGCTGCTGCCGACCTGGTCCATCTGATTTAACTATGCAACCTATGCCGAAAAGCGGTTACTACTACGCCAATCAGTTTGCCTTAATTACGTTGAAGTCGCTTGAAGAGGTGATGGGGAAAAACGGTTTGAATGCCATCTTGAATCTGGCCCACCTGCCTCATCTGGTCGAAAGTTACCCGCCCGATAACCTGGAGCGGGAGTTCGATTTTGCCGATTATTCGGCTCTCCTTCAGGCTTTGGAGGAGATGTATGGCTCGCGCGGCGGTCAAGGCCTGGCATTACGGGTTGGCCGGGTTGCTTTTGCGGATACTCTGGAACATTTTGGCGCTTTAGCTGGCGTTAGCGACCTGGCTTCTAGAGTACTCCCGCTAGATGAAAAATTGCGGGTTGGTCTATCTGCCATGGCGAATATTGTTTCTCAAATCAGCGACCAGGTCGGCTCCGTGATAGAGGATAACGAAAGGTTCACTTATACCGTTCAGCGCTGCCCGATGTGTTGGGGTCGCCAGGAGTTGGATAAGCCGGTCTGTTACGTAACGACCGGCTTGCTACAGGCTTGTCTGAAATGGGCTTCGGAAGGCATGGAGTTCAATGTCCATGAATCGAAGTGCATCGCCATGGGCGCTGATGTGTGCGAATTCGTAATCCCCAAAGCTCCCATTGGCTGAATATGCAATTAACCGTCGTTATCCCCACTTTCAACGAAATCGAAAATCTACCCAAAATGGCAACGGCGCTATTTTCGCTGCCAACGCCAGATTTAAAAATTCTGATTGTGGACGATAATAGCCCGGATGGCACGGGCAAACTCGCCGATGACCTGGCGAGCGAATATCCCGGTCGCATAGCAGTCATCCACCGCGCCGGCAAGCTGGGATTAGGCACGGCTTATTTAGTCGGCTTCGACCGGGCGATCATAGACGGAGCTCAAGCTATCGCTCAAATGGACGCCGATTTCTCCCATCCACCAGAAAAATTGCTTGATCTGTTTACTGCTTTGCAGACCTGCGATGTAGCAATGGGTTCACGGTATCTACCCGGTGGCGGTGTAGATGAAAACTGGCCGGCGTGGCGCAAGGGTCTCTCGGCGTTTGGCAATATTTATGCGCGCCTGATATTGGGTTTGCCCATCAAAGACGCCACCGGTGGCTTCCGAATGTGGCGACGTGAGACATTGCAAGGGATGCCGCTCGAGCGGGTGCGCTCCAATGGTTATGCCTTTCAAATTGAAATGGTGTACCTGGCTTACCGGTTGGGTTTTGAACTTCGCGAAATCCCTTTTTACTTTGCCGACCGGCAATGGGGACAATCGAAGATGTCTTTCCGCATCCAGCGTGAAGCTGCCCTGCGTGTCTGGCAGATGCGCTGGGAGTATCGTTCCTTGACCAGTCACAAGCTCGCTAAAGAGCAATTCCCAGAGGATCGATAACCGTTATATGGATAGCCAGTTGCAGCATAATTTTCGCCATCTTTACGCGGATGTGCTCTGGTACGGCGTGCTTGCAGGGAGCAGCATGGCTTTTCTGAGTATATATGCTGCCAGATTGGGGGCAAACAGTTACCAGGTTAGCTTGTTGACCGCCGGGCCTGCGGTGGTCAATCTTTTATTTTCGTTACCTGTCGGGCGCTGGCTGGAGAGACAACCTCTCATCAACGCCACTTTCTGGTCGGCGGTGTTGATGCGTCTTGGCTATTTGCTGTACATCCCCTTGCCGTGGTTGTTTGCCGCTCAACAAGAAACCTGGGTGTTTATTTTACTTACGATTGGGATGTCGATCCCGGGGGTAATTCTGGCAATCGGTTTCAATGCCTTGTTTGCCGATGTGGTACCGCCCGAATGGCGAGGGGAGGTGGTTGGAAAACGCAATGCGCTTCTGGCACTGAGCATGAGCCTCACCTCATTTTTCTGCGGACGAATGCTCGATTGGATCGTTTTCCCGTTGAATTACCAGCTTCTTTTCACCTTGGGCGGTCTGGGGGCTGCTTTGAGCACTTATCATGTTGGCCGGTTATGCCCGCCACAAGAGTTGCCCAGGCGAATGAACCTGCCCCTGGATGACCTGGCTCGCCCGGGATTGATGCGATTTATCGATGGGTTGCGTCCTGGCCTGGGCTTACGGTATTTCACCCGCCTGAGAGGTAAGAAGCTTCTTCGCTTAGATTTACTGCGCACCTCGTTTGGGCCATTGATGGGGGTTTATTTCCTCTTCTATATGTTTCAATACCTGCCCTTGCCTTTATTCCCTCTCTGGTATGTCAATGGTTTACACCTGACCGATTGGGAGATTGGAATCGGCAGCGCCCTGTTTTATGGAACCATGCTATTGGCTTCCCTGCGTTTGAGCAGGCTAAGCAGCCGATATGGACACCGGTGGGTGTTGTATGTGGGCGGTTTACTTTTTGCGACTTTCCCATTGTTCACCGCCCTGGCATGGGACGCGAAGCTTTATTGGACTGCCTGCTTTTTGGGTGGTGGGGTTTATTCCCTGGTCAATGCTGGCCTGATCAATCGCTTGATGGAGCGCGTACCAGTTGGCGACCGCCCGGCGCATATGGCGTTGCACAACCTGGCGTTGAATCTAGGAATATTGAGCGGTTCTCTTGCTGCGCCGTTGATTGCTGGGTTGATCGGATTACGGGATAGCTTGTTAATCTCAGCGGGTTTACGCTTATTGGGGGGGATTCTGTTGGTTTTGTGGGGGTGAAAGGTCTCCGACCTCGCTAGATGCATGGAAGGTCAGGTGATTAGAGCTGGTGACCTCCGCCAGCGTTGACCATTCGACAAGGGTCAGGGTTTGGGCCCGGCGACCAGGTTGAATGCCAGCCAGAAGCAAGTGAGCTTCGGCTTGTGAGGAAGTCCAGCGCATGCCCCCCGCAAGGGCATTCCGCAGGGTTTTCCGCTTTTGACTGAACCCGGCTTTGATAAGCTGGAAAAATATGCCCATTTTGTCCGGATCGATTTTGGGGATTGGGTCGATCTCAACCCTGACGACTGCAGAATCTACCTTGGGAGGCGGGTAAAAAGCGCTGGCTGGAATACGAGCGGCAATCCTGGCGGCACCATAAACCTGCACACTGAGAGCTAGCAAGCTCAGCTCGCCAGCCGGAGCGCAAATTCGTTCGGCGACTTCGCGTTGGACGGTCAGCACCAAGCGGGTGGGTCGGGCTGGCGCTTCTAACAAGTGACGGACTAAGGCTGAGGTAATGTAATAAGGGATATTGGCAACCACTAAGTAGCCTGCCTGTCCTGGGAGGGCGCCTTCGAAAAGCTGTTCGGGTTGGAATGCCAGAATATCGCCATGCACCAGGCGGATGTTCGGATATGGGGCAAGCACTTCGCCCAACGGGACGAGAAAGCGTTTGTCCACTTCAATTGCCACAACCTGCTTTGCCAGTTGCGTCAGGTAACGCGTCAGGCTTCCTAGCCCGGGGCCAATTTCCAGGACGGTTTCATTAGCGCCAATCTCAGCCGCGATTACCACACTGCGAAGGGCGTTGTCATCCACTAGAAAATTCTGACCCAGGCGTGGGTCAGGTCGCAAGCGGTGACGCTTCAGAAGGGCGTGGACATCCAGGTGTGGCAAGTTGGGAAGAGTTTGGGTCACGGGGGTTAAGGACAGGTTGGTTCGTCCGGTTGGGTAGGCCAGACGCCTTCGATGAAATGATTGACATAGTCTCGAATGAGATTGTAATCTGCCTGCATGACAAAGGTGGTCTTATTCTTGCGTGGATCGAGCACCCGTCCTGGGGTCATGATCTCATCTGGTAAACCCGTAAAGATGATGTTCTCACGTTTGACCAGCGGCACCAGGCAGGCAAGCTGCGCAATCTGCTGCGGGCTGAGATCGGTCTGGATCGAATTTTGGAATGCAGCGATAATTTTAGGGACCTTGGCAAAGACCGCCGGGTCTTTCAACTTGGCGCGTAGGGCGCATAACACCATGTTTTGGTGATCCTGGCGGGCAAAATCGCTATATTTTTTTCGGATGCGGGAAAAGCGCAACGCCTGCTCGCCGGTGAAATGGTGCTGACCAGCCGGGAAATAACCCAGGTCGATGGTCATGGGGTCATCTGATCGACCATCCACAGCCTCGGGCAGGTAAAGGTCGATGCCTCCCACGGCGTCCACGATTTTGACAAAGGTTTGCATGTTGACTGCCCCATAATGGTCGACCCGCACCCCAAAGTTGAGGTCTAGGGTGCGGGCCAACAAACCGGGCCCTCCGCCTGGTCCGGAGTAATAACCCATCCCCGGTCCGCCATAGAAATAAGCCTGGTTTAATTTTCCCTGGGTAATATCATACTTGGTATTGATATCTGGAATATCCACCCAAAGGTCGCGCGGAATAGTCAACATCGTGACTTTGGGGGTAACAAAATCGATTCTGGCGATTCGGATGGCGTCAGCTAAACCGTAGCGGTAATCCTGCCCGCTATCCGCGCCGATGCCCAAGATGAACATCAAGGGTGGTCCTCCACAATGAGGCGCGGCTGTGGGGGTGATATCCGGCAAGGTAGTTGGAGTAGTCGATAAGGTCAGAGCAGAATTGCCGGTGTTTGTGGGATTTGGTTGGGCTCCCGATTCAGCGGTGGGCGAAGCCAAGATTAACTCAACTGCGGGAGTGTGGGTAGGCAAATCGAGACCTGGTCCTAGCGGCGCTATCCAACTTTGTTGGATCTTCGGAAACAGGATGGCGCCGCCGGCGACAAGTAACAGCAGAACGGTAGTGGTAATGGTCAGGGTAATTTTTCGCTTGCGCATAGATTAATATTCTGGTAATTGGGCATGAGTAACTTGCGAACAACCCGAGATTATATCACTCACCCTTATCAGCGCCCATCGCTATGACCATTGTAAGACAAGATGTTATTCTGTCTTCCATAATTCTTGGTAGCAGCGCTAATAATGTATTGTCCGTCCGGAAACGAATTTCCGGGCTATGGAGCGACGCCGGGTAAACCCGGTTTGGGGCTGAAAGGGTTTCTAGGGTGACCCTAGAAGCCCCGTTTACGGGACGCCTTTTATTAGCCCGAAGAATTTATCCCCGGGCGGGAGCGGAAAGTGCAACCCAGTTCTCAGGGTATAATCGCCACAACCGCCTATGGCTAAAAATGTATCAAGGTCTCCGGATATTCAACCCCCGAATGAGGTTTCATCCTTTAACTGGTTGTTTGTTTTCCATTGCCTGAGCGCAATGCTGCTCTTTCTCCTTATCTGGTTGAGCGCAGCTCGGGTTGGCAGGCTGTTTGGTCATTACCAAAATGGATCGTTCGGTGAGCCGGGCGGGTTGGTTTGGCAAATTGGAGCTGGCATCGGGTTTGGCATTTTGCATGCCTGGCTGGCCTGGGCATTGGCAGGCGCGCTTAATCTAGTCATGAATAAATCTGCCTGGGCTTACCGGCTGGCTTTCTTGACCAGCAGCGGTTGGGCGGTTGCGAGCTGGCTTCCCTTTCTGGTCGGCAAGCCAGGTTTGGGGAGGGGTTATCTGATTATCGTGGTTATGAGTGTGATCGGCGCCTTTACCGGCGGTTTGCTGGCTACGACGCGGTCTACCGGTTTTTTCGAGAATAATTTACCTCCTACGGAATGGCTGCAAGCCGAACTGCTCGAAAAACACCGGATGGTCATTGGCCTTACCGAGGCCACACCGGTCGCCAAACGGATGTTCGATATTTGTCTGGCGGTTGTCGGGCTGCTGTTTCTTCTGCCGGTGTGGTTGGCGAGCGCTTTCCTGATCTGGTTCGAAAACCCAGGCCCGCTGTTATTTGTCAAGAATTCGGTGGGTAAAGGGGGGTTGAATTTTCGCCAATATAAATTCCGCACCATGGTGTATGGCGCTGAGAGCCAAACCGGGCCGGTGTTAGCAAGCGAGAGGGATGATCGGGCGCTTTGGATCGGACGCTTATTACGCAAAACAGCCCTCGATGAGCTACCCCAATTACTGAATATCCTAGCTGGAGAGATGAGCTTTGCTGGGCCGCGTCCGCAACGTAGCGTGCTGGTTTATGGTTATTTGGAGGCGATGCCTGAATATGCCGAACGCCATCGGGTTGTGCCAGGGTTGGCGGGTCTGGCGCAAGTTGCCGGGGATTATTACCTCACGCCGCGCCAGAAATTGCGCTTCGACCGGTTATATATCCAGCAGGCCAGCTTTGGTTTTGATCTCAAGTTGTTGTTACTGGCGACACTGATCGCTTTCTGGTTTCGCTGGCGACGGGATTGGAATGGCAGGTTGCCGCGCTGGATGCTACACAGTCCCTTGCCAGTCAAATCTTTGCTTTTTCGAAAAAAACCTTTCATTCACTAAAAATGCGAAGGATTATCCACGAAGAGCCACGAAGGAACACGAGGGGATTTGAATTTGCGTAATCGGAGGAAGCACAATGACAGAGCTGATCTTGAAGGAGGAGGTCTTTGCCATCATCGCAGCCGCGATAGAGGTGCATCGAGAGCTTGGACCTGGATTTCTCGAAGCGGTCTATCAAGAAGCAATGGAGATCGAGCTAGCAAACCATAACATTCCTTTTGAGACTCGGAAGACGTTGACGATTTCCTACAAGGGACGCCCGCTCAAGAAAGAATATGAAGCGGATCTGGTCTGCTATGGGCAAATAATCCTCGAGTTGAAGGCGCTTGACCGGCTTTCTGGGAAAGAAGAAGCCCAAATCCTGAACTACTTGAAGGCCACCGGCTTGCAAGTAGGTTTGCTCATCAATTTTGGCAGTGCTGGTAGGCTAGAATGGAAGAGATTCGTCTGGTGACGCCTGGAAATGACCCATGATGAGGCAGCCAGGATACGAAGGCATGCGCAGATAAATCAAACCCTTAGTGTTTCTTCGTGTCCTTCGTGGATGGTGTTTCTTCGTGTCCTTTGTGGATGCAAGTCCTGTTTGGTCCCGGCTGGACCGGGTTAGGAGAGAGTGAAGTTAAGCAATGATTGGGCGGTTCAACCTGTGCCAAGCGCTCCACAGGATGATCCCGACGATCAGCGAATTCAAAGCTTGCCCGGCAATCGTCCCATACACTCCCCAGCGAAAGATCGCGAAGATGCCGAGCGTGAACATCGAAAGGCTGGCTGCCAGGTTGGCAATGAAGATCGGTCGGGATAAGCGGGCGGCTTTGAAAACCGTTTGTAAAGGCGAGTTCACAAATAAAAGGGTATAGAAAATCGTCATCCAGACGATGCCTTGCGTGTAGGGGAGATAGGTTTCCCCATAAAACAAGCGCAAGATTTGAGCGGGGAAAAGCAAGGCGACTGCCAACATCCCCACCACCGGCGCGCCAGCGACCAGGTAGGTGAGGGTCAATGTATGGTTAAGAGCTTTCAAGCCAGTGGAGCTGAACAAGCGAGCCGCCCGGGGAGTAAGAAATGTATCGATAGCGCGTAAGAGCAGGTGAATGGGCGCCACCAGGTTTTGTAAGGCGCGGTAAGCACCCGCGGCGGCAAAGCTGATCAGGCCGGCTGTTAGAACGGGATAGAATTCGATGGCTACCCAGTTGGCCAGCAAACCACCCAACATCCAACGCCCAAAGTCCCAGTTGCGCCGCCAGGTTTTCAAGAGATTATCCGGTTTGAGCGTCCAGTAATCTCGGGTTGCCAGCAATCCATGTCCAAGGGCAACTGCCGAACCCCAGGCGATGGCATTCAGACCGGCAACGCCACTCAAACTACCCTGGTTTACCCACTGCATCATCAACGCCAGGCGAACCAGGTTTGCCAGCCCGGTATTAATCACCGCCGCTGCAATCGAGCCGCGGGTATAGAGGGCGCGCCGGATGTATTCCTGCATTTGCCAGAAAATAAATGCAAACCATAATGAAAAAATAGTCGGCCCGGCGACATCATTTCCCGAAGCGGTTAGAAACCAGCCAATCAGCCCAACCGCTAAAGCTGAGATGAGAGCCATTCCTGCCTGGAGAAGGGTAGTGCTGCTGGCGTAGCGGCGAAATGCAGCCCGATCCAAGGGGGCTCCCAGGACATTCATGGGTTGGATGAATGCCCCTTCCTGCAGCGAACGCACCAGGCGTAAGGTGATAAACCCAACCCCGTAGACACCCAGTTCGGTCGGTGAGACCTGGCGCGCCAGGATCAAAGTAGCCAGGAAGTTCGAGAGGCTGATCAGCCCCTGGTCGATGGCTGCCAGGTAGCCTTCCCGGGCGCTGCTGCCGGCAAAAAGAATGCGCAATGCAGTGAGCTGCGACTTGATCAAGGCGCGGCTTGAAACGGGTTCAGTAAATTGCGGCAGAGGAGAGTTGGAATTATCTGGCATAATTGAGGTTGTCTGGATGGGATTGTGGCACGCTGAGGCTAACCCAAGCCTGACAAATCGTGAGTATATCAGAATTTTACACCTACCCGTATCTTGAGAATGGTTTTTGCGTCATAGAAGATGATTGAATGACAGAAGATGACGAACTGCTGGCGCGAGTGCACTGCTTTGAGGAGCGCGCTTTGGTTGAAGTATATGACCGCTACAGTCAAGGCATTTACCGTTATGCCAGGCGTCTATTAGGCGACGAAGACCTGGCGGAGGAATGCGTCGCAGAGACTTTCAGCCGGTTCCTGTTGGCATTAAAGCGGAGCAAAGGTCCAAGAAAGAGCTTGCAAGCCTACCTGTATCGCACGGCGCATAACTGGATCACCGATTGCTACCGCCGAAACCAGCCAGACGGCTTTCCCTCGCGATTGCTCGGGACAGACGGACCGTCTGTGCGGCATCCCGCTAGGATGACGCCAGCGGGACAGCCGGGTTTGATTAGTCAGGAGGGCGTCGATCCGGCTGACCCACGACCAGACCCTCACCAACAGCTCATGGATTCGCTGGAGAGGCAACAACTTCGGAAAGCGCTTGCTTGCCTAACACCAGATCAGCGCCAGGTGATCGGATTAAAATATATTGAAGATTGGAACAACGCCCAAATTGCCGCGGCTCTCCAGAAACCAGTGAGTGCAGTGAAAGCCTTGCAGCACCGAGCTTTAGCCAGACTCCGCAAGCTTTTAGATGGAGAAGCGTAAACATGAAATATCCAGAAAATCAAACCGATCAAAAATTAGAGCAGGCTTTGATCGAGATACGCCAGATTGGAGAGCGCAATCCTGAAAAAGCCAGGCTTGGAAGAGCCGCTTACCTTGCAGAAGTGAAGATTTTGCTCAAGGAACATTCTCACCCTCAAGCCGTATCCCAAACTCCTTTTCAGCGTCTTAATGGCTGGATACACTCGATCCCATTATTGACTCAAAGAAAGGAAAGATCGCCAATGTTTACCGTAATCAGTACCATAATGGTGATAGCAGCTTTACTGTTTGGCGGAGGGGGGGCAACCGTGGTTGCCGCTCAAGATAGCTTGCCTAACCAGTTACTTTACCCGGTCAAGACGCTCTCCGAAGAAGTGCGTTTCGATTTGGCCGGCAGTCCACAAAGCCAGTTAGGGCTTGCCCTGAGCTTTGCTACCCAGCGCCTGGAAGAGCTGGCTGCCATGGTTCAGAAAGGCCAGTTGCCGCCAGAAGACCTGGCGACCCGTTTGCAATTGCACCTGAACACGGCGTTACAATTGGCAGCCGGGATGGAAGACGTTCCCATGCTGCAAGCATTACAACAGGTGCGGGCAACCATTCAGCAGATGCAACAGCAGGCAAACATGTTAGAAGGCGGGAATGAGCCAGAAAACGCCCTCCTAGAGCGGGTTCGTGAAATGCTCACCATCCAAAATCAGTTGTGCGAACTTGGTTTGCAAGCCCCCGCCCAGTTGCGCGCCATGTTCGAGAATCATAACCATTTGGCGCCGATGGCGCCGCCCACGGAGGTCCCGGTTGGAGGCAACCAGCAAAACGGCCCCGGTCCAGGGCCGAATAGCGGAACGGGTGGGTGCTCAGAGTGTACACCCCTTCCGGGCGGAGCAGGTGCAAGCGCAACACCCAACGCAGGCAATGGGGCGGGCAGTTCGTCAGATGGATGCATGGGTCCGAATTGTACACCGGTTCAAGATGGTAGCGGCCCCGGACCGGGTGCTAACAACGGTACCGGTTCGGAAGGTGGTTCTGGCTCCGCTTCGGGGGGTTGCATGGATTGCGCACCGGTACAGGATGGCAGCGGGCCGGGCTCTGGCCCGAATAACGGTTCGGGTTCGGATAGCGGTGGTTCTGGCTCCGCTTCGGGAGGTTGCACGGATTGCACGCCGGTTCAGGATGGCACTGGGCCGGGTCCTGGCCCTAATAACGGTTCGGGTTCGGATAGCGGTGGCTCTGGCTCCGGTTCGGGAGGTTGCACCACCAATTGCACGCCGGTTCAGAATGGCACTGGCTCAGACATAGGTCCAAATCCTGACCCAGGCACGGGCGCGGGTGGTAACGGTAGCTCCGGACCTGGGCGGTAAAGCGTAAATAACTTTTATTCAATGGGTTGGATTAATCTTGTGGGCTTGGGCTGGCAGGATTAATCCAACTTATCGTTTAACCCCGGTATTCGCCCGCTATCTATCGAATGGATAACGCTTCTTCAGCATTGAGAAGAGCCAGCAGAATGGATGCATAGCTGTAGACCCTGTCAAAAGCGCAATTAAGCGCGAAAACACCCCCCTGAGAGCGGGGGTCTCGAGGCGCTCCGACTGCGCGACCCAATGAACGGATTGCGCCGACAAACCCAAAAATCCATTCAGGCTTCTGAATGACCCGGTAAAGCGCTTGCATTCCTCAGGGGGTGGGGGTAAGGCCGCTATTGATATTGCACACTGGCGCCTCAGTAATGCCCATTGCTAAACAGCATGTCTAACCTTATAATACTATAGCATTCATTATTGGTATGGAACGCGATGCGGAGGTGTTTTTGACTCGAGTGGTGTTTCAGGTGTAAGAATGTATCGATTGGGATAACTGTCCGAAAGGAGTGCCTGAATGAATAAATTCATTGCCTTATCAATTTTCTGCATTGCATTATTCTTGGTTATGGGCGGTGTCGAGGGTGCTTATGCTGCTAACCCGCCCCCTCCTAACCAAACCTATATTTTCTTGCCCGTCGTCATGAAACCACCTTTGCCCTATACCATTTCAGGAACGGTGCGGGATTCATCCGCCATGCCAGTGTCCGATGTGATGGTTTTAGATGCCAACGGCAGCGCAGCAACCACCGACAGCGACGGCAATTATTCCCTGCCCGTACCGGCCGGAAGTAACACCATCCTGGCGCTGAAACCGGGTTACACCTTCACGCCGGAAGAGAAGAATGTGAATATATCCGCTAACCTGAATGGGGAGGATTTCACGGCTGTCCTGGGATGCGGCGATGTCATGGTAAACGGAGCCCTGAGCTTTGGCGCGGGAGGTTGGACTTTTCCATCCGCTGACGCCTGGAATTTCTCCACCGGCGGTACGGATATCACCGTTTTTCATTCCGCCGATCGCTCCGGCAGAACAGGCGTCCTGGCTGCCTGGTCGCCGCCAGCCGGCTTTAGCGGCTCCGACTCGTACGCGGTCAGCCAGGCCTACAATCTGCCCGCGGATGCCGATAGCGTCACCTTGGGGTTGTGGATTTATCAGCTCTCCACCGCTGCCGATAGCGACCATCAATACATCCGCCTTTTGAATGGTAATACCAATGGTTTTCTGGCAGACTTGTTGTGGACTCGCGATAACACTGGCGCGTGGTCATATGTGGAATATTCGCTCAATGCCTACCGGGGTCAATCCATAAAGGTGCGAGTTGGGGTGGTGAGCGATGGCAATCCAGCCGGGGCGACCGCCCTATACTTCGATGACGTTTCTCTGGTGGTGTGCAAGAGCGATACGCCGGTTTCGACCTGTGACAACCTGATGGTCAACAGCGGTTTCGAAGCCCTCGATGGCTGGCTATACCAACCGCCGCAGGTTATCCCACCCAGTTATACCAACGCCCGGGCAGCTTATGGGGTTTGGTCGATGCGCACCGGTATTCCGCTGGGAGACCCAGTTACGGAAAGCACTTCTGAGGTTTTTCAGGATGTTACCATCCCGCCTACCGCCACCAACCCGACGTTGAGCATGTATGTTTACACTACCAGCAGCGATACCCATTTAGCGCCTTCCGAGGAGCCGCGAATGGATCCAAACAGCGTTCTGGTTCCTACCAACGATACCCAGTATGCGTATATCAAAACGACCGGCGGTGCTACGCTTGAGAGGTTGTTTTGGTGGTCAGCCGATAACCATCCTGCCTGGACGTATTTAGAGT
>Ga0315282_10007061_pt1 | contig 18580 bp, 15 predicted proteins | sample YL17G07_20_MG_FD_203693 | JGI IMG/M metagenome (GOLD analysis project Ga0315282, IMG submission 203693) | Sediment microbial communities from Yellowstone Lake, YNP, Wyoming, USA - YL17G07_20 | ecosystem: Environmental > Aquatic > Freshwater > Lake > Sediment | place: USA: Wyoming | collected...
TGGTGGAATCGATCCTGGGCTACATTGGCAACTGCAATCAGAACCCACACATATTCAAGTGGACAGCCTCCGCAGACCAAATCCTGCGCAAGATGGCCAAATGTAAAGAAGCGTTAGAGACAGTACAGTAGGTTATGTAGCTGCTATTGAGGAAGCTCGGGCAGTCGTGGTCAGCGTCATCGTCGCTCGTGAGCGCATGCTCTTGCCCGCCCTGGGACGAGATGAGGTAGATCTGTGACCGTGAGGTTGAGTCGTCCTTGCAGTAGCATATGAGGCCACCGGAAGGCTGATACTGGGGTGAGTAATGGTCATACCCGTCACTGGTGAGCATCGTAATAATCCCGGACGAGTACGGCCCGGCTTCCATGGGTAAGCTCGCGGGGCTCTCGCAGGGGTCAGGCAGGGTCGAGTGGACCGCGTTCCCTGGCGCGACCGGTTTCCTGTCAACCGACGGGAGCTGGAGTCTATTGTCCCGACAGCCCAGAAGCGTCGTCCGGGCCGCGGTGCTGCTGCAACCGGAAGACTGCGCCGTCGTCTGGCCTGCTGCACTCGGGTCCTGGGCCACGAGCTTGGCCGGGACCGGACTCTGGCCCGGGGCCAGCCCGAGCAGGGGCACTAACACTTTCGCCAACTGTAACCTGTCGCTGACTGTATCATCGAGCACAAAACAGACAAAAGCGCCGCTTGGACTGAAGACCGGCTCGCTGCAATCCATCGCCACATCAACCAGGCGGATCTCGACCCCGGGCTGGCTCTTGCGAACCATGTAGATTTGCTCGAACCCCGCGCCGATGCCGTCGTCCGCCTCCCGGCTGTAACAAACGGCCGTACCCTGGGCGTTCCATCTCGGCAAGAACGCCGCTACGCCGCTTGAGAGCCCGGTCTCGCCTGCGTCAGCCTGACCGCCTTGCCCGCGGCTCTGTGCGTAGAAGGCCGAGCCGTCTTCCCCGGTCGTGTCCGGTTTGTACCGCCACAGCTCGCGCGTGTTGTTCCCCTTAAGTGCGTAGAACGAGTTGTCCGCGCAGGTGACATCGCCGCCGTTCTTCACCCGCTTCTTCCTGCCTGAACTGCCGACCTGTGGCAAGGTATCCAGTTCCTTCCAGGAGTCGGTTGCCGGCGCGTACTTCCAGAACTCCTGCGAGTTCCCGCCTTTCAAGGCAAACACCGCTCCCGCGAACCACGTCGCGCTTCCGCCGTCCTTGGATTTCTTGATACGGCCGGTCCGGCCAACAAACGGCATTCCGGGCAGTATCGAGCCCCAAGTGCCCGAGTTCACGTCGTAGGCGTAGAGAGTGTGGTAACTGGCCTGGTGCGCATAGAGCCGGCTCCCGCCGTCGGAGACCAGCCACGAACCGTTGTTATACTTGGTAATGGGGGCAGGCGGTGACGGGAGGGACTGCCACGAGTCAGAGGACACCTTGTAGCGGTAGAACTCGTTCTTGTAGCCCTTCAGCAGGTACACATAGTCGACGTCGCCGTGGACATAGGCCATGTCCGTCCCGCCCTTCACCTTCTTGTTCTTCGTGCCGAGCGGCACGTCCCTAAGCTGGACCCAAGTGTCGTCGCTGACACTGTACCGCCAGAAGCCCACGGTGTTGTTCCCCTTGGTCATGTACACGCAGTTGTCACCGTCGCAGACGCCCCGGCAGCCCTTGCTCGGTGGCTTGCCCTCGGTGCCGGACGGTATGAGATTGAGACCATTCGGATACGGCTGCGTCCACTCGTTTGAGCCGGGGCTGTACGCATAGAACTCGTAAGTCTTGTTCCCCTTCGCGGCATAGACGAGTCCGTTGCCGCTGTTGTAGTCAAGCCACCCGCCGTCCTTGACGGCTTGGCCACCACTCAAGGGCATCGGGACCTTGTCTTCCCAGCTCCACTGCTGCGGCACGTCGTACAAGTCGATGATGGCGTCGGCATCTTCCGCGCCCGGCGTGGTCCCGACCATCGCCACGTACCAACTGCCCATCGGCACGTAGACGGCTGCGACGCCCGCAGCCTGGTCCAGCCCAGCGCTGGCCACGTCCCATTCCTTTTCCGTCGCGCCGTCGCTGGCGTACATCAGGGTCGCTATGTCACCGCCGCTCACCTCGGCCTTGGTGTTGTTCGTAACGTAGCAGTAGACGTTGTTCGTAGCCGCCAGCCCGCGCGGGCTATGGTCTGTGTTTGCGTCAGGCCCGAGGAAGAAATCCTCGGTCCGTAGCGTCCGCAGGCTGTTGCCGGAGTTCTGGCACCGGCGGGTCACGGTGTACCGTGCATTCCACTCAACGGCCGACTTGCTCACCACCACGAACACACCGCAGTCGGTCTGGCCGTTGTTGTAGTACGCCAGCCCCAGCGGTGCTTCGTCGAAGTTGTCGTCGTCGAGCCTGTTTGTCCTTGCCGTGCCCGGCTCAGGGTCCTGGTTGTACCGCAGTACAACGGTACCCGTGTCCTCGGACGCCGGGTCATCCTCATGCACGTTCAAGTACTTGGCCGCCACGTACACGTAGCTGTAGGCATCGGCAACGATATCCCACCCCTCGTCGTCTTCGTCGGACTCGCCGTTCGGCAGCGTGATTTCGTCGTAGAGAACCTTCCAGGCGGGGTCGGGGTTTGGTCCCGCGGCCGGGTATTTGACCGTGCACACGCAGTAGTTCTCATCCTCCACGTCGGCGGAAGCCGAGCTGCCGGTCACAAACACGTCGCCTTCCGCGTTGCAGGCAACCGCCCGAGCGTAGTCGTCGTTGTACTCGTCATTCCCGCCGTCGAAGAAATGGTGCCAGCGGACGTTTCCATCCGCGTCGTAACTGACCGTCAGCCAGTCGAGTCCCGTCAGGTCCTGCTCTGCTGTGCCGGTGGCCACCACGCCCCACGTGGTTCCACACCGCTGAGGCGCGATGTCCGCAAGGTCGCCCGGGATGCCGCCGTACTGGAACGGATGATGCCACGTGCAGGTCGTCTGGCTCTGGTCGAACGCAATGAGCTCCCAGTTCTCGTCCACCTGCGCAGCCACGTAAATCACGACGTCGGTGTATGGGTTGGTGCCGGATACCGCGAAGTGGAAGGGCACCTCTTCGACCTCGTCGTCATCGCAGCGCCATGAGTTGACCACCTGGTTGCCGGCCGCGTCGTAGCAGTTGACGACGACGCCTGGGTCTCCGTCCTCGTCTGCCTCGGCAATGAGCGCGTATATGAAACCGCTGGCGTCGGTGGCTACTGCGACTCCCCGGTCGTCACCGCCACCGTTGTAGGTCACCGGCCAGGCTGCCAGCGTCGTGGCGCAGAAGAACAGAAGCACAACGCCGGTTACCCACTTGAACACTGAAGTCACTCTGGACATGACTTCGCTCCTTTCGCTGCCTCCAGTCTGCCACAGGTCGGGCCCGTGGCTCCTCCCGATTCTGAGTGTGGCCGAGTGCCCGGCTGGACTCCCGGCCTTCCGGCCTGCACCCAAGGCACGGAGTGCCCTGTCCTGCGCGCAGGCCGGCTGTGTTCTATCTGCCGTGTGCAGAACTCACACCGGCAGCCGCACCTCCTCTCTCAGTCTCACCGCGCCGGCCGAGCCGGAATCCCAATGGCCGGCAGCGCCGGGAGACTATCTCATCAGAATGACCTTCCGTATGCACCCTACCCCTTCCTCCTGCCAGCGCAGGAAGTAGACGCCCGCGTCGAGGCCGTGCAGGTCGTTGCTGCCCGGCTTCAGCGTGGCCACTCGCCGCCCGGCCATGTCGAGCAGCTCGCCGGGCGTTTCTTCATGCCAGACGAGAGCCTGCCTCAGAATAGTGGCACAGCGCGCCGGCGCCAAGGAAACCGGGCGTGTCTCCACAATCCCGGTCGACGTGTCGCGGATTACATAGACAACGTTGTCCATCTCGTCGCTGATGTAGACGCGCGAGTTGGTCTGGCTCCAGCAGATGGCGGCAGGATACCGGCCCAGTGGAATCGCCTTGACGAGCGTGTCGGCGCGAGCGTCAATGATATCGACTTTGCGGGCGTTAGTGTTGGCGAAGTATATCCTGTCCCTCCAGGTGTCGGCTACCAGGGATACCCCACCCCCACCAACGATAACTGAGTCGAGCACAGTGTGGCTTTCGCCGTCGACTATCCGTATGACCGTCCCCCCCGGTCCGGTCCCCACGGCGAACACTCGGTTGGGATTCAAGGTCGCACACAACGGCCCCGCCCGACCTGGCACCGCCGCGACCTCAGAATCTCCGTCGGGTGAGTACACGTGGACCGCGTACCGTGCAGATAGGTAGACCAGACCGTTAGCCGGACCGAAACACCACGCGCCCGGTCCATCGTTCAAGGGCATGCGCTCCACAAGCTCATCAGTCGCGCAGTCTATGACCTTCATCGTGTCGGCGTTCCAAATGGTGTAGCAGAACACCCGGTTGGACGCTGGGTTCCAGAGCAGGGGACCGATGCCCAGCACCTGGATGTAGCGCAACACCGTGTCCGCCGTCGCATCCAGCACCGTGATGCGATAGACCGGGTCGTCGTTGCAGGAGATGTACAGCTTGTTCATGGTCGAGTTGCAGACCATGTGGCCGGGACGGTGGGTGATGTTGATGGTCTTCATCACGGTATCGGCCCTGGTGTCAACCACGACCAGCCTGTCCTCCTCGCCGCGTGAGCAGTAGAGCTTGCTGCCGTCGGCGTTAAGGCAGAGAAATATCGGGTAGTCGCCGACCTGAATTGTGGTGAGGACCTGGTTCGTCTCGCCGCTGATGACCGTGATGCTGGCATCCTGCTCATTGGAGCAGTAGACCTTGTTCACCGCCGGGTCCCAGAGAATCTGAACTGGTGTCACGCCCGTGGGCACGACCGCCTCCAGATATTGACCGCAGCTTTCCCCCCCCGCCGCGCAGACGGCGACTGCCAGGAGCCGCAGGAAGCACAGACGAGCCATTTTTATCCTCACAAGCATCATAGGCCTGCCGCCCCGCGTGTCAAGCAGGGGGAGTTCGGGGACGTCCTGCATCCGTCTGGTCCGGTCGGTGTCCTGATTCCATCGCGGGATTGTAGGCGGGCGGGCCGGGCTCGTCATTCCCGCGCTTCGTAGAGGACGCGGCCTTCGCGGGCGAATGATGCAGCGGGAGAGGAACGGGATTCGTATTCGTCAGGCGCGAGAAGGACAAGGTCGAGCGGGACCACGAAACGGCGAACGGTGTCCCGGTCTGCCCGGGCAGTCATGTCGACGCGCTCGAAGATGTCCTTTCCGGCAAAGTCCGGCGAAACGACAGCCACATCAAGGTCGCTGTCTTCACGCGCGGTCCCCCTGGCCTGCGAACCGAAGAGGACCAGCTTCTCGACCCGCAGACCGTGCGACTGCAGGGCCGAACGGAGGAAATCCAGGATTACCGCGAGAGTGACTTCAGCCATTCCAGTGCCGCGCGAGAAACGCATCCAGGTCGGGCGGGGGCCCAAGGTGCAGCTCGTCTACGAAGTACGAGAGGTTGTGAATCCTCGGAGGTTCTCTCTTCACGCGTGCCAGGAACAGCCCTTTGAGTGCCTTCTCGATGGACAGGTGGCACATGAAAACGGCGTAGAAGTACCGGCCCTCTCGGAACATGGAGCCGGCAGTGTCCATGTCGTAGTCGGCCTGAAGAAACCATTCTTCCGGCGGCTTGCGACTTGGGGTATCCATCGGCCGAGAGTAGCAGCAGGGCGGAGGGAAGTCAAGTGCTGCGTGCGGTGGCGAAGAGTTCCCAAGAGCCACAGGCGAGAGCGCGCCTCGGAGGCGCGAGCGGCCAGTGGCCAGGAGCGGGGCGGCGAAGCTTCGGTTGTGCTACGCTGCGGTCTCGGTGCGTTCGCGGCAGACTATCCCGAGCCGAGCCAGTTCGTCGAGCACCGGGTTGTACAGCTCGGGCAGGACCGGGATGTGCACGCCGGTCAGCTTGAGTTGCCCTTGGAGTATCAGGCGCACGGCGATTGCCGCGGGCAGGCTGACCGTCCGGGCCATGGCCGAGTCGCCGCCGGGCACGCCGAAGTCGATGAGCGTTGAGTACAGTTTCTCCGTGCGGTTGCCCGGATATTCGGCCACGAACTCGTGGTGCAGGACGACCATGTCGCGTTCGCCCGGCTTGTACGCCATCCGGTCGAGCATCAGCTTCGCCAGGATATCGAGATTCGAGCCCTGTTCGATTCCCACCGGCTTCTCGTCGAACATCCCCAGCCACTGGAACCGGTCAAGAACCGGATGGGTCTCGGCCAGTTTCACCTTCGCAGCCGCATCCGAGCGCAGCTTGGCGGTGCCGGGAACGTACTGACGCAGCCAGGCGGCGGGCGTCAGCCCGGCGATGCCGGGGCGCACCCGGTCGTCTTTCAAGATTCCGAGGTCGGCGATAGCCTTGAGCGTTTCGCACCAGCCCGGATTGCGCAGCGTACCCCGGAGCATGGTCCGCGCACCTTCGAGCCCGTAGAGCTGGATGTAGGGCAATGAGTTGCGGTTCGGGTAGGCCTCGAACTCGAAGCCATCGGCGACTTTCAGAGGCCAGTGGTGTCCGAAGAGCTCGGCACCGGGCACGGAGACTTCTTCTCCGTCCTTGAGGTAGCGGGCGTCGTTCCGCCCCGCCATCACTACGCCTTTGGGGCTCCATGAGAACTTGTACCCGAGCGGGTTGTCGTTGGCCTCGGGCGCGGGCAGGCCGCCGCAGTAAGACATGAAGCTCGTTACCCGGCCGCGGTTCTGCTTCACGCCGTGAATGACGCGCATGGCCGACATGTGGTCGATGCCCGGGTCGAGGCCCATTTCGTTGAGCAGGATGACCCCGGCCGATTTCGCCGGGGCATCAAGCGCCCGCATCGCATCGCTGACGTACGACGTCGTGACGAGCGGTTTTCGGAATTCGAGACAGTGGCCGGCGACCTTGACGTGGTAGGTGTAGGGGAGAAGGCTGACCGCGATGTCGGTGTCGCTGACCAGCCTGCTCAGCGCCGATTCGTCGTCCACGAGCAGCGGAATGGCGCGGCCGCGCTCGTGCTTTCCCACGAGGTCCTGCGCCTTGCTCACGGTGCGGGTGGCGACCCAGACTTCGAAACCAGGAATGTCAAGCAGGTAGCGTACCATAGGCCGGGAAACGAGCCCGGCACCCAACACGAGTATCTTTTTCATCGCTCCGAGCTCCTTTTCGGTCCGAGGAATTGCTCAATGTAGGCGTATTCGGGCGTGAGTCGGCCCCGGTAGAGTATCAAGGCCCGGCGCAGCGGGCCGGGCATCGTAAGCCGGTCGAGCGAGGCGTTGAAGTCGGCCTGCGCCAGCGCCGGGATGAGGGGCAGCAGCGCGGTTCCGAATTCGCGCGAGGAGTCAAAGGGCAGCTCGCAGGGCAGGTTGTCCACGGCCATCATCAGAAGGCCCGGCCCTTGCACGCCGTCGCGGGCGGTGTCGGTCTCAGGTTCGTACACGTAGAACGGCGCACCCGGCTCGGTTGCCTTGACCGTGGCCTCAATTGAGCCGTTGATGTCGCAGGAGATGTCGCCGATGACTCTGAGGCGAGGAGGGCGGTCGCCGGCAAACGCCTGCTTAAGCCAGCGCTTGGTAACCAGCCGGGGATAGCGCGGTTCCCAGTAGATGCAGTTGGCCAGAGCCGTCAGGTGCGGCAGGTGGTCCTCGAACCTGGCGCGGTACAGCTCCGGGTGGGCGAAGTACTCCTTCAGGTCAAAGCGATGGCCGAACTCAACAGGCTCAACCGTGTGTTCTTCTCTGAACATCACGCGATATACCGAGCGCCGGTCACCGTCGGCCATGAGGGCGGGCAGGTCAACCGGCTCGACTTCGGTGGCGCCGAGAGCCTCGAGCATCTCCCAGGCACCCTTGGCAACGTGACCGTAGCCGGTGACCCCGATGACCAGCGGCGTCAACTCCGGAGGAAGGCCGGCCTCGACGACGTCACGGCCTACCTCGGCCACCGCGGCCTTGGCCAGGGCCACACGGCCGTACTCGTGCGCCAGGCGCACGTGGCTGAGGGGCGTGTCGAACCCGAGGACCGCGAGGCGCTGCCCAAGGCCTGAGAGCATGTCGACCACGCCGGCAATGCCGGCGAACCTTCCGAAGAAAACAAGCCTTCGGCCTGCGTCGTCCGTGATCTTTTCGTAGTCAATGAGCGAGCAACCCAATTCCATCATGCGCTTGAGCATCGGCATGTTGTGGGGTTGTCCCTTGGCTACGTGCGCGAAGAAAGCGTAGGCGCGGCCCGGCTCGAACACGGGTCCGGGCGCTTCTTTGACCCCGAGAACCAGCGGGCAGTCGGAAGTGTCTTCGCGGATTTCCGCGCCCACCTCTCGATACTCATCGTCACTGAACGTCCTGATGTCCGAGTGCTGAACGACAAAGGAGAGGCCTTCACCGATGAGCTGGCCGACCTGCTCCGGAATGAGCGGGGAACGCCGTTCCCAGCGGTTCTTGTCTTCTCGTCTGATGGCGATGCAGGCGGGCTGACTCGGCTTTGTCATTTGGCCGCAAATCATACGTGCCCTTCGGTCGAAGTCAATTTCATCCCCTTTACATCCGGCCGGTTCAGCCTAGAATCAGGCGATGAGCAATCAACTCTGGCACTCGACCACGATTATCGGCGTGCGGCGCAACGGGAGGGTCGCGATGGCTTCGGACGGCCAGGTCACGGTCGGCGAAACCGTCATCAAACATACGGCCCGCAAGCTGCGCAAACTGCACCATGACAAGGTCATCGTCGGGTTCGCCGGGGCGAGCGCCGACGCCTTCACGCTCTTCGAGCGGTTCGAGGCCAAGCTGGACGAGCACTCGGGCAATCTGGCCAGGGCGGTCGTGGAACTGGCCAAGGACTGGCGCACGGACCGGGTGTTGCGCAGGCTCGAGGCGATGCTTGGCATCATGGACAGCCAGTCGTCCTACATTGTTTCAGGCTCGGGAGACGTGATTGAGCCCGATGACGGCATTGTGGCCATCGGTTCAGGCGGCGCCTACGCGCTTGCTGCCGCTCGAAGCCTGCTGCGCCATACGCAGTTGCCGGCCGAGAAGATTGCCCGCGAGGCTATCGAGGCCGCGGCCGCGGTCTGCATCTACACGAACACCGAGATTACGGTAGAGACGCTCTAGGACGACGCGGCCAGCACATCGTCCATCGAGTAGAAGCCGGGCTTCCGGTCTTTCACGAACCTGATTGCCGCGAGCACGCCGTACGCGAAGGCCAGCCGGCTGGTCGCCCGGTGAGTCAATTCCAAGCGTTCGCCCTCGCCGCCAAAGATGACGGTGTGGTCGCCGACCACGTCACCGGTGCGAATCGAGCTCACGCCGATCTCGTCAACCGGCTTTGCGCCAACCATGCCTTCGCGGCCGTAGACGGTTTTGTGCCAGCCGGCGCTGCGCTTGACCGTCTGCACCAGCTGGGCGGCAGTCCCCGAAGGCGCGTCCTGCTTGTTGCGATGATGTGTCTCGACAATTTCCACGTCGAATCCCGGGCCGAGCAGCCGGGCCGCGTCCGCGACCAGGCGGCAGAGAACGTTGACGCCGAGAGAGAAGTTGGCGGCGTGGACCACCGGTATCCTGCGCGCGCAATCGCACAGCGCCGCGGTCTGGTTCTCAATCAGGCCGGTGACGCCGGAGACGAACGGTTTGCCGGCCCCGGCTGCGACGCGCGCGTTTGCGACAACCGCGGCCGGAGAAGAGAAATCAACCACGATGTCGGTCTGGTCGATGAGGCGGGCGAGGTCGGTGACGACCTCGGTCTTGCCCAGCCCGGAACCGACCAGGCGATGCCCGGCTGCTTCAACGCCGCCGACCAGCTCAATGTCGGCCTGGCCCGTAAGCAGCCGACAGACTTCGCCGCCCATTCTGCCGCCGGCGCCGACGACAACGACGCGCATGGCCATCTAGGATTTGCCCGCGGGCAGGCCGTATGCGAGCAGGGCCTGCCTGATTGTTCTGAGACTCTCGGCCGAAGGCGCGACCAGGGGGAGGCGCAGCTCGCCCGCAGCCATGCCGAGCATGTTCATCGCCGCCTTGACCGGCGTCGGGTTCGACTCGACGAACATCGCCTTGATGAGCGGGAACAGCTTTCGATGAAGCCCCGACGCCAGTTCGACTTCGCCAGCAAAGTAGTGCTCCACAAGCTCGGCCACGTCAAACGGGACGATATTCGAAACGACCGATATGACGCCCTTGCCGCCGACCGAGAGAATCGGCAGGGTCAGAGAATCGTCGCCCGACAGGACCGTTACCCGGTCGCCGCAGCGCTGCACGATTTCGGTGGTCTGGTCCAGGCTGCCCGAGGCTTCCTTGACCGCGACGATGTTGCGGCAGTCTCTTGCCAGCCGCTCGATAGTCGCGGGCAGGATGTTCACGACGCTGCGCGGCGGGATGTTGTAGACGATGACCGGAATCTCCACCGAGTCGGCGACGGCGCGGAAATGGCGGTACAGACCTTCCTGTGTCGGCTTGTTGTAGTAAGGCGCGACCACGAGAACCGCGTCCGCGCCCAGGGCTTCGGCCCTCTTGGTCTGTCTGACCGACTTGACCGTGCTGTTCGTGCCGGTGCCCACGATGACCTGAGCACGGCGTCCGACAACGCGCTTGACCGCAATGACGGAGCGTTCCCACTCTGCTTCGGTGAGGGTGGGGGCCTCGCCGGTCGAGCCGGCGACGAGCACGCCGCTGACGCGGTTCCTGAGTTGGAATCTCACGTTGCGCCTGAGACCGGTCGTATCCAGGCGACCCTTCTTGAAAGGAGTCACCAGAGCGGTGATGCAGCCTGACAGCACAGAAGCCTCCTTGTGTTGCTGCCCGCAACGGCTGCGCTAGGCAGCGGCGGTCGAAGCCTGAGGCTCGGCGGCCGGACCGGGCTCAGGGGTGAGTCCCATGACCCGGTCGATCTCCTGGCCGTTCAAGACCTCACGTTCGAGGAGCGCCCTGGCCAGCGCGTCCAGCTTGTCGCGGTGGGTCATGACCAGCTCCCGCGCGCGCTCGGACTGGCTGTCCACGATGCGGCGAATCTCTGAGTCAATGGTCTGGGCGGTCTGCTCGGAGAACGTGCGGTGCATGCCCAGGTCCCGGCCCAGGAAAATCTCCTCGCCCTGCGAGCCGAAAGTGAGCGGGCCGACTTTGTCGCTCATGCCCCATTCGCAGACCATCTTGCGCGCCAGCGCGGTAGCGTTTTCAATGTCGTTGTGCGCGCCGGTGGACAAATCGCCGAATACGAGTTGCTCGGCCGTCCGACCGCCGAGCATTATCGCCAACTGATCCAGGCAATAGGCGCGCGAATATATCCGTTTGTCATCGAGGGGCAGGCGCTGGGTCAGGCCGAGGGCCTGGCCCCGGGGGATAATCGTGACCTTGTGCACCGGGTCGGTGCCGGGGATCATCCGCGAGACGAGCGCGTGCCCGGCCTCGTGATAGGCGATCCAGCGCTTCTCCGAGTCGCTGATGAGCAGGCTGCGGCGCTCGACGCCCATGAGCACCTTGTCTTTGGAGTCCTCGAAATCCTGCATCGTCACTGCCGCGCGCGCCCGGCGGGCGGCAAGCAGGGCCGCCTCGTTGACCATGTTTGCCAGGTCGGCTCCCGTGAACCCGGGCGAGCCGCGCGCCAGCACCTTGAGGTCGACGTCAGGCGCCACCGTGATTTTGCGCACGTGGACCTTGAGGATTTCCTCGCGGCCCAGGACGTCAGGCCGGTCCACGACGATCTGGCGGTCGAACCGGCCCGGCCGCAGCAGCGCGTGGTCGAGAATGTCCGGCCGGTTCGTAGCGGCCATGATGATGACGCCCTCCGAGGTCTCAAAGCCGTCCATCTCCACGAGGAGCTGGTTCAGGGTCTGCTCGCGTTCGTCGTGCCCGCCGCCCAGGCCGGCCCCGCGCTGGCGCCCGACCGCGTCAATCTCGTCTATGAATATGATGCAGGGCGCGTTTCGCTTGCCCTGCTCGAACAGGTCCCGCACGCGCGCCGCCCCGACGCCGACGAACATCTCGACGAAGTCCGAGCCCGATATGGAAAGGAAGGGCACCCCGGCTTCGCCCGCCACTGCCTTGGCCAGCAGGGTCTTGCCGGTTCCGGTCGGGCCCACGAGCAGCACGCCCTTCGGAATCCGGCCGCCCAGTTTCTGGAATTTCTGCGGCGCTTTCAGGAAGGCGATTATCTCGCGCAGCTCCTCTTTGGCTTCCTGCACGCCGGCGACGTCGCTGAACGTGACCTTGGGCCGGTCCGAGGTCATGGGCCGAGCCCGGGACTTGCCGAACATGAACGCGCGGTCCTGGCCGGACGACATGCGGCGCATGAACAGCACCCAGATGCCGATGACGAGAACCCAGGGAAGAATGCTCACGAGTATCGTGGTCCACTGAGAAGACGGCCGGGCAGATACCCTCACGCCTTTGTCGATGAGTTTGCCGACCAGGGCCGGGTCCTCGGGCGCATAGGTCTTGAAGTCGCGGTACTTCTGCGTGCCCCGGCTGGTCAGGACCTCGGATTCCTGTTTCAGCGTCCCCGAGAGGTCACGCTCGACCAGAGTCACCTCGGAAACGTTGCCCGAGTCGAGTTGGCTGATGAAATCGGTGTAGTCTATCGTGACCCGGCCGCCGTGACGGGACGAGAAGAAATTCCACGCCGCCCACGCGGCCAGGAACACAAGCAGCCAGACGAGCAGCGGCGTGAGAACGCGGCTGCGTTGGGGCTTCTCAGGCATTCTTCAGAATCTCCTTGGGGCGTTGGAGCTCGATGATTCCGCGGCGGAGGCGGACGCTTATGCCGGCAACGAGACACAGCCTGCCGCCGGCCTCTCTCTTGGCGAAGCGCAGCACCGTTTCCACAGCGTCAGAATCGAGCTCCGGCAGCAACCGCTTCAGAACTCTCCGTTTCAGAATGTTATTATAGTTGCTGAACTTACGAGTGTCAATCCGGACGCTGCCTCGGACGACGTCCGCGACCTTTTCCGCGACGTCGGCGGCGAGTGCATCGAGAAACTCGTTCTCCTCAGTCAGCAGACGAGAAGCCCGGCGCGCGCTGGCCACTGCGGCCGGGTTCACCTGTTCGAGAATCGGCACCACTCTGTGCCGGAGCAGGTTACGGTGGAACCGCACGTCCTGATTCGACTTGTCTTCGACCCATTCGATGCCTCGCGACCTGAGGTGCCTTTCCACGTCGCCCCGCTCCATGTCGAGCAGCGGACGGATGAACTTGCCGCGCCATACTGGGATTCCGGCAAGGCCTGAAAGCCCGGCGCCCCGGACCAGGTTCAGCAGCATCGTTTCGAGGTTGTCGTTTGCCGTGTGGCCGAGCGCGATGCGCTGGCAGTCGAGCCTGGCCGCGAGCCGCTCCATGTGGCGGTAGCGCAGTACGCGGCCGGCTTCCTCGATGCCCAGTTTGTGCGCTCGGGCATACCGGGCGACAGGCGCACGGACGACGCGGAGTTCAAGCTTCCATTCGCCGAACAGCCGGCGCACAAATGCCTCGTCGTCGCGTGAGCTTGAGCGCAGGCCGTGGTTCATATGGAAACCGACGAGTCTCAGCCGGAACCGGCCGGAGACCAGCCTGAGCAAGTCGAGGAGACAGACCGAATCCGCCCCGCCCGAGACCGCGGCAAGAACGCGGTCACCCGGCGAAATCAGACGGTTCTCTTCGACGGTGGCGAGGAATCGCCCGATGACCGACAGCTTGAGCGAACTCACGACCGGCCTCGTTCAAACTCGGCCATCACCCGGCCCAGAATGCCGACCGCGGCGTCTATCTCCTGCCTTTCGACCGTGAGCGGCGGCCGGATTCCCAGGACATCGCCGGCGAGCCGCCGCAACAGCAAGCCCGCTTCGCGGCACCGTTCGGCGAATCCCTGCGCCGGGACGCTCTCCGGCGGGAACACGATGGTCCACACCAGTCCCCGGCCGGTGATGCTTCCTTCGAGGCTTGAGCGGCAGAGCGACTCCAGTCGTTTCTTCATGTCGGCCTCGAGGCCGGCGGCCCGGTCCAGCAGGCCCCCGACGAGCAGGCGGACAAGTTCGATCGCAGCGGCACAACTCGTGACGCTTCCGCCCGCGCCGGCCTTGTTCCATCTGAGGTTGGAACTTCCGGTGACACAGGCTCCGAACGGAAGCCCGGCAGCCCAGCCGCGGCCGAGCACGTATAGGTCGGGGCGCACACCGGACAACTCGACGGCGAATGCCTTGCCCGTAGCGCCGGGACCGATGCCGGTCTCGTCGTCGATGAGGAGAATGTGCCGGTCCGTGCAGGCGCGGCGCGCCGGTTCCAGCCTCGGGTCAAGCGGATGGCAGACCAGGGCCGCGGTGTCGGTGTCGAGACGGGGTGAGTCGTCCTTCAATTCCGAGAGATACTGCACGCGGCACTTGCCGGTCGCGGTCTGGGCCAGCGCAATCGCTTTGGCCAGGGCCTCACGGCCAGAGTCAACGAGCAGCACGCGCCGGTTCATGCCGCCGGGCACGAGTTCGGCGAGCTTGTGCATCAGCGCGACCGTCGCCGGCCATTCGATGCCGTCGCACGCGGGCAGGTGCGGCGTACGGGCGATGATGCGGGCGACCTCCGGATGGTTGTACCCCAGGGGCGCCGAGGCCCCGCACGAGAAGTCGAGATAGCGGCGGCCGTCGGCGCCTTCGACCCACGCGCCCTCGGCACCGGTGACGACGAGCGGCTGAGGCAAATCAGGTCCGAGCGGCCCATAGCGCCTGAGCCAGTTCTTCGCTTCCTCGCCGTTCGCAGGCAGGCCGGTCGGGTCGCCGTCGGAAACTGGGCGCATCGTGCAGGAATCATAGACCGCGCCGAGGCCAAGTCAACCGGCATGGGCTTGCGGGCACGCTGCTTGACATGCTGCGCCGCCCGCTCTAACATCGCACCTGATGTCACACCTGAAGCACGTACAGGATGAACTGGCCAGGCGCAACCAGGCCGCGTTTGCGGGCGGCGGGACCGAACCGGTCGCAAAGCAGCACGCCGCGGGCAAGCTGACCGCGCGCGAGCGCCTCGACCTGCTCCTCGACAAGGACAGCTTCGTGGAACTCGACAGGCTGCGGGTGCACGACTGCCACGACTTCGGCATGGAGAAGAAGAAGATTCCCGGCGACGCGGTCGTGACCGGCTGCGGCAAGATCCACGGAAGGTCCGTCGCGGTCTTCTCGCAGGACTTCACCGTGTTCGGCGGCACACTGTCCCGGGTGTTCGGCGAGAAGGTCTGCAAGGTCATGGACCTGGCGATGAAGAACGGCGTGCCGGTCATCGGCCTGAACGACTCGGGCGGCGCGCGCATCCAGGAAGGCGTGGACAGCCTCGGCGCGTACGCCGACATATTCCTGCGCAACACCCTGGCCTCGGGCGTCGTGCCCCAGATTTCCGCGGTCCTCGGGCCCTGCGCGGGCGGCGCGGTCTACTCGCCCGCCTTGACCGACTTCATCTTCATGAGCGAGCGGACGAGCTACATGTTCATTACCGGACCCGAGGTGATAAAGACGGTGACGCGCGAAGAGGTGACCAAGGAGAAGCTGGGCGGCGCCGACACCCACAACGCGGTTTCGGGCGTGGCGCATTTCAAGGGAATAGACGACAAAGACGTGCTGGAGCAGATTCGCAGGCTTCTGACCTACTTGCCGCAGAACAACCGCGGGCGTCCACCTCGCGTCGAGCCGAGCGACGACCCGGGCCGGGCTTCGGAGGGCATCGGCGAGATAATCCCCGACGACCCGAGGCGGCCCTACGACATGTCGGCGATTATCCACAGCGTCGTGGACCGGGGCAGCTTCTTCGAGGTGCAGCGGTTCTGGGCAAAGAATCTCGTCATCGGATTCGCCCGGATGAACGGCGAGGTTGTGGGTATTGTCGCGAACCAGCCCCGGCATCTGGCCGGATGCCTGGACATCGACGCGTCGGTGAAGGGCGGCAGGTTTGTCCGTTTCCTCGACTGCTTCAACATCCCCATCATCACGTTTGAGGACGTACCCGGATTTCTGCCCGGGGCAACCCAGGAGTACGGCGGCATCATCAGGCACGGCGCCAAGCTGCTCTATGCCTTCTGCGAAGCGACCGTGCCCAAGATCACGGTCATCACTCGGCGCGCGTACGGCGGAGCCTATGACGTGATGTCCTCCAAACACATCCGAGGCGACTTCAACTTCGCGTATCCCACGGCCGAGATTGCGGTGATGGGCTCGGAGGGTGCGGTCAACATCATGTACCGGCGCCAGATTGCCGAGGCGGCTGACCCGGAAGCGACTCGGCGCAAACTGGTGGACGACTACGAAGAGAAGTTCGGCAACCCTTTCAAGGCGGCAGAATTGGGCTACGTGGACGAGGTCATTCAGTTCGAGGACACGCGCCGGAGAATCATCGAGTCGCTTGAGGTCCTCAAAGCCAAGCAGGACTCAAACCCGTGGAAGAAGCACGGCAACATCCCGCTCTAGACCATGTCGGATAACCCGGCTATGCTGAAGAAGATTACCGAGAAGTGGGAGCAGGGCGTTGTAAATCCAATACTCAGCAAGGCACCGGAGCGCGCGGAGACGTCGGAAACGGTGTCCGGCATTCGGCTCCAACGGGCGTACACTCCTCTGGACTGGGATGAGGGCGCGTATGCTGACCAGCTCGGAATGCCCGGCTGCTTCCCGTTCACACGCGGGGTTCAGCCGACGATGTACCGCTCGCGGTTCTGGACCATGCGCCAGTACGCCGGGTTCGGTTCAGCCGAGGACACGAACAAGCGCTACCGCTACCTGCTTGAGCAGGGCCAGACCGGGCTCTCGGTCGCGTTCGACCTGCCCACCCAGATGGGCTATGACTCCGACCACCCGATGGCCCGAGGTGAGGTCGGCAAAGTCGGCGTGGCGATATCGTCGCTTGAGGACATGGAAACCCTGTTTGCCGGCATCCCGCTGGACAAGGTGTCTACGTCCATGACCATCAACGCGACCGCCGGCATCCTGCTGGCCATGTACTGCGTGGTCGCAGAGAAACGCGGCATTGATATAGCGAAGCTGCAGGGCACGATTCAGAACGACATACTGAAAGAATACGTCGCGCGCGGGACGTACGTCTTTCCGCCCCGGCCGTCCCTGCGGCTCGTGACGGACGTCATTGCCTGGTGCGCGGCTCACGTGCCCCGGTGGAACACGGTCAGCGTGTCCGGCTACCACATGCGCGAAGCCGGCGCGACCGCGGTGCAGGAAGTGGCATTCACCCTGGCTGACGGCCTGGAGTACATCAAGGCAGCGACCGGCGCTGGCCTTGCCATCGACAAGTTCGCACCGAGGCTGTCCTTCTTCTTCGCGGCACACTCCAACATCCTTGAAGAAGTGGCCAAGTTCCGCGCGGCCCGCCGCCTCTGGGCGCGGCTCCTGCGCGAGCGCTGGAACGCCTCGGACGAATCCTGCAAGCTCCGCTTCCACACCCAGACCGGCGGCGTTACCCTCACGGCCCAGCAACCGGACAACAACGTCGTGCGCGTGGCGTACCAGGCTCTGGCTGCGGTGCTCGGCGGCACCCAGAGCCTGCACACCAATTCCCGTGATGAGGCCCTGGCCCTGCCGTCGCAGGACTCCGTCACCATCGCGCTCAGGACCCAGCAGATACTGGCCCACGAATCCGGTACGGCTGACGTCGTCGACCCTCTGGCCGGCTCGTACATGGTCGAGTCGCTCACCGACGAGATTGAGCAGCGGGCGGCCGAACTGATACGGAGGGTCGAGGAGATGGGCGGGGCCACCGCGGCGATTGAGCGCGGGTTCATGCAGCAGGAAATCGCGGACAGCGCGTACCGGTATCAGCAGGCGGTCGAGACAGGCCGGCGGATTGTCGTGGGAGTGAACAAGTATGTGGACGGGACCGGCGGCTCAGGCGTTCAGCGGTTCGAACTGCTCAAGGTCGACCCGGCGTTGGAGAAACGCCGCGCCGAAGAACTCGCGCGGTTCAGACAGACAAGAGAGCAGGCCACGGTTCGGGCGGCCTTGTCCGTCCTGGCCGAGACCGCCACAGGAACGGCAAACCTGATGGATGCCATTCTCTCCGCGGTCCGCGCCGGCGCGACGGTCGGCGAGGTTACGGATGCCCTACGTTCCGTCTTCGGCGAATACGACCGGAAGGGTTGAACCGCCAAGACCGCCAAGAACACCAAGAATTAGGGATGGACCGGAGATGAACCGCCAAGACCGCCAAGAACACCAAGAGAATGACCTAGACGGAGTGACAGGAAGGCCGGCGCGGGTCGAGCCGGACAGCGAGGTAGACAGTCTGGCGCATGAGGTGATTGGCGCGGCCATCGAGGTCCATCGCGTACTTGGACCCGGGTTCCTTGAGTCGGTCTATGAGGAGGCGATGTGTGTAGAGCTCGGGCTGCGCGGGATAGCCTTCGTTCGACAGGCACCGGTGACAGTCAGCTACAAGGGTCATGAGATAGCGGCGAGCCGACTCGACCTCACGGTCGGCGGCAGGCTCGTGGTCGAACTCAAAGCCGTAGACGAGTTTGCCCCGATTCACACAGCCCAGGTAATCTCGTATCTGAAAGCCACCGGGCGCAAACTAGTATTACTATGTTATGTATTGATAGTTTGGATTGAGCGGCTATAATGGGCGCATGCAATGGAATCAGAAGCTATGGCAACGCAGTGTTGATCAGTTCGCAGGGTTTCTGGAGTCGCTGGTAG
>Ga0315282_10007062_pt1 | contig 18578 bp, 20 predicted proteins | sample YL17G07_20_MG_FD_203693 | JGI IMG/M metagenome (GOLD analysis project Ga0315282, IMG submission 203693) | Sediment microbial communities from Yellowstone Lake, YNP, Wyoming, USA - YL17G07_20 | ecosystem: Environmental > Aquatic > Freshwater > Lake > Sediment | place: USA: Wyoming | collected...
CCGAAGGCCCCAACGAGAACCCTACGCCGCGCCCCGCGAACAAGAAAATAGGGACAGCCGTGGACTGAGTGTTTTCGGTTCGACTCCACCCTTGCCGCTTTTGGCTCCCTTTTGATTGCCGCCTACACAGGCCATATTTTCTTCTTCAATCTTAAAAATAACCTTGGCCAGGGGGTCGGGGCACTGGAATAGCTGGGTGATATTCAGGATATCGCTTTCCGGACCTGTCGGAATGCTTGCGGCAATAATTGGTTGAAGGATACTGCCTAGAGCAAAAAGACAAACACTAGATCCGGGAGGGATTTCCAGGCGCTCATTTCGCACGTAAAAAGTATCTCCTTCTCTGGACCGGCTGCAAGGACCCTCAACTTTGACGATTGTGATTTTTAGATTTTTCAATTTCATTATAACCTCCAACGTATCAATGAATTCCAAAGTACGACTTGTGGGTTGACATCAGCCCAGTTATCGATGAGCAACTTCATCAATTCCAAATTTGTATGCTTCGCACGTGCCGCCCGATGCAACGGCGTGCGTCCATCTAAATCTTTTGCTTTGACGAACTTATTTTCGAAAAAGGATCCAGCAGGCCCAGACGGAGTAACCGATTGAAACGGGGAAGCCGACATATGAGAGCGCGTTCGGAACTATCATGGTCCCAACAGTGATAGGCCAATGGTAAAGAATCCTGAAAAGATGAAATATTCCGACGAGAAAGAAAATAGCGCCGGAGATAGCTAGGTAAAGCTTGTTGCTCATATTATCACTCCTGTCTTGTCTGCCTAACGGGAAGGGAATAATATATTTCCGTTAGACTTTAGATTATCAATCAGTAATCAGCAAGCAAGATCATGGATAAATTTGCCTATAAAGCTTGTATGTGTCAACGGCCAATTATATGATTGTTTGACCCGGCCAATTTAAGAGCTTTCCAGCTAACTAAACTTCTCCCCTCTGGCTGAAAAAGAGTTTATACAGCCAATAAAATGAATTGGATCGTTAAGAAATAGGCCTGATTGGCTCTTGTCAACGGAAAGGGTAATGAGAAAAATTTAGGAGTGCATAATCTTCGCGTTTCTAGGACATTCTTGCCGCATTTCTGCTTGGTTATCGGAACTATCTGTATCGGCTTCTCCGCGATCTTTGTCCGCCTCGCGGCTATCCCGGGTGTTGTCTCGGGATTCTACAGGGTTCTCATCGCTTCGTGTATTCTCCTTCCTCTGTGGCTGATTCGGAGCGCGGAATTTCCCGATACAAAAACATTCGCTCTCTCGGCTCTGTCCGGGGTCTTTTTCGGGCTCGACCTCGCTTTATGGAACACATCAGTGCTCCTTATCAATGCGGCCCTCGCGACCGTCCTTGCCTATTTTGCGCCGGTTTGGATAGGATTGGTCTCTGTAATCTTCCTTAAAGAACGGTTCAAGAAATACTACTGGCGGGGAACGACCCTCGCCCTGCTCGGTATGTTTGTCATCCTAGGTCTTAAGAACATTCTTGGCTTTCGATTGGGCTGGGGAAATATCCTGGCCGTTATTTCCAGCTTTTTCTATGCAGGGTATTTGCTCGTTGCTCAGGTTGCTCGGCGCCGCTCAGGGACGCTGATCTTCACGACATTCTCAGTCTTATCGACTATGATCATTTTATTCTTAATCTGCCTAATCCGTGGAGAAGAGTTGACCGGCTTTTCATATCAGACATGGGCAGCGCTCTTGGGCTTGAGCATGATTTCACACCTTATCGGTTGGTATTCGATAAACCATGCCCTGGGGCATATTAAGGCCTCCGTGGTTTCTGTCACTCTGCTGGGACAGCCGGTCGTCACAGCGCTTGCCTCCCTTACGATTCTCGGCGAACCCTTGAGCGCGTCTCAGATTATCGGCGGCCTGCTTATCCTTCCCGGCATCTACCTTGTCAATAAGAGCTAAATGGTGACCGCTTATGAACGAAGACATTGATATCACACGAGCTCGCCTTGATACGCCGGGTTGTGGGAATGTCATACACTTCAACAATGCCGGGGCTTCACTTATGCCGAGACCTGTATTGAAGGCGATTACAGAGCACTTGTACTTAGAAGCAGCGATCGGCGGTTACGAAGCTGCGGCGCGGGCACATGATGCCGTGGAGCATGTCTACTATTCTATCAGTAAACTGCTCAATTGCGAGCCTGGCGAAATCGCGGTAATTGAAAATGCAACGCGCGCTTGGGACATGGCATTTTATTCCATTCAATTCACGCCGGGCGATATAATCCTAACATCGGTTGCCGAATATGCCAGCGATCGACGTGCAAGTGATCGGCTGCACTTAGGTATTCTGAAATGCGGGATCGTATCTTTCACAATTGACGGGCATCGTCCTGAGGATATTGGTTCAAAGCTCGCCCGACAGAATATCAACGTAACATATTCTCTGGCTGAATATACTCGTCTCGACATGGAAGCCCGCGGGCTTGATAGTCTCATACGGGCTTCCGTACACTATTACAATACTGAAGAGGAGATCGATCGTTTCTGCGAGACTCTCCGGGAGATAGCTTCATGCCGATACCAAGGCTTGGCCAGCTCTTGATAAGGACAATGCGCGAGGATGACCTCAATTTCGCGGCTGGCTGCACGGCGGTTGAAGGTTGGCTTGCCGAAACCCGTGAAGATTTCGAAGGATTTCTGCGCTACGACGCTCGGGGTTGCTTGATTGCCGAATGGGATGGCCAAAGAGCAGGAATATGCATGGCTACCCGTTATGGAGGGAAGGGCTTTATTGGAGAGATGATTATTAGAAAAGAATTCCGGTCTAGGGCAATAGGCCCGGTTCTTTTCGCCCGGGCTGTAGAGTATCTCCACAAGCAAGGTTGTATATCCATTTCCTTGGACGCAGTGCCTCGGGCCGTTTTGTTTTATGAGTCCTTTGGGTTTCGCAAAATCTGCCGCTCCCTCCGATTTTATCATAACCTCTCGGGGTCCCAATCGCCGTGGGTCCGTGCCATTGACGCTGCAGATTTCAGCACGGTATGTTCATTAGATGAACAAGCTTTTGGCGCGGACCGGTCGTTTTTTCTTTATCGTCGGCTTGCGATTTACCCTGATCTGGCAAATATCCAAACCAGTAATGGCGAAATTGAAGGATATATTTTTGGACGTCGGAGAGGCTCTATAATCTGGGCGGGTCCTTGGTGGGCAAAGAAGAATACGGGACATCAAGAAGCACTCCTTCAGGGCTTAGCCCTGAAAGCAGCTAATGCCGAGATTCACTTGGGAGTCCTCGAACTCAATACGAATGCTGCGACAGTTGTCCGCTCTCTCGGATTTCAGGAAAAGCCCCGCGCCTCCGTCCGAATGGTGCTCGGAAGCGTTCGGGACGCCCTCGGACTTTCGCCAGAATTGTACGCCATCGGAACCCCAGCCAAAGGGTGATTTTTCCAAGATCAATCGTCAAATCATCTAAGCCAGTTTATGCAGCGCCTTTCCCAGCCTCTTCAGTGCTTCTTGAATCTCTTCTTTATTCAAATGAGCGATACTGATCCTGAAATGCTCGGAAGGAGCCCGCCGGGGAAAGTAATATTCTCCCGGGGAAACTTTCACACCGAAGGGCGTTGTTAAAGCGTCCAAATCTTTCTCGCTGAGTTTTCGCGGCATCTTCACCCAAATCGTATAGCCGCCTACAGGATGTGTCCAACTCATGGAAGACGGGAAAAAATCATTCATACAAGCGAGCGCGCCCTCCATTTTTTGGCGGAAAACCCGATGAAGTTTCTTGATATGCTTATCATAATAACCGAGAGCGCAGAAACGATGAATGGCAATCTGGGCGAGGTGGTTGCTTGTTAAATCGCAGAAACGCTTGATGGCCTGAAGTCTCCGGATGAGTTCCTTGTCGGCCGTGATCCAACCGATTCGGAGTCCAGGAAAGAGGGCCTTGGAAAAGGTGCCGAGATAAATAACGATATTTTTGTCATCGATGGACTTGATGGGGAGGTCAACCTTGCCATAATACTTCATGTCTTCTTCAAATCCGTCTTCGACAATCGGAACTTTTTGCCGGAGACAGATATCCAATAACCTCTCTCGGTGATGGTGGCCGGTTGTAATCCCGGTGGGATTTTGAAAGTTCGGCATCGTATAAACGAAGGCAACTTTTTCCCTCGAGAGAGTCTTTTCCAGGGATTTGAGATCCATCCCATTAAACCTCATCGGAATGTCCGCTATCTTCAGCCCGTTGAACCGGAGAAGCGGAATGGCGCTGGGATAAGTCGGAGACTCAACGATGACGGCCTTTCCCGGTCCCCTGAACAATCGTGCAATAAGATCGATAGCCTGTTGGGCACCGCTCGTGATGAGAATCTCATCTTCGGAGACTGAAATGCCGTGAAGCCGTAGTCTCCTGCTGATAAATTCACAGAGCGGAGGATATCCTTTATATGATCCATATTGAAGAGACTCGGCCCCTGAATCCAGAAGGACATGATGAATACACCTGCGGAAGTCGGCTAAAGGATAAAGGCGGGGGTCCAGAGTGATGGAGGTCAGGTCAAAAGGAATATCTTTATCTTTCGAATCCTGGCTTCTCTCCGGCGTGTACCCGAGGAATATTTCGTAGAGTTTTACTGCGTCTGCTGAAGCTCTTTTCTTCCAATCGACGAAACTGCTATATTCGGGATTGTAGACGGCTTCTTTCCTCCTTTGTTGAACCGTATTGTAGGAACCAGGCCTGCTTTGCAAATAGCCAAGGGCTTGCAATTCTGCGTAGGCTTGGCAGACTGTTGATCGAGTGACACCAAGCTGTTCGGCAAGATCCCGGCTTGAAGGTAGCCTTTGGCCCAATTCCAACCATCCTTGGTCGATAAGCTCCTTGATCTTGTCAATAATCTGCTTATAGATAGGTGTCGATAAGTTTCTATCGATTTTGAGAAGCATGCGGATATCCTTGCGCCTAATTTTCCTCTGAAAAATCATAGCATAATAATTGGTCTATGCCAATGGTAAATAATTCAATTATTTAAGGCGTCCAATTAATCTCATCTGAATTTGTGAAATAAACATACACGCTTGTTACTTACTTCATTTGAGCTCTTGAGGTTCTCTTTTTCTACAAATTATCGCCCCAAACGAAGAGTTCAGAATCTGCTGGCTATTTTAAAAATTAAAAATATAGGAATATTTCACCATGATGGCCCTGCTGCTGAATGGCCGCCGAAGGCTTTCCCTCATGCGGTTGGTGTTAACCTCTTGATTAAAGACTAAATAGAAGTCCTCGCCCTCCCTCGGATTAAAGCGAAGGCGCACGTTGGCGATCAAAGCATCCGCCGCACTATTGTATTGAACAAATACGCTGCTGGATAGCGTAAGGCTCCATGATGAGTCCAGCCTTAACTGAGCAATCTGGGCCACAAACTTATGTCTTCGGGCGGGAAATACAGCACGGTTGTATTGGTATATACCGCTCAGGCTCAGAGTTGGCGAGATTCCCCAAGTTGGTCTGAGCCCGATTGAAACCCGCCAACCGTCATAGAACGATCCGGCGTCGAAATTCAGGAGAGCAGTTATCAGATTTCCTGAAGGACTTTTCAGTTGGCCCGTGATTTCTCGGAAAGCATAGTCTCCGGGCGGCACATCGGATTTATCGGAATCGTTATCGCCAGTAAACGAGAGTGATTCGTTCAGGCTTTCTCGATAAGCCTTGATGGCAAACTCTCCCATCCAGCCGGATTTCGTGGCAAATGCCCATCCGGGCCCGAACGCTAAGGAGTTGATGGAGTTATCCGCATTGCGCAATATAACATAGCCATCGGCAAAGACGGAATACGACTGCAAAAAAGACCTTTCGCTGGGAATCCATCCATAAAGAATGCGGTTTCCGAATCCAGCAAAATTTTCCTGTGCCATGAAACCTATCCCTGGATCAAAGTCTTTGCCGGCTCGGCAATAACCCAGGTTGAAGCCAAGCCCCTTGCTTGTCCGTCTATCCCAGGTAATTCGTAGGATGGCCGGGTCGAGAGATACCGCGTTGTTTGCTTCCCCGTTTTTAAAGGTTTGGGCCCAGTTGAATAAAATGTAGTTGTCGCTTGAAATACGGAGACTTGCATCCAGGCCATAGGCAATGTTGTAGGACCCATCAGCCCCGAGCCTAGACGTTATCATCCCTCCAAAGTAAGAGTTGACATTAAAGACACGGCGTCTAAACCGCAGAACCCCGAAGTTTTCCGATGGGAGGTCTTCGACCGACGCTGTCTGCACATCTAGGAATCCCAGGTCCCACCCCCCGAGCCGTCCGACGATCCTCGCCCCGCCGTAAATGCGGACTGGTTTCCCCTCATTAAGACCGATCCTCCGGCTGTAAAAGAGCTGGCTATTTCCGCCTAAACTGAAATTGAAGATGCTGCCGCGCTCCTGGAAAAACGTCCTTTTTTCCGGAATAAACAGGGAGAACCGGCTTAGGTTGACCTGGAAGTCATCGATTTCGACCTGAGCGAAGTCCGTGTTCAATGTCACATCCAGGATCAGATTGCTGGCCAAGCCGTATTTTAAGTCCAGCCCCGCTTCTCGGATCGTCTTGTCGGAGTGCACATAAGTCAGTCCCCCTTCGTCTAGGTCATACGTCTCTTCGAGCCCTCCAAGGACGTAGGGGGCGACATAAAGCAGATTGCGATTTTTTGGGCCCTCCATGATAATTTCCTGCGCTTGGGAAGGTTTCCAAGCACTCCAAAAACCCCATTTAGGCTCGATGGCAGGGAACGTGATTTCCTCATTTTTTCTCGCGATTTTTCTGTATGCGATCAAACCCATAACTACTCGGCCATTCATGTTTTGAAAGCGGAGGCTGGAGAACGGAATTCGCATTTCCACGAACCATCCTTGATCGTTGATAACAGTCTCAACATCCCAGAACGTATTCCAGCTTATGTTGATGGGGATGTCCTCAGCTGACCTCGGCTGAAGATCATTGAAAATGGCACCGTCCCATCTCAATCCGGACGGAGTGGTGAGGAATGCTAGGCCGTTTTCTTTGTCATTGAAAGTGTCTAGAACCACCCCGAACCAGTCCGAGCCGCCCTCACTATAATCGCGTTTCTTGGATGGGGATTGGATCCTGAGGGGTTCTCGATCGTAAAGCCGGCCGGCTACGTAAAGATAATTATCGTCGAATCCAAGCAAAACTTCGGTTTTTTCTGAGGGCGGATTCCCGAAATCCGGTATGTGACTGACCATCTGAAGCGGCCGAATTTCTTTCCAAGCCGCTTCCTGGCTAAGCCCGTCAAGGGTAATTGGACCGGAAAACCTTTTAATGAGTATTGGGCCTTCCAGCCGCTGCGGCGGGGGCAGGCTGTTTTGGGAAAATAAGTTAAGGGCAAAGACCAGGGCTAGACCAGCAAGAAAAGAAAACGGATAACGAAGTTTCATGATTGCTCATCCAGATCAACTTTTTTGTTCAGCCAGAATTCTAAAAGAGACTTATTGAGCAGTAAACATCCAATTCGATAAAACAATATCTGTTAATTGGAGCATGTCTTTATAAGGATTCTCAAAGTGAAAAGAATGACCAAGATATATCGAAGATAGAGTCTAACGCATCGCTGTCTCTCCGCAAGAACTAAAGAAATAGCGATAACTAAATAACCTTAAATTCTTCCCAATCTATTTATAAGAAATTGCTTTTCCGGTATCACATGAGAAAATGAGTTTACCAGCCGCGTCATTCTTATGTCGATTATCGCCAGTAGTCTATTGTTTATCCTCCAGTAAAGGGGCTTTGATGCCGACTATTCTCTTTGTCATAGGATGGCGATTTTTCTTTTACAGTAATGAGATGAATGAACCGATTCATATTCATTGCCGAAAAGGCGATAAAGAATGCAAATATTGGATGGACAGAAAAAATTTTGACATTCGGGAGGCGTTTTGTTTCAATATGAATGATAAGGATAGGCGCAAGGTCAAGAAAATTATTTTTGAATATTTCGAATTCATCGAAGAAAAATGGTCCGAATTTCTAAAACGAAGACAAGAATGAATAAGCTGTATGACATTCAAGAGATCCATTTTCAAAAAGACCGGCTGATTCTTATCGTGGATAAAAAAGAATATCGGTTCAAGCTGGGGGACATATCCCAAAAGCTGAGGAACGCCGGCAAAAAAGAACGGGAATTATTCGAGATTTCCCCGTCGGGCTATGGGATCCATTGGCCTTTGCTCGATGAAGACCTCTCGGTCGAAGCTTTGATAAAATCCCTCAGAAAAGAAACCGCCACATATAGACCCTAGGCTGTCTTCTTCATGAGCAGGGAGTTTATTGGAGAAAGTTAATCTCGTCGTCCCATCAAAGAGTAAGGCTGCTTAATTTCTCCTTTTTGGAATGTATTTCGTGATAATCTGAAACAAAAATTAACAGCGATCGCTCACCGAATTTTTCCAAGGATATTTGAAGGAAAGTAAAAAGCATAGGTTTAATCCCAACCATTTTTAGAAGAAACGGCGCCTCGTCCAACTCAACACTCTTTATTCAGCGGCGTTCTTTTTTCTTTTGGATGTATTTAACGTCTTTGAAATTCTTGAAATCGTCGTCCTGCGTCCAGATTGTCGCCTTATGGAGCGCGGCCGTGGCGGCGACGATGCTGTCGGCCGTGGGGATTTTATGATCGAGACTGAGGCGCGCCGCGAGCAGGGCGATCGGACCCGTCAGTTCCACGAGCCGGTTTTGTCTCATTAAAGCCGCGGCTTGGATGGCGTCGTTTTCGCCTCGTTCGCGGAGGACCACTTTGAACACTTCATAAAGGCACAGCGTGGGAACGATGAGCTCGTCCGGCACGGCTAGCGGTTTCTCGAAGAACGCGGCGTTGGGACCATCAGAGAGGTATTCGAGCCATCCCGAGGAATCGACAAGATTCAAAGCCTTTCTCCCTCGCGCTCAAAATCCGTGTTGATGCCACGCAGAAAGCCGCGCATCTCGCCGATTTTCCGCTCCGGGACGAGCTCGATCCGGTCCCCGAAAGCAATGACCTGAATTTTTTGGCCGGGCTTGAGCCGGAGTGCCGTCCGGACGTTCTTAGGAATGACGATCTGATATTTCGGTGATATTTTTACTAATTCCATACGATTCCTCAATCGATAAATATTTTGTAAAATAATAGCTGAATCGATCGGGAATGTCAAGAGCTGGGCGATTGCCATGCCTCTTATTCAGATGAAAAAAGGAGAGTCCTTCATCCTATAAAAAGACGGCCACATTGAAAAAAATTCCCAGAGGAGAGTTATATCCCCGAATTTTAAAACTCAGGTGAGCGGCCAGGAGGGGATGAGCGCGTCGATTTTAGCCATCAAGCGGATGGTCTCATTCAGGGCGACGACGATTTTTTGGTAGTGCTGGATGTCGTCGTAGGAAAGCTTCCGGGCCTTTCGGTCTTTAAGCCATTTTTCGCTAACAGCCGTCAAGCATTTTGTGATTGGATGATAAACGGCTTGATCTTTTTCAGTTCCTTCTCCATCTCACTCTTTTTCTCTTCGATATCGAAGTGGTTTTGAAGATTAATCCAGAATTCAGGGGAGTTTCCGAAGAACTTGGCGAAGCGCAAAGCCGTATCTACGGAGATGCTCCGCTTGCCCCTTATGATTTCACTAATCCGCGTTTGGTCGATTTTCGTTTCTTTCGAAAGCCGATAAGCCGTAATCCCCATCGGCTTTAAAAATTCCTCCAGAAGAATTTCACCCGGATGGATATTCGGTATTCTATTCATCTTTTTCTCCTCCTTTGGAATAAAACCCATTCCATATTTTTTCCGTTTCCTTATCCTTGAAAGATACTATCACATAGCAATAGTATTATTCTGCGCTACTAATGTAAAGAAAATTTGGCTTGACATTTGCCTATAGTTTGCCTAGACTTGAATTGCGACTGGGTTGAGACGTCATTAACGCCTCGTGTGAAGCCGATGGCTTCGCCCCAGACGCTTTTTTTTTAGGGGGCATGATGTACATTTGTTATCTCGACGAATCGGGAACCATTGAAACGGCATCCTCTTCATCGCATTTTGTCCTATTGGGATTTGCTATCCCCGCGTCAACGTGGAAGAAAAAAGATATCGAGATTTCCTCCGTCAAAAAGAAATTCGAATTGGAGAATGTCGAAATCCATACGGGATGGATGTTGCGGAATTATCCGGAACAAAAATATATCCCTGATTTTGAAAGCCTGGATTATTCCTCTCGAAGAAAAGCCGTTATGGGCGCTAGGGCACTGAATTTAAGCCGGCCGAGGTCCAATGCAAAGCAGAAAGAACTCTTGAAGAATTACCGAAAAACACTTCCCTATGTCCATCTGACTTTTGATGAACGAAGGACGTTCGTCGAAAGCCTGATGAGAATAATCGGGACGTGGGCCGATTGCCGATTATTCGGAGATGTCCACGATAAAAGATACAGTTCGGGCGACAAGGCTTATGAGCATGCTTTTGAACAGATCGTAACGCGTTTCAATACATATCTTTCTCAAGCGGTTGGCGCCATGGGGCTTCTTGTTCAGGACCATAATGAGACGATATGCAGAAAATTAACGGCTAAAATGAGAGATTTCCATCGAATCGGAACGTTGTGGTCGGAAATCGACAATATCATCGAAACGCCTCTTTTCGTCGACAGCCAATTGACGTCCATGGTTCAGATCGCCGATCTTTGTGCTTATGCAACTCGGCGCTTTTTTGAAAAAGGAGAAACTCAGCTTTTCGACCTTATTTACGATCGTTTCGATCGACATAAGGGAAGGCTCGTTGGACTGCGCCATTATACTGGAATTCAGAGTTGTCTATGTCGTGTCTGCGTTGATCATGGTCGGCACTGAAACCTCAATTATTAGTTATTCAATATGAATTTGAATTCGTAATAAGATCTAAAATTGCTCTTATGCTTTATATCGCCGGCAATTTGTGCCTCTTGGGAATGAATAATTCGATGGTGACTGAACCTTGAAGGGCAGCGTAGATTTTGGAAACTATAACTTCAGCAGCAACGTCCGAGAAGGAACTCGTCACTGCGTTCTTGTATCAGGTATTTGTTATTAAATTTATTATTCAGGTAATCGGCCAGGAAGGAATCAAGGCGTCGATTTTGGCCATGAGGCGGATGGTCTCATTCAGGGCGACGACGATTTTTTGGTAGTGCTGGATGTCGTCGTAGGAAAGCTTCCGGCCTTTGCGGTCTTTAGGCCATTTCTCGCAGACCTGATAGCCGCCGATGTGAAATTCCCAGACCGCTTCGGGTACGCCGCTGAAGTATTGAGTCTTATTGATCCAGACGCGCTTATCCTTATCCGTGTATTGAACTTTTTCGACAACATTGTCGCCTTTTATTGGGAACCCGGTGATGAAATCATTGACCTTTGCTGATTCAAGGAGGTGAAGCGCCACCAGCTCTTCACCTTTGGCGGCAAGCGCTCGAAACAGTTTGATGCTGCTTGTCAGCGGCAGGCGCGGGAAATCAATCTTCAGGAACTCGGCGTAGCGTGTCCGATAAGTCGGCGAATGAAACACCGCATAAGCGTAATGAAAAATATCTTCGGGCGTGATGCCTTTGGGCAAACCATACGGTTCTTCCTGCGACAGCTTCAACTTCTCCGCCATTGCCTTTAGAAATGCAGGACTGAAGTTTGGGCGACGGTCGGCTTTTGAATGCAACTCGCCTTGCGCTGCTTGCCCAGAGGAGAACAGGTATATCGGGAACTGAAAGCTGTTGCCGCCGCCTCCAGTTTTATTTGCAGCAACGCATTGATCGCCGATCATATTTGTGCAGTATACGTATGAGAATTCATTTGGCGATTGGGGGCGGTGGGTGAGAAGCGCGAGATTGTCCTGCCTCATGTGTCGCATGACCTCTGGCCGGAGCCGCTCGCATACCGCTTGGTGATAAAAGACAAAGCGAAAGTCAAATGGCCTATAACAGTAGGGCTTCACAAAGCTGGCAACGTTTTTTAGATCAAAGAGTTGTTTTCGGGCTTTCGCCAAGGTCCAGTAAGAAACATCCATGAGTCCATATTTCTTTCGAATAGCTTCATCATCAATTGATTTCTCTTTGAGATCGGAAATTCGCTTCACCAGGGTTTCAGGATCATATGTCATTGAAAAATCATTACGCGCCGTAGTTACTGTACTTGCATAAATACCGAAGATCTTCGTTACAAGCCAGCCGTTCTCATATTCTCTCGCGAGTTCTGTATCTTGTGGCAGAAACAAGTAATATGGCGAGGACGGTCTGCACTTTATCCAGCGCGTCTCACTGATTTCAGTCTTGTTGAGGCGTTCGTATTTATCTTCTCGTGAGCCCCAAAGGTCTGCGTAATAAACACGAGCCGGTTGTGTGTTTTCTTTTTGCTTCGCGCAAAGCAAGATTGCAACACCCTGCTGGATATCGAAGACATTCTTGTCTTCGGAGCCATCAGGCGTTTTCTCTTTCTTTCTGACGTTCCCATGTAAGTTGTAGATATGAATTTCATTGAAGGATTTCAGGACACTTTGACGAAGGCCGCGAAATGTCGGGTTATCAAGGTAGCCATGGTTTGTGATGAAGCCAACGATGCCTTCGCCAGTGCGGCCAATGCGCCATTGGGCGAAGCGAATGAATTTCACGTAGTCGTCTTGAAGCCACTTCGGATTGCGTTCGCCCAAAGGTTTGTCGTCCACGAATTTGTAGTCCTCGATGAGATTACCGATGAAGGTAGGCTTTCCGTTCTCATCTTCGCTGCGGTTAGCGGAAAACTTAGAATATGGCGGATTGCCGAGAACGACAAGGATCGGTTCGTCGCGTTTAATTCTTGCGGCTGCGTTGGCTTCTTCGGCGACCCAGCCCGCGAAGAGCTGTTCGCTCTTTTTGGCGGCTTCTTCGAGCGTGTTGGTAAGGTAAATGCCGAGGCGCTGGTCGGAGCCGAACTTGTAGCCGGTTTGCTCCAGTTGCATGCCGAGCTTGAGATGAGCGACGGCATAGGGAGCCATGAGCAGCTCGAAGCCGAAGATGCGGTTGAGAAGATGCTCTGCGACGTAGTCGTCCCACGCGCCCTTTTGCTTGGCGAAGCTCTGGTGAATATGATCGATGACGAAATAGAGAAACGTTGCGGTGCCGGTGGCCGGATCGAGAATAAGCGTGTTTTCGTCGGCCAGGCCTTTCGGGCGATTGAATCGCGTTTTCAATAAGTGATCGATGGAGCGGACGATATAGCTGACGACGGGCTCGGGCGTATAATAAACGCCGCGCAATTCGCGCATCTTCGGGTCATAGGCGGCCAGGAATGTTTCATAGAAATGAACGACGGGGTCTTCTTTGCCCTTTCCTTTTCCGAAATCCTTGAGAATTTCGGCCATGTCGGCGTGTTTGAGGAGTTCGACGATGTCGTCCACGGCCCAGGCGATGGAGTCGGGCATGTCCACGCCGGCGATCTCGGCAAAGAGCTTGCGGAGGAACGGGTTGGTTTTCGGAAGGTTGTAGGCGGCCATTTCACGGGAAAACTCTTTGCCGGGCGGCGTGTGGACGCGCGCGGCGAAAAGGCCGTAAGCCAGAGTTTGAGCGAACATGTCGGCAAATTGAGCTTCGCTGAGGTCGGGGATGAGCGTTTCGCGAAAAGCGCCGAGCCAATTGTGGAGCCAAGGTCCGCGCGCGGATGGAGAGGGGCCATAGCCGGCTGTTTCTTCTTTTACGCGAAGCCTTTCTGTTTCTTCTGACTCTTGCTTGAACGATTCGATGATCTGGTCGCGGACGATGCGGGTCATGTGGGCCATGCTCACGGCCAAGTCTTTGGCGGTGGCGACGGTCAAAGCCGGTTCCTTTAAAAATGCATTGAAGAGTTGGCCCAGCTTTTGTTCGCCGTCTTGGGTCGGTTTGATTTTGATTTTAGCGTCGAGCTCGGCGATGCGAGCGGTGAGCCGCTTTTTGCCGTTCACGAACCAGCGAAATTCGAGGTAGTCGGTCAGAATCCAATTCGGCAGGCCGTCGCGGTAGCGGATGAACTGCTTTCCGTGCGGCCCTTTGCCCTGCTCCATTTCGTCGAGGTTTGTGCCGATGTCCTTGGTCTCGACGTAGCCCTGGAGCACTTTCTTGCGGGTGATGTTGAAATCGGGCGCTCCGCAGAGCATGCGCTTGGGTTCGTTGGTGGCGTTGATTCCTTCGCCGCCGGCTTCCAGCAAGGCCTTGAGCGCGGGACGATAAGTGTTTTCCGTCGCGGCGCCGCCGTCAAGCTCCTTTTTAAGGGAGGCGATGTAGTCCGCGAAAGCGCTCATGGAATTATAGAATGCCTTTTTGCTTCTATAAATAAATTATAGCATAAACAATAATTTGCTACACATCGGCATTAAGTCGCAATTTCTCTAATCGTTTGACGAAAAATGCGTTTTTTTTAATAAAAGCTTTTGCCTGGCCCGATAATAGGGAATGAGAACCAGGAGCACGACAAAAAGAGATAAAAAATAGGATTTATTGACGCCTTGGCCGATCTGATGAGAGAGCAGGATGAGGCTCGTCTGAAGATGAATAAAAATCAGGTTAAAGAAAATAAGAGAAAGCAGAATAAATTCTTTTTCAAGATCAAGAACCCGATCGCTTTTCTCCCTAGGCGGAGACGCTAAAATATTTTTTGACTGTGACATTTTGAACGGCATGGCTTTTATTAAAAACAGAAAGGCCAGAATGAAAAGAGTCTGCGCCAGGGGATAGATGAAGAAATACGGAGATTTCTTTGACTTGAGAATTTCATGGCCGAAGAAATTGAGCCAGAGCGGAATTTCTTGAGGAAGCCGGGGATAAGCATAAAAAGCCTCAATCCAGCTTACGGCGAGAAGGAGATAATTAGCCAGGCGCAAGAAAAGGGTAGACTTTTTTTTGAGCTTGGTCTTCCAGGTAAATTTTTCAAGAATCATAAAATCATTATAAGCTTTTATTGTATCGAAAGTCTTTTAACGCGCCGGAAAGAGAATCAGCTTTCCAAGCCGGGCGCTAGAGCTTCTCGCCGCAGTGCGGGCAAGCCTGCCAGCTTTTTTCAACAGGTTTCGCGCACTTCGGGCAGGCCGCCTGCATGCGTTCTCCGCAATACGGGCAGAAGACATGGTTCTTTTCCACGGATTTATGGCATTTGGGGCAGACCGGCGGCTGGCTGATGGACTCTCCGGCGAGAAGAGGGTGGCCCGACCGGACGAGGATATAGATCACCAGGCCGGCGAGATGGGCGAAAAACACTACAAGGGCCCAGAGCACGCCGCTCATCGCGCGCCTCTCGGCATCGCGATAGACCCAGACGATGACGGCAATCCAGAGCAAAAGCAAGGCCAGGGCGATGAAGGAATATCCCGCAAAGCCGAGGAAATGCAGCGGTCCGATGTGGATCCGCTCGAAGGACCACGGCCAGGTGTGAAAAACCCCCGAGAGAGCGGCCAAAGGCGCGAAAAGCAGAAGCTTTAGGGGCCAGGCGACGATTAAAATAATCAGGACCAAAAGGATCAGTCCCAGCGTTTTTCCTTCGGAAGCGGTCATGATGAATCTCCTCTCTTTATTAAACGAAAATGCGCGGAAAAAGTTTTAATGACTTGAACTTTTAATACGGAATAAAATGCTCCTTATTTTTCCGGAAAATAACTCTCTGCCTTTCAATGATGTGCTGCATGAACTCGACCATGGTTTTGTAGGGCTGGCCCCGCTTTTTTATAAAAAAACGGGCAAGATTTTGAAATTTTTTCCCGTGGTCGTTCATAAAAAGCGAAGGCCATTAAAATCGGATTGCCGATATCCTATAATCCTCAAAATAAATTTTCTTCCGAAAGGGACAGAATCAAAACAGCTCTTCAGAACAACATCCAGGACATGCACTCTTCGCTGGGATAATGATTTAGGGAAGCTTGCTTTTTGGCCCTCGGATGAAGGAGCCATTGAAATAGACGATGTTCTTATCGGGGTCTGGTTCAGAATAAAGTCCATTTTCTGGATTTTTGGAATCATACATCCAATTTTCAATCTTTCCGCTTTTGCCGTAAGAAATGATCATAAAATCATCAACGACACTTCCCGTCATTCCATATTTCCCATCGACTTCTTGGCCGCAGTAGACGAGATAATGATTTCCCCAAGGATCTATCATCGGCAAAGATTTTATATAGAATGGGCATAGGGCTTCATAAAAAGGAGAATTCCGATCGTAGGTCCCTGATTGCTTGGGAGCGGTGGCTTTATCTGTAATATAATCCATAAGCGCTATGCCGATAGACTGGATTTCATTCTGGGCGGTTATGATTTTTTCGGCTTCGGATTGATTTAAAGAGGTTGATTCCTGAATCCAACCGCCAAACAAAAACACGCAAATGAATAATCCCAGCCATGGTTTAAGTTTCATTTTTTCCTCCTTTTATTTTTTTTATTATCTTTGTCACAAACAGGAATCCTCAGACCAATGATCGACATTTTGTCAATCGCTCCGAACAAGCGTGATCCTGATCTTGCGTTCTTTACCGTCCCGGGCGACAGTCAGAGTGACGGTGTCGCCGATCTTATAGCTGTCGATCGTGTTCCGCTCATCTTCGGTGAGCTCGGTCGTTTGAGCCCGAAGCGCGGAGCCGCATAAAAGAAACATAAAAAGACCTGAAATCATGCCTGAGGAAATCAAGCGGTTGATATTTCTTTTTTTCATGGCCGTATTCCTAAGACCATTGTAATTCTCATGAATTTTTTCTTCAATGCTCCCTCCGGCCGTCCTATGCTTCCCCTCACATTTTCAAGATGACGAACTCGACGCGGCGGTTAAGGAAGCGGCCTTCCGGCGTGTCGTTGGAAGCCACCGGCTGGGATTCGCCGAAGCCCTTGGATTGAAGCCGCGAGACCTCGATTCCCGCCTTGCTAAGGTAATCCACAACGGACTTGGCCCTGGCCGCGGACAATTTCTGATTATATTCTTCCGTGTTTTGCGAGTCCGTGTGGCCGCGGATTTCAATCGCCATCGTCGGATATTGCTTGAGAAGGGCGACGAGGCGGTCGAGTTCCCGGCTCGATTCCGGAAGAAGATCGGCCTTGTCGGACTTGAAAAAGATGTTATTGAGCCGGATCGGCGTCTGGGTTTTTATGGGAACGAGCGTCAGGTTGCGCTCGAAAACCTGTCCCTGGGTGGCCTGGGAAAGATCCAGGTTCTCGCTGACGGAATAATAGCCGGGCGCGCCGGCGCGAAAGCCGTAATATTCTTTAAGCGGCAGGGCGATCTGATACTGTCCGTCCCCTGGGTTCGAGTTGGCCGTTCCTATCGGATAGCCGTCGCGCAGCCGCTCGTAGCTGATGGAGGCGCCGAGGGGGCGTTTCTCGGGATCTTGCACCCTGCCGCGGACAAGGGCTACAGGAACGGGGCGGAGCGCTTCCTGGAGCTTGAATTCATAAATATCTTCCTTCCCCCGCTCACCTTCGGAAATGAAGGCGAGAGTGCCGGTGGCGTCGCAAGTCAGCCGATCTTGGCTTTCCGCGGTGTTGATCTCCGGGCCAAGGTTTTGAGGAGGCGTCCATTTGAGCCAGGTGTCGTCGAGCCGGCGAATCATATAGATATCCGACAGCCCGTAGCCGCCTTCCCGGTCGCTCGCGAAATAGACGGTCGCGTTGTCGGGAGCGATGAAGACGCCGTAATCGTTCCGGGGAGAGTTGATGCCGGGCCCAAGGTTTTTCGGCCGAGACCAGGTCCCGTCGTCCTGAAGAAAGCTGACGTAGAGGTCGAGCAGGCCAACGGTCTCGATGTTCATGATGCCCAGGAGCATGACTTTCAGGCTGGGGGCCAGGGCGAAATCGATGCGGTTCGAAGCGTTCATGAATTCCTTGAATTTTAGGTACTCCAGCTCCGACCAGCCGTCCTTGGTTCGATGCGTCAGAGCAAGGATGTTCACGCCATTAATGTATCCCACCATGGCGGCCGACATATCTTTGGGGCGAGAGATGAACAGCGTATTGTTGTCGGGCAGGGGAGTGAAAATGAACGTGTTCGTGTCGGAGTTGACGGGCGGCGGAAGGAGCTTGGCCGGTCCCCAGGTCCCGTCGCTCTGCCGCTCGGAATACCAGCACGTCTGCAGGTGCGAAGGAAGCGATACGCTTCCGTCGATCTTGGTCAGGGTTTGCATAAAATTTCTGAGGGCTTTCTCGTCGGGGTCTTTCGGCAGGCTTTCGATCATTTTCTTGACGTTCTCGTCGGTATAGTCTTCCCGGGTGAAATACAGGATTTTCCCGTCGGGGCTTACGATCGGCGCGAGTTCCCGCGTTGGGCTGTTGATTTGCGGACCCAGTTTTACTTTGACGAGCTTTAGCTCGACGGAAGTCAAGGGGACGAAGACTGTGGTGAAAGCTATCAAAGATACAGTGGCGAAAAGACCCAGAATTTTTTGATATCTCATAGGGCCCTCCTCGAAGACGATCCGCTAACCGGCGGCATTCTGAGGAAATTCTAGCAAAAACAAGAGAGGGAGACAATTTATTCTATAATTAATATGAACGCAATAAATAAGGTGACAACCTAGAGGCGGCGCTTAGGCCGTCCGTAGCCCCCGGACCCCGAGGAACCAGTCCCGTCGGTTCCCCCCGTCGGAAAAGCCGACGGGGCCC
>Ga0315282_10007063_pt1 | contig 18573 bp, 15 predicted proteins | sample YL17G07_20_MG_FD_203693 | JGI IMG/M metagenome (GOLD analysis project Ga0315282, IMG submission 203693) | Sediment microbial communities from Yellowstone Lake, YNP, Wyoming, USA - YL17G07_20 | ecosystem: Environmental > Aquatic > Freshwater > Lake > Sediment | place: USA: Wyoming | collected...
GCGCCCTCCAGGTCGAAATCGATCTCCGTCGCACGCACCAGCGGCGCGCCGCGACGCATCGCCAGGTCGTCCCGGTAGAACGTGATGTCCAGCACCCCGTGGTCGATGTTCCGGCCGGGCAAGTCGTCCCTCAGCCGCCGCACGATCCGCCCGGCCAGCGTTTCGCCCCGCGTGCGGATGCCGATAACGGCAATTCGGCCTTCGCGGGGAATGGATTTGATGATCGCGTCGTACAGCCGCGACAGGGCACGGTTAACCTGCTGAGCGGTCAGTAGCCTGTTCATGGTTCGTATGTGGCCCGTTTGGCCGAATGCCGGTTGCGCCGCGACTGGTCCGCAAGCCCGTCGGCACCGGCTGGCTCGACAGCAAATGCTACCGCCCGCCCGCGGCGAATGCAACGGCGAGACAAGGATTTTGGCCCGACATGCATTTGTGAAGGCACGCTTCATGCCTCATGGAGGCGCCGGGTGGCAAGGCGTGGCCGCCGTAATTTTGGAGTGCGGCGAGCCCTCGCCGCTTTGACACGTCGCGGAACGACACCCTTGCGGTTTCCTCGTCGCCGCACTCCCAAGGGGCAACCCGTTATCGAAGCATTCTCCGCTTTGGCAAACGCCGCGAAACGCGAAGCCCGTGGAGAAGAGGGGTCAGGGACCTTTAGTGCCCTCGACCGCCTGAGGAAGATGCTGAAGAAGTGACGACAACGGTAAGAGCGTCGCTCCGCAACGTGTGAAAGCGGCGAGAGCTCGCCGCACTCCATATGGAGGGCAGGCTGTGGCGCAGGCCGTTTCTTCTGCCGGGTTCCGAGTTCCAGGTTCCGGGTTCCGCTTCTTCCGACCCACCGGCTACTGGCTCCCGACTACTGGCTACTGCCTCGGCGCCCGGCCGCGGTCGTACAGCAATGTCGGCAGGGACTTCCAGAGGCTCCTTGGGGAGTAGAGGCTTTCGACTTCTCCGCGGCAGTTGTACCAGCAGGCGGTGCAGGGGTTGTCGGCCGAGGCGGCGCGGAGGCGCTGGTGGATCACGGCGGCGGAGTCGCTGTAGAGGTTGGCGATGGGGCGGCCCTTGCGTTCGACGCAGATGGCGACCCCGCCGGCGGAGTCGATATTGAAGAACGCCCGCCCGGCCTTGCAGCCCGGCACGCCGCCGGCGAGGTGCTGGTCGAACCGCCGGAGGTAGTAGGGGTTGGACAGGAAGTTGGGCCAGCGGCGGCGCAGCTCGACCAGCCTGTCGCCGACGGGCCCGCTGTGGGCGAAGGCCCTCGAGCCGGTCTTGATCTGCCCGTAGGGCTGGACCATGAAGTACGCGTCGCGTTTTGCGGCCATGTCGAGAAGCGGCTCGATCTGGTCGAGGTTGTCGTTGAGCAGGACGCACATCACGTTCACCCGCTGCCACTCATGGACGCGTGCGGATGAGAGCAGCTCGACGGCCCGCCAGGCGTTCTGCCAGGCGTCGTCCATGCCTCGTGCGGCGTTGTGTCGGTCGGCCTCGGCGTAGTCGATGCTGACCGACACGCCCCAGACGCCGGCCTCCATGAGGTCGCGGGCGGACTCGGGCGTGATCAGCCAGCCGTTGGTCGTCACGAAGGGGAAGTGGTGCTCGCCGACGGCCCTGACGATGTCCGGCAGGTCGGGCCGGATCATTGGCTCGCCGCCGGCCAGGCTGACCAGCATCGAGCCGAAGGAGGCGAGTTTTCGGGCGCCGTCGGCGAACCGGCCGACGGGCGGCTCGGCAGCCAGGCCCAGCGGATCGTGCCAGTAGTGGCAGAACCGGCAGCGGAAATTGCAGCGGTAGGTCACCTGCCAGGCGCACCACAGGGGGTGCCGGGTGACCCAGGAGCGAAACAAGCGGACCTTCTTAGTCGTCGGGCAAAACATATTGGTTTTTTGTAGCCAGTAGCCGGTAGCCGGGAAAAGCAAAAAACGGAACCTGGAACCCGGAACCTGGAACCTGGAACCTGGAACCAAGGGATCAGGAACCGGGATCCTCGCTTTGTGCCTTGGGGCCTGCTCGCTTCAGCGAGCAGGGCGCCCTATTTGTTCTCTATTGTCATTCTCCTCATTCGTTCGCGAACATCTGCATACCCGCCCGAGAGGGGCGGGTCAAGGGCCGGTTTTAGCCGCACCAATCCTTGACAGGCAAGGTGCAGGTGGGATACTTAAAGATAATCTGAGATACTCGATCCGCAGCCGGGCCCGGCACGCCGCGCGTGGGGCAGGCCGGCCGCTGCCATTGCTGGTCGCCGAAAATGGACGAACCCCGGCCCTCGCGAAACCTGTTGCGATACGCGACGGTTGGCTTTGAGTTCTTTCTGACGTTTCTGATTTTCCTGGGGGCGGGCTGGCTGCTGGACCTTGCCCTCGGCACCAAGCCGGGGTTTTTCTTTCTCGGCGGGATTGTGGGTTTCGCGGCCGGGTTTTACCGGATCACGCGGCAGGGCTGGGGCATATTGAAGTGGGCCCAGAAGGAGCACGAGGAACAGGCCAAGCGGCGAAAGAAGGCAAGGAGCCGACGGCCCGACAAGAATTAGAAACCGGCGAGAGGAGCCTGAGTTGATTCTGACGCTTGGCAATCCGCTTTATCACGTGCTCGACGTGCCCTGGCCGGGATTCACCTTCCGCGTCTTGGACGTGCCTTTCACCGTGCTGAGCGGCGGGATCATCTCCATTTTTATCGCGGGCATCGCGCTGGTGGCGTTGATCGTCCCGGCCGCCAGGAAGCCCGGCGACGCGCCCAAAGGCATGCGGAATGTTCTGGAGGGGCTGGTCATATTCGTTCGCGACACGATAGCCCGCCCGGCCCTTCACGAGAAGGCGGAGAACTACCTGCCTTTCCTGTGCACGATTTTCGTGTTCGTTCTGACGCTGAACCTGACGGGCCTGCTGCCGCTGGAGGCTATTTCGCTTCTTCTGGGCGTCAACCGCACGCACCGGATCGGGGGGACGCCGACGGCGATCCCGACGGTCGGCGCGGCCCTGGCTGCCCTGGCGGTGCTGGCGATACTCGGCAACGGCCTGCGCCGCGGCGCCCGTCGCTTCCACGAGCACTTTCCCCGCTCGCCCGTGGTTGTCTGCTGGCTCATGGCGCCGATATCGTGGTTTCTGGCGCTGGCGCCGAACGTCCCGGGCGCCATCGGCAGGGTCGTGCTGCTGCCGATGGCCCTGCTGGAACTGGTCGGCGGCACGGCCAAGTGCGTGGCGCTGATGGTTCGTTTGTGCGCGAACATGCTGGCAGGGCACATGCTGCTGGCCGTGCTGGTGATGCTAGCGCTGATGAGCGTCGCGCCGTTGTTCACCTCGGCCCCGTCGTACTACGGCATCCCCGTGGTGCCGCTGTGCCTGGTGGGAAGCCTGGTCCTGACGCTCATGGAGATCCTGATCGCGGGCATCCAGGCGTTCATCTTCACGATAATGACGGCCCTGTTTCTCGGCATGTATGCCGAGGCGGACCACTAAGCCGCGCTGCGGTTCAGAAAAGAAGGCAGCAGGCAATAGGCAGTTGGAAAAGAAACGTTTGAAGCCCAGGGATAGCAATCCCTGGGAGCCGTCGAATCCTCTTTAACAGGGCACCAGTGCCCAAGAGAACCGAGCGGTTGTTTAGGAGAGCACAGATGACCAAGACATGGAGCGTGCTTGCGGTGGTCCTGATCCTGGGCGCGATGGCCGGGCCGCTGCCGGCGGCGCCGGAAGCACCCGCGACGTCGAGCGCGGGCGTGACAAAGCCCGGGCAGCCGGCGGCCGAGGGCTGGGGCAAGTCGATCGCGGTGGTGGGCGCGTGCCTTGGCGCGGCCCTTGCCGCCGTGGGCGGCGGCTACGGCGTCGGGCGGATCGGCTCGGCCTGCGTCGAGTCCATCGCCCGCCAGCCCGAGGCGGTCCGCGACATATTCGCCCCGATGATCGTGGCGGCGGGCATGGTCGAGGTCGGCATGCTGTTCGCCATAGTCGTCTGCCTGCTGGTCGTCCTGCTGTAGAGCCCGCGGGCCTTCAAGGAACGAGCGATGAGAACCGGCTGATGACGCACGCGCCAGGCGAAAACGTTGTCATTGCCTCATGGGCCTTGGCCGCCGCGGCCTTGCTGCTGGCCACGGGGCCCGCGCGGGCCGCGGGGGGCCAGGCCGAAACGGGCCAGCCCTACGGCGACCTCGGCCAGGCCTTCATGATCCTGCTGGTCTTCGGCGGGCTGCTGTTCATACTGGGCAAATACGCCTGGAAGCCGATCATCAGCCAGATCAAGCGGCGCGAGAAGGAGATCGCCGATCAGATCCATGACGCCGAGCGCCTCAACAGCGAGGCAAAGGACCTCGAGGCCCGCTACCAGGCCCGCCTCGACCGCGCCGAAACCGAAGCCAGGCAGATGCTCGCCAGGAACCTCCAGGAGGCCGCCGCGGCGCGCGAGCAGCTTCTGGCCGCGGCACGCGAGGAGGGCAACCGCACCATCGCGTCGGCCAAGACGGAGATCGAGTTGTTCAAACTGGCCGCCATCGAGGAACTCCAGCAGGCGACGGCGGGCATGGCGGTCAGCATCGCCGGTGAGATACTCCAGCAGAAGCTCACGGCCGAGGCGCAGGAATCGCTCGTCGAGCAGTCGCTGGCGAGAATCCGCGACAAGGCCCGGAAGGAGGGCGAATGAGCCAGCCCAGCGGCCAGGTCGAGACCGTCATGGAGCCCGTCAACGTCTCCGCCGCGACGGTCTACGCCGACGCGCTTCTGGGGCAGTTGCCCGGCGACAGCGAGGCCGAGGAAGCCGCCGGGCAGCTCGACGCCATTGTCGGCCTGCTGGACGGGATCGACGGCTTCGAGGAGCTTCTGACGTCCGCGCTGATCGACGGGACCGAGCGCTGCGACCTGGTGCGGCGCATCTTCCACGGGCGCGCCAGCGAGACCGTCGAGGCCCTGCTTGTGGTCATGGCCGACGCGGGCAGGCTCGGGCTGCTGCGGACCCTGCGCCGGGTCCTGCGTTCCAAGCTCCACGTTCGACAGGGCAAGCTGGAGGTGACGGTGATCTCGGCGGTGACTCTGAGCGACCAGCAGCGTCATCGCGCCCAGCAGGCCCTTGCCGAGGCGCTGGGGGCCCAGTGCGTGCTGACGTTCCGGGTGGATCCCGGCCTGTTGGGCGGCGTGGTCGTCCAGGTCGGCGACCAGGTGTACGACGTGTCGATCCGCGCCGAGTTGCGGAGCGTGCAGGCCCGGCTTCGCCGCGACATTGACCTGGAGCTTCCCAGGCTCAGCGGCCAGGCCCAAACGGCGGATAACATCGAGGATTCGAAAGACAAATGAAGTTCAAGGCCGATGAGATCGCCAGCGTCGTTCGAGAGGAGATAGGCCGCTATCGTGACCGGCTCCGCCGGGACGGCGCGGTTCGGCTGAAGTCCGGGGAGTTGGCGGACGTGATCCGCCAGGAGATAGCCAGGCACCGCGGCGAGATCGACGTTTCGCGCGTGGGGCGCGTGCTGGAGGTCGGCGACGGGATAGCCCAGATCTACGGCCTCTCGGGCGCGATGGCGGGCGAGATGCTCGAGTTCGAGAGCGGTCAGATGGGGCAGGTGTTCAACCTGGAGGACAGCTCGATCGGCGCGGTGGTTTACGGCGACTGCGAGGAGATCGAGGCCGGTCAGGTGGTCCGCGGGACGGGCAGCCTGCTGTCGGTGCCCGTCGGCCACGGGCTCGTGGGGCGCGTCGTGGACCCGCTGGGCAGGCCCCTGGACGGCCAGGGCCCCGTGTCGACCTCGCGGAGCCGCCCGCTGGAGATGCCCGCGCCCGGCATACCCGACCGCCAGCCCGTCAACGAGCCGATGCAGACGGGCATCAAGGCCGTCGACGCCCTGACGCCCATCGGGCGCGGGCAGCGGGAACTGATCATCGGCGACCGCAAGACCGGCAAGACGGCAATCGCCGTCGATACCATCATCAACCAGCGCGACAGCGGCGTGCTGTGCGTCTACGTCGCCATCGGGCAGAAGGACTCCACCGTCGCCGGCGTCGTCGAGACGCTCCGCCGCAACTCGGCGATGGCGCACACGATCGTGGTCTCGGCCTCCAGCAGCGCCGCGGCGCCGCTTCAGTACATCGCGCCCTACGCCGGATGCACCATCGCCGAGCACTTCATGTACGAGCACGGCATGTCCACGCTGGTGATCTACGACGACCTGACCAAGCAGGCGGCCGCGTACCGCGAAATATCCCTGCTGCTGCGCCGCCCGCCGGGACGCGAGGCGTACCCTGGCGACGTGTTCTACCTCCACAGCCGCCTGCTGGAGCGTGCGGCCAAGCTGGCGGAGAAGTACGCCATCATGCCGGCCGAGGCGCCGGAGAACGTCCCCGACGCGGGCGCGGGGCGGAAGGTCTACGTCGGCCCGATCGGCAGGGCACAGGCCCGGCGCGACCTTCAGGCCATGCCGGACGCCGCCGCCCACAAGGTCCAAAAGCTCTTCGGCACGGGCGGATCGATGACGGCACTGCCCATCTGCGAAACGCAGGAGGGCGAGGTCTCGGCCTACATCCCGACGAACCTGATCTCGATCACCGACGGTCAGATATACCTCGAGCCGGGCCTGTTTTTCGCGGGCGTCCGCCCGGCGATCAACGCGGGCATCTCCGTCAGCCGGGTCGGGTACAAGGCGGCCGTCAAGGCGATGAAGCAGGTGGCCGCGAGCCTGAGGCTTGACCTGGCCGCGTACCGCGAACTGGCCGCCTACACGCAGTTGAGCATGTCCGTGGACGCCGCGACGCGCCGCCAGCTCGACCGCGGCGAGAGACTCGTCAAGCTCCTGATCCAGCCGCAGTACAGGCCGATGGCGGTAGTCGACCAGGTGATGGCGATATACGCGGCCACGCGGGGTTTCGTGGACGACATCCGGGCCGACGACGTGCCGGGCTTCGAGGCCGAACTGCTCAAGGCCTTCCGCGAGGAACACAAGGACCTCCGCGCCGCGCTGGAGGCCGACGGGTTCCTGAGCGAGCTTCGCCAGGCCGAGTTCCGCAAGATCATCGACGCCTGCAAGGAGCGGATGAAGTCGCGCTCGCGGCCGGGAGACCCGCCGGCGAGCCCGCCCGGGCCACAATAGCGACTGCCGACAGCGATGCCAAAGACGCGAAACATCCTCAAACGTGTCCGTGCGGTTCGCAGCATCCGCACGGTCACGCGCGCTATGCAGTTGGTGGCGACGGCGCGGTTCAAGGTCGCGCACGACCGCCTCATGTCGTTCTTGCCGTTCAGCACAAACACCCTTGAATTGGTGGCCGACCTTGTGCTTCGCGCCTCGGCCGGAGAGAAACTCCCGCACCCACTGCTCGATCGGCTCACAGGCGCCGGGCGGGAGGTGCTGCTCGTGCTGACCAGCAACCGCGGGCTGTGCGGGTCGTACAACTCGTCGGTGCTCAAGCTGGCGATGAGCCGGCTGGAACTGTTGGGCGGGGCCAAGCGAGAGGTGTCGCTTCACGTGGCGGGCGGGCGCGGCGCGAGGTACCTGCGGTTCCGCAAGGTCCGCGTCGACCGCGAGTACCCGGACTTCGACGACCTGCCGCAATACTCTCAGGTGGCGGCGCTTGGCGACTCGATGATGGCGGATTTTCTGGCCGGGAAGATCGGCGGCCTGGAGGTCGCCTGCACGCGGTTCGTCTCCGGCGGCCAGCAGAAGCCCGCGATCACGAGGATTCTGCCTCTTGAGGACCTGCCGCGGCCTGGCCGGGCCGGCGCGGGTGCGCGGCCGATGGCGCCGTGCGATTTCCTGCCGTCGCGCGATCGAATCCTCATGGGCCTGCTGCCCAACACGGTCCGGCTGAGGCTCTACCAGTGCTTCCTGGACGCCGCCTGCGCCGAGCAGTTCATGCGCCGAGCGGCCATGCAGGCCGCCACCGACAACGCCGACGAAATGACGCACGATCTGCGGATCGCCGCCAATCGCCTTCGCCAGAAGCAGATCACAACCGAGCTGGCCGAGATAATCGGCGGCCGGGCCGGACTGGAAAAAAAGAGGTAAGAGATAGAGAGACAAAGATGTCCGCCACAGGCAAGATGGTCCATATGGAACGTTCACCACAGGCAAGGTAGTCCATAAAAAATGTCCGCCACAGGCAAGATAGTCCAGGTCGTCGGCTCGACGTTCGACGCCGAGTTCGCGGAAGATTCCCTCCCGCGGATCTTCAACGCCGTCCGCGTGATGGACGGCGCCAGGTTGCTGGTCACCGGCGAGGTCGAGCAGCACCTCGGCGGCGGTCGCGTTCGCTGCGTCGCCCTCGGCACGACCGACGGGCTGCGGCGCGGCATGGACGCGGTGGACAGCGGCAAGGCCGTGGAGATGCCCGTCGGCCCGGCGACGCTGGGGCGGATACTCAACGTCCTCGGCGAGCCGGTGGACGACCGGGGGCCCGTCGAGGCCGCGGAGTGGCGCTCCATCCACGCCGCCGTGCCGACTTTCGATTCCCTGGTTCCCAAGAGCGAGATATTCGAGACCGGCATAAAGGTGGTGGACCTTCTGGCGCCGTTCGTCCGCGGCGGCAAGACGGGCCTGTTCGGCGGGGCGGGGCTGGGCAAGACGCTGATCATCCAGGAGCTCATCGCCCGCATCGCCACGCGCCACGGCGGATACAGCGTGTTCGCCGGGGTCGGCGAGCGGACGCGCGAAGGCAACGACATGTGGCTGGAGATGCAGGAGATGGAGATCGGCAGCACCGGTCATAAACTCCTTGAAAAGGCCGTGCTGGTCTTCGGGCAGATGAACGAGCCGCCGGGCGCGCGGCTCCGCGTGGCGCTGTCGGCCCTGGCGGTGGCGGAATACTTCCGCGACCAGGGCGCCGAGACGCTGCTGTTCATCGACAACATCTTCAGGTTCTCTCAGGCCGGCAGCGAGGTCTCTGCCCTGCTGGGGCGAATGCCCTCGGCCGTGGGTTATCAGCCCACGCTCGCCACTGAAATGGGCGGGCTTCAGGAGCGGATCACCTCGACGCGCAGCGGCGCCATCACGTCCGTCCAGGCGGTGTACGTCCCCGCCGACGACATGACGGACCCCGCGCCGGCCACGGCCGTGGCGCACCTCGACGCGTTCATTGTGCTCGAGCGGTCGATCGTGGAAAAGGGCATCTACCCTGCGATCGACCCGCTGGCCAGTTCGTCGCGCGTGCTGGACCCGCAGATCGTCGGCCTGGAGCACTACGAGACCGCACGGCGAGTCCAGGAGATCCTCCAGCGCTACCGCGACCTACAGGACATCATCGCGATCCTCGGCATCGACGAGCTCGGCGAGCGCGACCAGCAGACCGTGGCGCGGGCAAGGCGGATCGAGCGGTTCCTCAGCCAGGCGTTTATCGTGGCCGAGGTGTTCACGGGCAAGCCGGGCGACTATACGCCGCTCAGCGAAACGGTGCGATGCTTCCGCGAGATATGCGACGGCAAGTGGGACCACCTGCCCGAGCAGGCCTTCATGTACGTCAGCACCGTCGAGGACGCCGAGGCCAAAGCGAAAGCGTGAATGAAGAAGGTCCTGGGTCCTAGCTCTTAGGTCTTAGGGTGGCAGAGCCTTGATCATAGTCGCCGGCAGTGGCCGGGACTGTTGCAGAGCTTTGGCACGAGGCGGCATGGCATTAGAGTTTCAAGCCGGGACATGAGATCCTTTTTCAGGTTCCGGCTAGAATGAGTTTAGGCGCACGAGCGACTGCGGCAGAAAAGCCTGCACGGCAAGCGAGAAATGCAGAGTTGGTGGTGCGGAGACGGCTTGAAGCTCTGCCCCCTAAGAGCTAAGACCTAAGAGCTAGGACCTTCCAAAATGGACGTATACGAAGCCATTCGAAAGCGACTTAGCGTGCGGACGTACCGGGATGAGCCTGTCGAGGAAGACAAGCTCCGTCGCATCCTGGAGGCCGGGCGGCTCTCGCCGTCGGCGCGCAACAGGCAGGAGCGGAGGTTCGTCGTGGTTCGCGACGCGGACGGACGAAAGGCGATTGCCAAGGCGGCCGAGCAGCCGTGGATGGCGCAGGCGCCGGTGATAATCGCGGGCGTCGGGCTTACCGATTACGTGATGTCCTGCGGCGTCCCGGCCGACCCGGTCGACTGCGCCATCGCACTGGATCACATGGCGCTTGCGGCCGTGGCGGAGGGGCTCGGCACGTGCTGGGTCGGGCACTTCGACCAGGACGCCTGCCGCAAGCTGCTGGGCGTGCCGGCCAGCGCGACGATCATCCAACTGCTGACACTGGGCTACGCCGCCGGCGGCGCCGATAAGGAATCGCCGAAGAACAGGCTGTCCTACGACAAGGTGGTCTGCAAGGAGACATTCCGCCCGTGATGCGGTTCGTAGTGACGCCGTAAGGCGTTATTGATGACGCCGTAAGGCGTTGTTGGTCCGGGTATGCCCTTACGGGCACACTACAAACGAACGTCGCGGGCAAGTTGGAATTGCGAAATGGTCGGCAACCGCAGGGAATTCCGATGCGACGTGATCACCCCCGATGGCAACGTGTTCTCGGGCGCGTTGACGGCTGCCAGGTTTCCGGCCGAGGACGGCCTGATCGGCGTGCTCGGCGGGCGCGCGCCGCTGGTAATGCTGCTGGGCAGCGGGCCGCTGACCATCCGCCAGGCCGGCGGCGAAGAGGATGTTTATTTCGTCGCCGGCGGGTTCGCGCGGTTCCAGAACAACGCCCTGACAATCCTGGCCGAGCAGTGCCAAGACATCGAGGACATCGACCCGCAAGAAGTATTGAAGGACATCGCCATGGCCAAAGACCTGCCGCGCGCCACGCCCGAGCAGCAGGAGTGTCGTGACGAGGCCGTCGCGGCCGCTCGAAAAAAGTTCAACACGGCCCAGAGATACAGGCAATAACCGTCAGCGATGCAGACCATACGAATAGCCACCCGCGGCAGCCGACTGGCGCTGGCTCAGACCGGACAGGTTGCCGAGATGTTGCGCCAGGCCCACCCGGAGATTTCCACCGAGCTTGTCGCGATCTCCACCTGCGGCGACCGCCTCGGCGGCCCGCTGGCCGAGGTCGGCGGCAAGGGCCTGTTCACCAGGGAATTGGAGGATGCGCTCCGCTCCGGCAGCGTGGACGTGGCCGTTCACTCCGCCAAGGATCTCCCCGCCGCCATGGACGGCGATTTCACAATCGCGTCCGTGCCGGTCCGGCAAGATGCCCGCGACGCCTTGGCCTGCCGCGCCGGGCGGCTGGATGAATTGCCGCCGGGCGCCACGGTCGGCACGGGCAGCCCGCGCCGCCGCGCGCAACTGCTGGCTTTGAGGGCGGACCTGCACGTCGTGCCGATCCGCGGCAACGTCGAGACGCGACTGAAAAGGGCCGTGGGCGAGGCCGCCGACATGGACGCGGTTGTCCTGGCGATGGCGGGGCTTAATCGCGGCGGCCTCGCCCGCCCGTACGGGCAGTACATCCATCCGCTGGAAATCGAGCAGGTCGTCCCCGCCGCCGGACAGGGCCTGCTTGCCCTCCAGAGCCTGGCCGAGCGGGCGGATATCGCACAACAGCTGGCCGCGATTGACCACGCCGATTCGCGCCTGGCCCTGCATGCCGAGCGGGCGGTCCTCCGCGGCCTCGGCGCCGGATGTCAGAGCTGCCTGGCGATTCACGTACGCCGTTGCGGAAATGACGAATGGGGCGGCCTGGCCATGGTCGCCCGCCTGGACGGCTCGGACATGGTCAACCTGTCGTGCCGGTCGGACTGTGCCGATGCTGTGGGGCGGGACCTTCTGGCGGAACTCGTGAAGCGAGGCGCCGTTAAACTTCTTGCCGATGGCAGCGCAGAGAAGTAGTGCTTGATTAATCCATAGATATCGGTATAATAAGAAAGTTGCCGTTTGTTTTAGGTTGTAGGTGCCGGTCGAGGCAACATCGTTGAAGACAGACATGCGGAAGCTGTTGGTGTTACAGGGTCCCGCACTTGAAGCGCAGGGCATTCTGGGGTTTCTCCGAGACCACTTCGAGGTCCGATCTTTCGACGAGTTGGACGAGGCCTTGTCGGCGATGCGGAGCGATCACTTCGACGCCGTCTTGGCCGAGACGGCCGACTTTCTGCCGCTGGAACGCGGCGTGGTCACGCAGCAGGCGGCGGCGGTGCTGGACACTCTCGGCGACGGGGTGTGCATTGTAGCTCCCAGTGGTCAGATGGTCTGGGCCAATCGCAAGATGCGGGAGTTTCCCGAGTCGCTTTTGGGCGAGCTTTGCAGGCTCTGTGTCGAGGCGCACCGGGAGTTCGCCGCCGCCGGCGACGCCGCGGCCGGGCGCGGGCGGCGGTTCTCGCTCATGCCCGACGACAAGAGCTACTACGAGGTCATCTGCTCGCCCGTGCTCGACCGCCAGGGCAAGCTCCGGCAGGTGGCGGCCGTCGCCGTCAACGCCACCAGCCAGCGCCGCCAGCAGCTCAAGTTCAACGCGATCGACCGCGCCGGGCGCGAACTGGTGGGCCTCGAGCGCGACGACGTGGCCAAGCGCGACCCGGCCGAACGCGTGCAGATGCTCGAGAAGCTCATCATCCGTTGCAGCCGGGACGTGCTCAAGTTCGAGCATTTCGCCGTGCTGCTGCTGGACGAGAAGACCAACCGCCTGCACGTGATAATGTCCGATGGCCTGGACGGGAATGCCTTGCGGCACGAGATGTTCGCCACCGCGGAGGGCAACGGCATCTGCGGGTACGTGGTGGCGACCGGCCGCAGCTACGTGTGCCCGGACGTTCCGGCCGACAAACGCTACCTGCCCGGCCTGACCGACGCCCGCAGCAGCCTGACGGTTCCGCTGCGGCTCAACGACAGGGTGATCGGCGCGATGAACATCGAATCGCGCGAGCCGGGGGCGTTCAGCGAGGAGGACCGCCAGTTCGCGGAGATCTTCGCCAATTACGTGGCCTTGGCGCTGAACATACTGAACCTTCTCGTGACGGCCCGCCACACGGCCCACACGCAGTTGACGGGCTCGATCTGCGCCGAGTTGACCGGCCCGATGAACGACATCATCACGGAACTCAGCGAGATGATGGAGGAGTACATCGGCCACGACGACCTTCGCCGCCGGCTGAGCCTTGTGGTGGACCAGGCGGCGCTTGTGCGGCGGTCGATCCAGCAGCTTGGCCGGTCGCCGGGGGCGGGCGTCATTCCGGCCTCGACGCCGCCGGCGAGCGCCGAGCCCCTGCTGGCCGGAAAGCGGATACTGGTGGCTGACGACGAGGAGCCCATCCGCCAGACCATTCGCGACGTCCTGGCCCCTCACGGCTGCCTGGTGGACCTCGCCGCCGACGGCGCCGAGGCCATCGAGCGGATTTCCGCCGGGCATTACGACCTGATAATCTCGGACATCAAGATGCCCAAGGCCAACGGTTACGAGGTGTTCCGCCATGCCAAGGACCGGCTCGGCGCCGTGCCGGTCATCCTCATCACCGCCTTCGGGTACGATCCCAACCACTCGATCGTCCGCGCCCGCCAGGATGGGCTTTCGGCGGTGATCCTCAAGCCGTTCAAGGTCAAGGACCTCATGGACCAGATTCGCGCGGCCTTGCAAGCGGCGGCGAGTAAGTAGTAGTCAGCAGCCGGTAGCCGGTAGCCGGTAGCCGGGAGTCGGTAGCCGGTAGCCAGTAGCCGGTAGCCGGTGAGAAGAGGAGGCAGCCGGGGCCCGACACATAAGACGCTGCCGCGAATCAAGGATCTGATGGAGCAGACGCGGGCCGCGTCGGGGGCGGCGGAGTAGCGAAATGGTAAAGCCCCCGCCCCTTTACGCTCACGACCCAGGCTTGGTGCGAGTTCGGATCGTAGGCGACGGCGGTTACCGTTTCAGGCGAGTTCGGATTAGGACGCGAGGTCCGAATGTACAGCACCATGGCCTTCAGTTCATCATCAGGTTGGAGAAACCTGTCGTGGACGGGACTGTAACCTTTCTCGAATAATGGCGATGCCTGTTCCCACGGGACCCTCGTGAAATGGGCAGACAGGAAATTGTCAAAACTGGCTGGGACTGTCCATTTGAAGAGGCTCAGCAGGTCCCGCGACTTCTCGTCCGGGCTGATTCCTTCGGACATGCCCGTGTGCACGCCCTGCGGCAGAGTCAGCCCGGGGATTGGCTCGGCGTTCGTCAGATACACCTTCACCGCAGGGCGCGGGAGTTGCTGGCGGCGGTCAAAAGCAACTGTCAGGCAGAACAGCAACACACCCAGTGCGAATATGACGAAGCCGCCGATCCACGCGGCCTGCCTTCTCCTGTGCAGCCCTTCCACGATAAGGACAATGCCGAGGAACAACCCCAGAACCAGCCCGATCAGCCCCAGAAGCATGACGGCTTCTTTCATTCGGTTTCACCTTGGACGTCTTTTTCAATAGTGCCGCGCACAGAAACTTCGAGTCCGGTCCCTGTTCCCGCTTAATCCCCAGGTTCATGGTTCCCGATTCCGCCTTTGTCTTTACCGGCTACCGGCTACTGGCTCCCGGCTACGGGCTACTGTTTTTCCGACAATTCCTCCATTACCGCCGCGTCTCGGGCCGACAAATCCGGGTATTTCTTGTTCGATCCCACGTCCGGGCGGCGTTTCCAGCTTCTGGCGCAGCGCTGGTATCGGTCGCGGGAGTCCTGGACCTCGATGTCGACGGAGGCGCCCTCGGGCAGGTCCTCGGCGAACTCGACTCTGGCGTAGCCCACGCCGAGCAGGTCTTCCAGTTCCGGCCGGTAAGTCTCGATGACCTTCCGCAGGGCCTCGTCGCCGGCGCGGACGAGCAGGACGGCCTCGACGTCGAGCGGGTTCTTCACGCCGGCGTTGCGCAGGGCCTCGAGCTTGACAAGCCCGGCGTCGCGGAGGTCCATGAGTTTGTCCCAAAGCCAGGCCGGGCCGGGGCGCAGTTCGTCCATGACCCAACTGGCCTGGTCGCCCTGGACGGGGCTGATGTCCTCGGCCATGTCGAGGATACTGTCGTCAAAGTCCGGCAGCAGGGCCAGGTGGACGCTGTCGGGCCAATCGGCGGGCTTTGCGGGGATGTGGCCCCATGCCTCCTCGCAGGTGTGAGGCAGGATCGGCGCGAGCAACTTGACCAGCGTGCAGAGCATCAGGTGGATGACGCTCTGGCTGGCGCGTCGGCGGATGGCGTCGGGCGACTCGCAGTAGAGCCTGTCCTTGACCGCCGAGAGGTAGATGCTCGACGCCTCGACGGTGCAGAACTCGTACATCCGCCGCGCGGCCTTGTGGAACTCGTAGACGTCGTAGGCCTCGCGCACGTCGCGGATGAGCTGGTGGATCTTCATGAGCATCCACCGGTCGACGGAGTGGTCGGTGGGATCGACGGCGTCTCGGGCCGGGTCGAAGTCGCTGCACGCGCCCATGCAGAACCGCATCGTGTTGCGGATCTTCCGGTAGGCGTCCTCGGCCTTGGCGATGAGGTTCTCCCCGCAGCGGACGTCGTCCTGGTAGTCCTGGCTGGCGACCCAGAGGCGCAGGATGTCCGCCCCGCGCTTGTCGAGCTGGTCGATCACGTCGATGGTGTTGCCGCTGGACTTGCTCATCTTGTAGCCGTCCTCGTCGACGACGAACCCGTGCGTCAGCACCGTGCTGAACGGCGCCTGCCCGCGCGCGCCCAGGGCCGGCAGCAGCGAAAGCTGGAACCAGCCACGATGCTGGTCGGAGCCTTCGAGGTACATGTCGACGGGGATCGTCTCTACGAGCCCGCGCTTCATCGCCACGGCGTACCAACTCGTCCCGCTCTCGAACCACACGTCGAAGATGTCCGTGCCGCGGCGCAGAGATTCCACCGGGAAGCTCTCGGGGTCTTCCACGGCCTTGTCCCTGGCCGGGTCGTAGTCGCCCAGCAGTTCAGCCGGCGTCGCGGTGAACCAGGCGTCGGAGCCGAGGCGGGCGATGGTGGCGGCGATGGCGCGGACGCTGCCCGGCGTCATCAGCGGCGCCCCGGCCTGGTTGAACATGGCGGGGATCGGCAGGCCCCACGCGCGCTGGCGCGAGATGCACCAGTCGGGCCTGCTGTCCAGCATGCCTGCGATTCGGTTGCGGCCCCACGGCGGGATGAACTCGACGCCGTCTTCCGTGTCGGGCCCGCGCCGGCAGCAGTCCATGGCCATGTCCCGCAGCGAGCGGGTCGTGCCCCGAAGCGGGCGGTCGACGGCGATGAACCACTGCTTGGTCGCCCGGAAGATGGTCGGCGTCTTGCTCCGCCAGTCGTGCGGGTAGCTGTGGCGGATGTTCTCCTGGAGCATCAGCGTGCCCGCCTTGTCCAGGCGCTCGGCCACCATCGGGTTGGCCTTCCAGACGTCCACGCCGCGGAGGAACTCGGGGGCCGTGTCGTCGAACGTGCCGTCGTCCTGCACGGGGCAGTAGATCTCCAGCCCGCACTTCAGGGCCGTGCCGTAGTCCTCCGCCCCGTGGCCGGGAGCGGTGTGGACCAGGCCCGTGCCGTCTTCGAGCGTGACGTACTCGGCCGGAACCACGGGGCAGGCCTTGTCATCCATCAGCGGGTGGGCGTAGCTCAGACGTGCGTCGAGCAGGTCCTGGCCCTTGCAGGTCCCCACGACCTTGAAGCCCTGGAGGAACCCCGGCCTGGCCGCGCCCAGCGCGGCGGCGACCTTCTCGACGAGCCGCTCGGCGATCACCAGCAGCCAGGTCCCCGTGCTCGTCGCTGCCCGTACGGCGGCGTAGGTGTAGCCGGGATGCACGGCCACGGCCAGGTTGGCCGGCAAAGTCCACGCTGTGGTGGTCCATACCAGCAGGGCCGGCGTCGCGCCGCCGGACTTCGGCAGCGCGTCCAAATTGCCGCCGGTGAGCTTGAAGGCGACGTAAACGCTCGTGTCGTCGCGGTCGTGGTATTCCAGTTCCGCGTCGGCCAGGGCGGTTCGGTTCTCGATGGACCAGTGAACGGGCTTGAGTTGGCGGTAGACCAGGTTCTGGTCGATCAGGTCGGCGAAGACCTCCAGCACGGCCGCCTCGTACCGCGGGTCCATGGTGATGTACGGCTTGTCGAACTCGCCGATGACGCCCAGCCGCTGGAACTGCTCGGACTGGACCTTGGCGAAGTGGTCGGCATAGGCCTGGCATTGCCGGCGAATCTCGACCGGCGAAAGGTCCTTGGCGGCCGGGCCGAGCTCCTTCATGACCTTGTCCTCGATGGGCAGGCCGTGGCAGTCCCAGCCGGGGACGTAGGGCGCGTCCAGACCGGTCATGTTCTTGACGCGAACGACGATGTCCTTCAGGACCTTGTTCAGGGCGGTGCCCATGTGGATGTTGCCGTTGGCGTACGGCGGGCCGTCATGCAGGACGAAGCTTTCGGCGCCGTCGCGCGCCTTTCGGATCCGCCCGTAGAGGTCCTGCTGCTTCCACCGGGCCTGGATGGCGGGCTCCTTCTGGATCAGCCCGGCCCGCATGTCGAAAGCGGTCGTGGGCAGGTTTAGCGTGTCCTTGTAGGCGTTCTTGTCTTTGCCGGCACTCATTGTGAATGAGACTCCCTTGGTTGGGCGCGCCAGGGCACACCGTCAGCCGCGAGACCGGAGAATTATATCGCCCTCGCCGCCGCGGTCAATCCAATACCCGCCGGGCTTGCTTCGGGCCGAAGCATGAAGAACCTTTCTGAAGATACTTGCGAGTTTCCATATCGCGTCGTACTAAGATCATTTGGCAAGGCCCCAATAAGTAGGCCTGAGCATTTGGGCCGATCCGCCGGTGTTGCGACATAAAGCGTCATCCGGTGGCAGGCTGAGGCAATTGTGGAGTTTTGGGTATGGCCGAGGCATCGGAGTTAGGCGATCCGGGGCGCTCCGACGCGCACGGGAAAAGCAAGGGTCTCGACCGGCGGCTCAAGGGCATTCTTGACGGCATTGGCGAGGGGTTCTTCTCACTCGACAAGGGGCTGATAATAACCTACTTCAATCCGGCGGCGGAGGAGTTGCTCGGGCGCAAGGCCGGCGACGTTGTCGGCCGGCACCTGTTCGAGGAGGCGTTTCCGGAGACCAAGGGGTCGATCTTCGAGCAGAAGTACACCGAGGCTTTGCGGACAGGCCGGCGGATGCGCTTCGAGACGTATTTCGGAGTCGCTCCGTACGATAACTGGTACGACGTTCGGGTTTCGCCCTTCGACGGCGGCATCAGCGTGCTCTTTACGGTCACGACCGAACATCACCGCGTGATCGAGGCCCTCGATGCCGGGCAGGCGCGGTTCCGCGAACTCTTCGACAACATGGGCTCTGGTGTGGCCGTCTACGAGGCCAGCGCCGACGGCCGGAGCTTCTTCTTCCGCGACATCAACCCGGCGGGTGAAAGAATCACGGGCGTCTCGAAGGGCCAGGCCGTCGGCCGAAACGTCGAGGAAGTCTTCCCGGGCGTCGAGAAAATGGGCGTCCTGGGCCTGCTGCGGCGCGTCTGGCGGACAGGACAGGCCGAGAGCCTGCCGGTGGCAACATACCAGGACAACCGCACGCCGTCGCTTTGGCTGGAAAACTACGCCTTCAAGATCGGCTCGGGCGAGGTAATCGCGATCTTCAACGACTTCACCGCGGAAAAGCGGGCGTTGGAAGAGGTCCGCAGCGTGGCGCGTTTCCCGGCCGAGAACCCCGACCCCGTCATGCGGGTCAACAGGGACGGGGTGCTGGTTTACGCCAACGA
>Ga0315282_10007064_pt1 | contig 18573 bp, 25 predicted proteins | sample YL17G07_20_MG_FD_203693 | JGI IMG/M metagenome (GOLD analysis project Ga0315282, IMG submission 203693) | Sediment microbial communities from Yellowstone Lake, YNP, Wyoming, USA - YL17G07_20 | ecosystem: Environmental > Aquatic > Freshwater > Lake > Sediment | place: USA: Wyoming | collected...
GAATACGGCCAGCATGTCAGAGAATGCATGGAAAAAGCTGACTTGACAATCATAAACGACGGTACTGTGGAGCAGTTCGAGCAAAAACTCGACGAAGGTTTATGCCAATTCCTCCAATAGGGCTATAAGAAGTTCCCTTTTCCATTTCTTTATAATCTCCTCTTTTTTTCAACGTAGATATGTTTTTTCTTATTTCTTCCTCTGCCTTCAGAGCAGCTTTTTTGTCATTCCCAATCCCTGTAGTGTTTCCAACTCCTATTACAACAATAGTGCCTTTCTCCTTGGTCCTTTCTATGGAAGCATCGAGAGCTCTCATCACCCTGTCAACAGAGTTCAAAATTTCCATCATCATCGGCATTATTGCTTCTTCTGGCAACATCTTCACAATGATCGAATCCAGGGGAATCTGTCTCTCAGTTGATATGTTCTCTATATGAGTCCTCTCCACTCCGACACCGCCGAGTGCAACTCCTACACCTTCTGCAACTGAACCTGTTCTCTCTCCCTCAAGCTTGGCAGCAGCATCAATCGTTATTATCTTGGCTATCTTAGTCCTCTTTGAAATTTTCTCAATTGCCTTATCTAAGTTTCCCAATCTCCCGCCCGGACCTTTCGCCTTTATAATTATGACCTTCCTGCCCCCCATAGTCCTGTTAGCTATCAGAGTGTCTTCTACTATTTCTTTGGGTTTTGAGTTTTCGAATAAATGAGCAGCTACGAGCGCACCGACCGAATCTCCGATTGGCCATCCGTTTGTCAACGCCTCAGTGCCCTTTAACAAGGCTTTCGAAAGTCTTTCCACCATCGGCATCTGCATCTGGAATATCATACCCAGCTGGTAGTTTTTAGTCTTCTTTATTATCTCTACATAATGCCTTATCAGCTTCGCTATCTGGTTGAGGCTTACAGCTCCTGACAGTCCCATCATCACGTTTGCCTGTTCCTCCTCCTCGAGATGCGGAGCTATGGTCTTGACGAAATACTTGAACCTCTTCTCCTGTAATTCTACCATATGCTCTATCTTTTTGACTATGCCATAAGGATCCAGACTGACAGGCTCTATGACAAAAAAATCCAGAAAATTTGTTACCGCTTCTCTGACATCTTTGCCCTTTCTTGAAACTTTTTTTATCACTATGTTTCTGCCATTTTTCATCAAACCTTCTACCATGAGGGCCTTCTGCTCGAGTTGACTCAGTATTTGGTAAAGTAAAATCCTTGGATAGAAATAGAACATTACGAATAGCAGTGCGAACCAGATGATGTTGCCTATCCACTCTCCACCAATCTGCATTTGTAAAAACAAGATTATTACCCTCTATTTATCTTTTATAACTTTACTTGACATAATTAAATATAGTTAAATATTTATAAACTTGGTAGATTTGATGAAGTGGAAAATTTGGTTTGCAGTTTTCCTTGTAATAGCTATAGTAGGGCTTATGTTCTTAACACAGCAAGGGATTATTTTTAGCAAACTCGTCGGAAATACGTTGAGCGGGTTCTTGTCCAGCTTTGGTGTGAAAATTCCAGGACTTCCCAGCCTTCCCGGTTTTCCTACATTCACTGGAGGAGAAGGATTCTCTATGACTGTTTCAATGGATAAAAATGCTCTGAACAATAATGTTTTTACAGCAACCAACTCTGTGATGCTCTTAGATGGTTTGTGCGTCAGAGATATAACGCTCGGAGGCACTCTGGTAAAAAAGTTTTCAGAGTCATGTAAAGTTGAAATATACAACAGCAATGGGAGAATTGATTTTAGTGGAAATGGAAATTTGATAGTTTCTGTCAGCAGTCCTTTGGTGAATGTTGATGGTAAGGATATTGCTCCGTCCAAAGGCACGTTTGATGTTAGCTTGGAGTTGGTTCCATCCAACCTTTCAATACTCGGGATTTCAAATGCAGGACTCAGTCTGAAAATTCAAAATGGAGAAGCCACAAAACTGAACAGCGACGGCAGTATAAGATCTTTGGAGAATCTGTACAACGAAACTATACAAATAAATAATTTCATTGGCAGTATAGTGCTTAAGAATAGTGATTATCTCTTACGAGGCCTTTCTACACAAATCAAAGGAGAGACTTTTAACTGGTATTGATTAAATTAATTAGATAGAATTAAGTAAAAATATAAAAACAATTTAAAAACAATTAGGAGGTTTTATATGTACGTTAGTACGAAAAAAGGTGAGAAGCCCAGAGAAGAGCGTAATGTCGCTCTTTTTGTAGATGGGCCAAATATGCTTAGAAAAGAATTCATGATAGACCTCAGAGAGTTGAAAAAACGAGCTCAGAGGTATGGCAGGGTCACGATAGCCAGAGTTTTTATAAATCAGTTTGCTCCGGAAAAACTTATAGAGGCCATAATCAACGAAGGTTACGAAAGTGTAATGATTTTGGCACAGAAGGAGGAAGAGGCGAACGATGTGGACGTGGCTTTAGCAGTCAGTGCAACTGCAGCAAGCCTGTCTCCTGAAGTCGATGTTATAGCTCTGGCAACGAGAGATGCGGATTTTCTACCTGTCATACAGAAATCCAAGGCATCTGGTAAGCTCACAGTACTTTTCGGAGCCGAGCCTGGTCTTGGTAGTAGTCTGAAAAATTCTGCAGATTTTGTGGAAATACTTTGAATTTTTAAAATATTTTGGAAGAGGGGAGAAAAAAATCTCCTCACTTCAATCTTTTTCTAGATTTCTAACTCAACAAAAGTATAAATTTATTAATAACCAATAATTTAATATAAGATTCTTATGGGTTTGTTAGACATTCTGAAAAGAGGTAAGGAAGAAGACATTGTAGAGCTACCTGAAGAAGAAGAACCTAAAGACAAAATCAACGTGAGAATCGAATCTATGACCGGAACTGGAGATGTGGACAGATTTGCACAACTCTTAAAACAGGGAAACATTCTGGTTCTCAAAACGAAGCAGCTTCAGAGGCAGGACTTGGGTGGGTTTCAGATGGCTGTTCAGAAATTGAAGAGAGTCTGCACGAGTTACGGATTTGACATCGCAGGAACTGAAGAGGGATACTTAGTAGTCACACCGAAATTTGCAAACATAGTACGAGTTTAAAAAAATCAAGTTATTTTCTTCATTTCAGCCAGGTTTTTGATAACAAATTTTGCTCCATTTTTTCTCAAATCTTTCTCAGAATAAATTCCGGTTAAAAGGCCTACGGGAAGCATCCTAGCTCGCTTAGCAGCAATCATCTCATAGATTGAATCACCAATGTAGATACAATTTTTCGGATGGACTTTCAATTTTTTAGTAGCTTTCAATAAAGGATCTGGGTAAGGTTTGTGCCTTTTTGTATGCTCTCCTGCCACGACAACTGGAAAATATTTTTTTATTTTAGTTTTTTTCAAAGCGATGTTTATATTTACAATGCTTGCAGAGGAAGCGATTGCCAGTTTTATATTTTTATTTTTAAGATAATTCAAAACTTCTTTTACACCTGGCACCAGACTAACTCCGCTTTTTTTAATCATTTTTCTATAGAGTTCTTCTTTCTCGTTAAGGAATTTCTTCACATTTTTTTCAGGCAATTCAGGCGCAACTTGTCTCAATATTTCCTTAGCCGATATCCCAAATCTTTTGTAAATTTCGCTCTTTTTTATTTTTATTCTAAATTTTTTACCAATTATCATTATGGCATTAGCATGATCTTCATAAGACTTTATTATGACCTGGTCAAAGTCAAAAATAACAGCTTTTGTGCCATTTCTCATAAAATTAATTTTGATTTTTTAGTATAAGATTTAAATACAGAAATCAAAGATTTTTTGTAAGGTGAGATTTTCATTGATGTCAAAAAAAGCTCTGCAAAAGGAACGAAAAGAAGGATTTTAGTACTCTGTGCTCTACCTTACACAAATGCGATCCCTCACATCGGTAACATAGTCGGTTCTCATCTTCCGGCCGACATTTTCGCTAGATATTGTAGACTTAAAGAACATGAAACCATTTTCATTGGTGGTACTGATGAGAACGGCACTCCTACTGAAGTTGCCGCCATAGAACTAAAAATAACTCCTAAGCAGCTGACAGATGTACTTTACAAGACGCACAAGAAAATTTATAACTGGTTTAATATTTCCTATGATAATTTTTCCAGAACTTCTCTACCAATACACCACAAAACTACTCAAGAATTTTTCCTGAAAATCTACAAGAAAGGTTTCATAACAGAGGAAGTTTCGAAACAACCTTATTGTGAAAAGGATAAACTTTTCTTGGCTGACAGGTACGTGGAAGGCACTTGCCCTGTATGTGGATATGAGAGCGCTCGTGGAGACCAGTGTGAAAAATGTGCTACTCTTTTAGATCCAGACCAGCTGATAAATCCTAGGTGTAAAATTGATGGGAGTACGCCAATATTTAAAGAAACAAAACACCTTTATCTCAATTTTGAAAAGATAGAGGGAAAATTGAAGAGTTGGATAGAGGAACAAAAGAATTGGAGAAAGCAGGTTACTGCTCTTGCCCTGAGCTGGATAAAAGAAGGTTTGAAAAAGAGGAGTATAACAAGGGATTTGAAGTGGGGGGTTCCGGTGCCGATCAAAGGATATGAAAACAAGATATTCTACGTCTGGTTCGATGCTCCGATAGGTTATATTTCCTCGACAAAAGAATGGGCTGGAAAAATTAGAAAACCAGAAGAGTGGAAAAAGTATTGGACCGATAAAAAAACACATATCTACAATTTTTTGGGAAAGGATAATATTCCCTTCCACACAATCTTCTGGCCGGCTATGGTGATTGCACATGGTGATTATAATCTGCCTTATGATGTAGTAGGTCTTCAGTATCTGAATTATGAGGGAGATAAAATTTCGAAAAGTAAAAAATGGGGAATATTTTGTGAGAAAGTTATAGACTCTGGTGTAGATGTTAATATTTGGAGATATTATTTCACTTATTTGATTCCGGAAACAGACGATACTGAATTCAAGTGGAAAGAATTTGAAGACAGAGTAAACGGTGAGTTGGTAGGTAATTTAGGGAATTTTATTCATAGAACATTGAGTTTCATCTGGAATAATTTCAAAGGCGAGATAAAAAATAAAAATATTAGTTTTTTCGATAAGCAACGCCTGCGAAGTCTTCAGAAAAAAGAAAAGAAGATAGACTATTTGTTAGAAAATGTGAGGTTGAGAGAAGCTCTAGCAGAAATTCTTTCGATATCGTCTGAAGGAAACAAATATTTCCAGGACAACGAGCCGTGGAATCTGATAAAAAGAGATAAGAAAAGATGTGAAAGTATTCTGTATTTCTCTGTGAACCTCTGCAAGGATCTGGCGATTCTAATTTTTCCTTACCTACCGAAATCTAGTGAAAAAATTTTCAACTATCTTAACTTACCCAAAAAAGCTTCGTGGGATGATTTGGGAAAACCATTAAAAAAAGTAAAAATCAAAAAACCAGAAATCCTTTTCCAAAAGCTCCTGCCCGAAAAGATAGAAGAATTGAAGAAAAAAGTTACCGAGCCCACCCGATTGGAAGAACTTTTTAAAGATTAAAAATAAAGTATGATAAAATAAAGTATGATATTATGACAGACATATCATTCAAAGAGTTTCAGAAGCTCGATATTAGGGTAGGAAAAATATCAAAAGTAGAAGAAATTCCTAAGTCTGAGAATCTTTACAAGTTGATAGTAGATTTTGGTAATGAGCAAAGGCAGGCAATAGCTGGACTGAAAAAACATTATACTCCACAGGATTTAGAGGGTAAAAAATTTGTTTTCATATTAAATCTAGAAAAAAGAAAACTGATGGGAATTGAAAGTCAGTGCATGATATTAGCAGCAGTAGATCAGAAAGGAAACATCGCAATAATCCGGCCTGAAAAAGACATAGAAGTCGGAAGTAAGATAGTTTAGGATTTATTTTCTTAAATATAAATTAAAGTTAAAGGTAAAGATGAAGAAAGTAAAAGACTACATGAAAAAAAGAGTAATCTACTTCTCTCCTGAAGATTCTGTATTCAAGACAGCAAAAGTTCTTTCAAAGCACAACATATCCGGAGCGCCAGTGGTAAAGAATGGTAAAGTCGTAGGAGTAATAAGCGACACAGATGTAATAAAATTCATACGGTTGAAAGTTCCTGGACAAGGAATTTTAACACACGAACCTCATATGCTGACTTTGTTGGTAATGAATCTTCTAAAAGGACAAATAGACTTTAAGCGTGAATTGAAAAGGATATCAAAAATAAAAGTAAAAGACATAATGTGTAAGGATATAATTTCTGTCTCACTCGAGGCTTCTATACTTGAAGCAGCTGAACTTATGGAAAAATATGATGTCACGAGACTGCCTGTTATAGAAAAAGGTAAACTCCGGGGTATAATTTCTAAGACAGATATGATAAGAGCTTTGATTGAATAAAAAGTGCGCTGGAGGCGAGATTTGAACTCGCAAGTGGTTTCCCACGCAGGCTTTCCAGGCCTGTGCCATACCGGATTAGGCGACTCCAGCACTAAAACAATTCTATAATATATGTCTATCTTTTATATAGTATGAAAAACTATTCTGTTTGTTATAAGGTGATCCTATACCAATTATTGAAGTAAAAAATCTTACCAAAATTTTCAAGGGTAAGACAGATATAACAGCAGTAAACGACGTGAGCTTCGATATAAACGAGGGTGAAATTTTCGGACTCTTGGGTCCTAACGGTGCAGGCAAGACCACTCTTCTTTCAATGCTCGCTACACTTCTCATACCAACTTCTGGAACCGCGAAAGTAAACGGTTTTGATATCCTGACTCAGCCACACCAAGTAAGAAAATCCATAGGCATGGTTTTCCAGGATCCTTCTTCCGACGATTTGCTGACAGGATATGAAAATCTCAAGCTACATGCTATGATGTATGGCGTTCCTTCTGATGTGAGAGAAGATAAAATAAGAAATGTTCTTAATCTTGTAGACCTGTGGGAGAGAAAAGATGACATTGTAAAAAAATATTCTGGAGGCATGAGAAGGAGGTTAGAGATTGCTAGAGGGTTGCTTCACCATCCGAAAGTTTTGTTTTTGGACGAACCCACGCTTGGTCTTGATCCTCAAACAAGAAAGCACATATGGGAATATATCAAAAAGCTAGTGAAAGAGGAGCACATTACTATAATTCTTACCACACACTACATGGATGAGGCTGATATGCTATGCGATAGGGTTTCTATAATTGATTCAGGCAAAATAGTGACTCTCGATAGTCCAGAAAATTTGAAGAAAATAATCGGGGGAGACATGATCAGAGTAAAATCTAACGACGGTGACATCGATGTTGTCAAAAAGATGAAATTTGTGAAAAAAGTTGAAAAAAAAGGAGATACCATAACTTTGACTGTTGTGGATGCCAACAAACATCTCAAAGAGATATTGGACAGTATTGGAAATGTGGAGTGGGCAGAGCTTAGTTCACCCACACTCAATGATGTCTTCTTACACTTCACTGGGAAGGAGATAAGGGAAGAAGAAGGTAGCTCGATAGACAGAATTAGAGATCATTTGAGAGCTAGAAAAGGGAATTGAATTATGGGAGAACTGACAGGACTTTATGCAGTATGGTATAGAGAGTTTAAGGTATTCACAAGAGAGAAGTCTAGAATTGTGACGTCGATAATCAATCCTATTCTCTGGCTGCTGCTTTTCGGTGGAGGGTTGGGAGCATCAATCTCTTTCGGCCAAGTGAACTACCAAACTTTCATTTATCCAGGTATGTTAGTTATGGTTACGCTGTTCGGTGGTGTATTCTTCGGGGCCTACATAGTCTGGGATAAGAAAATTGATTTTCTCAAAGAAGTTCTAGTGTCTCCGCTCCGGAGAACCACGATATTTTTCGGAAAAGCTATGGGTGGAATAACCGATGTGATGATACAGGTGACAATATTATTCTTACTTGGCCCACTTTTCGGACTGCAGTACACAGTCTTCAGCATTGTCGCTTCGTTTCTTGCTATTTTTTTACTTTCGATAATCGTAGTATCGATAGGTATAACTATAGGAAGTGTGATGGATTCGCCTGAGGGATTCAACCTCATAACTACTTTCATGATATTCCCGCTCTTTTTCCTCTCGGGCGCATTGTATCCCCTGAACAATCTACCGAGCTGGTTAGGAACTCTCACAAAAATTAACCCCTTGACTTATGCTGTGGACGCCCTACGTGGTACGATTCTTAACATGAATATTATGAACCTTTTCTTTGATTTTTCTGTCCTAGTGGGTCTGGCAATTGTTATGGTGATAGTGGGCACGTACGCTTTCAAAAAAATGAAACTATAAGATAAAAAAAGTTTATCTTCTGAATTTCTCAAAGTAATTTTATGATTTACGATAGCAACAAAGTCTACAGCATAGTCCACTGGTCTGTCCATATAGTCATCGCTTCTCTGCTCGTCTTTTTCACCAACTTCACCTTATTCGGAACTTACTACCTTAACTTCGACATTTATGGAACGAAAGTCACCTATCATATTTTAGACTACTTTTTCATTTACGCCGTTACAATTATCGTTGATCTGGACCATTTGAGAGTTTTGAAAAGATACGGAATTGAAGGTCTTTTGAAATTTGCCCATAAGAGAATACAATATCCATTTCACAACTTTTTCTTCATAGCTTTCCTCTCTCTCGCAGCTGCTATGGTGGCTATGGCAGACATAAAATGGCTCGCTGTGATACTTTTAGCACCAGTTCTACACCTTCTTTGGGACATGTTTGAGGATGTGGTGATTTTCAAGACTAGCTACAGGAAGTGGGAGAAGACATGGGGTATTGGTAGTAAGGATTTGGAAAATCTTTGGAAAGAGATGGAGAAGGTAGAAAGGGCAAAATAAAAATATTAATGAAAAGGTCAAGTCCAATGTTTTATTTAAGTATGCTTTCCACAAGTAGAATTAGGAGGTAAAATCAATATGGCAAAAAAACCATTTGGTGGATATTCGATAAATTTTAAGAAAGTTGCGAATGTCCCGTTGAAGGACGTCTTTGGCACAGGGGCATTGGCGCCTAGCCAGATGACAAAGAAACTTTGGGTTTTTGTAAAAAGAAAAGGTCTGGCCAGAAAAGGCTAGATCTTTAAATTTTTCGCTCAAAGCACGTGAATTTCCACAATGTCCCCATCTTTTAACACATATTCCAGACCCACTTTTCTTCCAGAAAATGGCGTCTTATCGAAAATTCTTGCGAATCTGAAATTTTTCAACCAAGCTTTGTTTATCCTCTCAATCAAATCTTTAACACTACTTCTGCTTTTCAGAACAATTGCCTTTTTCTCAACCTCTTTTCCAATAGGTTTCGTGAAAATCCTTATCACATCAGACTTTTTTATTATCTCGTTCAAAAGTTCGGAATAATTTTTATTTTCTATATTTTCATTGATGAAATTCATTAATACTATCTTATTTTTTCCGTCTAGCTTGTTCTCTTTTAATATCTCTTCCATTTTATCCAACTCTTGCTTTGTGTTGGTCAAAATTAGAAGAAGGTCAGAAGTGTGCGCTATGTTCATATGTTTCTTAAAGAAGAACGAGGGTATTTCTACAAACTGTATGTTGGCTCCTTCGAAAAAGCAGACGCCTGTTATCGGTTCCTTCGTCGTGTAAGGCTTTGAGTTAATCTCGACAGAAGCATTCGTTAAGGATTTCAAAAGCGTACTTTTTCCACTTTGTGTGAAACCGAGTATCGAAATCAACAAGTCCTCAGTTTTCTTTATAACTTCTTTTTTTGCAGCACCTGCTCTTCTGGATTTTTTCTCTAATTCTTCTTCTAGCCTAGACATCCTCTTTCTCAAATCTGCCATTAAATTTTCAGTTCCCTTATGTTTCGGTGTGACTGACATCAGTTCTTTCAGAAGTTCTATCTTTTTAGCCAGATCCTTTTCTCTTCGATATTTCTCATCTATTATTGACCATTCGACTGGAAGATTCGCTGGCATAATTAATAACTCTCCTCTTCTTTGAAAATAAATTTAAATCCTTTATATTCTTCTTTATTATCACGACGAGATATTATGAATTATAAAATTTATTCCTCAGAAACCCTTGGTGCTATCACAAAATTCATGTGGCATTTGTCACCGCAGTTGAACTCAAGTTTCATAGGATAATCCTGGCCAAAATGTATTTTTACAGAATCTGCAATCTTTGCCGCTTTGATCATCTTCTTCAGGTAATCTAGAGGATATCTGGCTTTTGCGCTTCCTTCTACTTTGAGGTTAATTAAAGACTTGTCGCCTTTCTCAAGCTCTAATTCTGCTCTACTTATGTCCCCTTCGCCACGCATGCTAAATCTGCTCGGAGTGATTTCAAAAAGAACAGAGTCTGCAACAACTTCAGCATCTTCTATCCCAGAATGGAGAATGTCAGGATTGAGCTCTACGTCTGCAGTAAATTCGAGCTGGTCTATCGGAGGCACTTCTTCCTGGGTCAAGTTTATGAGAGGTACAATAAATTTCCTTTTCATAGAATTTTGCATGAGTATTTCAAGTTTAGAGGAATCATGTAAAGTGAGGGTAATCTTGTCTTCCCCACCCACCCTCTTCAGCACAGAGAGAAGAGTTGAGACATTCACGCCTATTGTCTGATCTTTATCAGTCTCAAAAGAGTCAAAAGCGTTTGAATTGAGCTTAAAGTCAACAACAGCGACCATGGCCCTGTCCGCAGCTACTAGTGAAAGTCCGTCCTTAGAAATTTTAAATAGACCTTCATCTATCAGTTCTGCTATTGTGGATATGGAGTCTACAAGTAATCCTTTATCGCTTATTGTTGCTTTGAACATGATTTATTCAAATCCTGCTTTAGTATATAATTCATTAATTTTCTTATAAAGATTTAAATCGAAGTCATTTAACTTTTGTACAAAATCGAGTTTTGCCCTTCCGTCCACCATGCTACAGAACGCTCTGACAATTCTCCCTTTCTCCATTTTCTCCTCAGAAAAAATCTCTACTTCACCTGTTACATCAGAAAGAATAAAAGAGTTTTCCATAACTTCTAGAATTTTTCCTGCTAAAGCTACTTGCTTATCTGATTTTGAAACACTTGAAATACTTCTTATTTTGTAAACCATTCTAAGCTAATTTGAAAATTTGAGTATAAATTATTTATTAGGTTGTGTTTTTTCGATAAGCAACGCCCGCGAAGATTTTAAAATTAACTAATCAATGATTTCAAAATTTTTGTAAAAATCTTAACGCATGTTCTTTCAGCACATTTTCAAAGGAAATAAATAAATATTCTTGTTTTGGGTGTTCTGATTCAATAAAAGTTCCTATTCCAATAAGAGATGGTGGTGAAGTACAGCCGACATATGTACCATAGTAAATATGATTTATCAAAAACGGTTTATATCCTTTAAGTATTTTTTGTAGTTCTCCAATTGCAAATCGATTATAATATTTTGAAAGTGGTGTGTAGTGCATATCTTCAATCAAAATTTTTTCTGAAGCATCACATAACTGTTTTCCGATATTCGTTGTAAAGCGGCTAATTACATACATTTCTTTTACTCTTTCTTCATCGAGTTCTAATGAGTTGATTAACCATTCTCCACATTCTTTAGATTTGAGTTTTATTCTACAAGGTATAATTTTTTTTAAAGTTTCTAAGTTTTTCATCAGTTCCTCTTTACTAGGACTTTCACTTTCCAAGACTATTGACATAATTAAACTCATAGAAGTGAATTTTTAAATAGTTTTAGTAAAGATAGTTCAAAAAATATTCTATCCGTAACTTCTCCAACTATATCCGCATTTTTTACATTTGTAGAAAAGCGTAGGTGGTTCATCAGCTGCTCTCGTCTGTTGCATCCACCAATAAGCTTCCATGTTCTCGCATTTGGGACACATTATCTTAGTCAGAGGAAGTTCTGCTAACCCTTCGTCTTTTCCAAGAACAACCACTGCCTTTTTTTCTTCATGCGGCTCTTCAACTATGGCCAGCTTTTCCCCTTTGGGCGGTTTGAATTCTCTTTTACATTTTCTGCAGACTAACATTAAGCTGGTTTTTTTCTTTTTCACAAGCAAAAGCCCGCCGCATTTTTCACAAAACTTAAGTGCCATGTTTATACCCCTAAAAGTTCAGTAAGTAATACCTTAAAATAACCTAATTTCGGGACTATAAAGATTACCTTTCCATGTATTTGAGATTTTTTAACGTTGTACTCGTATGGGTTTTGACCGAAGTTATGATCTCCCTTTGTCTGGAACGTACCGTCCGGATTGATTGAGATTACCCTGTGAATTATCGGAGCGCTTTCCATGGAAACCGAGTAAACTATCACATCTCCCACATTGTAATTGTCAGATCCCTGCAATATCGGCATGTCCCCTCTTTTAAAACCATCATTGAAAGGAAATGTTGAAAATTTTTCTTTTCCTATGCCTACATTTTCATAAAAACTTTTACAAACGTTCCACCAGTTGTCAAAACTCTCTGTGTAATCCGAAACTGTGGTATGACATGGCGAGCCCTGTGCGTTGATTCCATGATCCATACTTCCACTGAACACAGCCACCACGGGCAGATCTGTTTGTAGCAAAAAAGACAGAACAACGCTTTGAAGTAGGTAAGCGAATAAAATCCCGAGAAATGCATAAAAGATATACCCGAACCATCCTTCTGTCAAACGTTTCCAGATTTCTCTGATTTTTCTAGGCCTTTCCATAACTTTCCCCCTTTACAATGCCAGTAGCAATAAGATGTGCGACACGCAAAGGTTCTGGATACAAAGCGTGCGTGCAGCTAAGTTGGATTGCCTCCTCGGCATCTTCTTCTGAAATTCCGACATTCTGATAAAACAGCTTTTCTCCATCTCTGAGGTTACATGTCTTGATTTTTCCCGCACTTTTAACAATCTTCCACCTTTTCTCGAAATCTTTGAAATTTTTCAGAGCTTTTTTCACATCTTCAAAATTGGGAACCTCTCTATTTACAACGATAACGGGTAGACCAGTCTCTTTCTGAAGTTTTTTTATATCTGTTAAGTTGAATCCACCAAAAGTTATCCCGTCCAACATTATTAATTTGAGTTGATTTTTATGTCTGCTGGAATTGACAAGTTTAATCATTTTTTCTGTCGAGTCCAAACCATCAATGATAACTTCAGTCTTGAGTAAACCGTCCATAAATTTTCCTCCACGAAAAACAACTCCTATGACTGGAATTTTACCTTTCTGCTTGAACTCGAAAGGTCCGTCGTCAAAACCGAGTATCCTTATTTCTTCTTTTAGCATATCTTACAAGAAAAGATGTTATAATTTTTAATATTTAAAGGCGAAAAGAGATAAAGTGTAGTTATGGTGAAAAAAGCTTTCCCAGAAGCAATGCAAAGACTGTATTTCAGAATGTTTGTGTGTAGGGTGTGTAAAAGTAAAATAAGAGCAGACCCCATGAAAGTGAGGCTGGGAAAAGTTAAATGTAGAAAATGTGGATCTCGAATTCTAAGACCTAAGAGAAGACCCATTTAGTTGAGATAAGATGCTAGAGTACATAACAACACGTGATTTGCAAAATTCCAAGGGTGAAATGAAAGGGAAAATAAGAATTGTGAAAAACAAGGAAGATTCTTTTGCTGTGGTGGATTTTACTTGTCCTGAATGTGGCTTCAAAGAAAAATCACAAAAAGAATGGAAAGAACCTTTTATTGAAGGAGAGGGCATAAATAAGAAATTCAACATTGTATGTCCGAAATGTGGATACAAAATAAAATTGATGAAGCTTAAGAAAGAAATTAAAAACAAAGATAAAAAATAATTTTAAAATTTCTTAAGAATGTCCTCAAACGCATCTACGACTTTTTTCAATTCAGTTTTAGTCAGACCGTAAGTAGAAAGTTTGAAATTTTTTGTCAAACCCGGTTTGATTCCCACTACCCCCCTCTTTTTCAGTTCATCGTATAAAAAATATCCCTTTCTCGGATGTTTCTGAGAAATTTCATAAAACTTTGAAGCTTCGAAAAACATCAAATCATGATTGTGTGGTTTTTCACCCAGCTGCTTCAATCCTAATTTTTCTAACTCTCCCGAGAACCATCTGGCCTTCTCAACTTCCTCATCCCATTTTTTAATTCTTTCCACTACATGAGGAAAACTTGTAATAAGAGTTATTATCGTCGCTCCGCGCGCAGTACACCCTAATAGCTCAACCTCTTTGTTCTTGAATTTCTCGGATTTTTTCAGAAGTCTTTCCTCATATTCTTTTTTCATTCCAATAATTCCTATCGGCCCTGATGCTGCCATGCTCTTGTGTCCCGAGCCGACGATGAAGTCGCAATCAATCTCCTTTGCAGAAATAGGCATCCTGCCGACTGCGTATGCACCGTTGAGCAGGAAAGGTATTTTGTACTCGTGAGCTATCTTACCAACTTTCTTCGCATCTGTCAAATTGCCGTAATTCCCATCAGGATACGTCAAAAGAACCAAAGACGGCAGCTTACCTGTATCTTTCTTCACTTCCTCTATCGCTTTTCTGTAATCTTCAGCATTTATTTTGAATTCTGGATAGCCATTGTTAGGCACTTCCTTGATTTTCACTCCCGCTCTTTCTGCTGCTACGTATGTTGTGTAGTGAGCGTTTTTGTCTACTACTATTGTGTCGCCAAGCTTGCAAATCGAGTGCATGACAAGAAAAATTCCCTCTCTGGCACCGTTTGTTATTCTAACAACATCTATCTCGAGAAACTTTGGAAGAATATCGTAAACGAATTCGTAAATCGGCGGAGTTTTTATCAGATCTAACCTCCCCATGCAAAAATCGCAAACCGAGTAGCCATCTCCCCACATTTCCAGAGCCTTTTTTGACTCGGGTGGAAGTATGCCTCCACGCTGCAACGGATCGATGTTGATAAACTTCAGATGTTCTCTCTTGATGTTCTTGAACTTCTGGAGGTCTTCCTTCCTAATCATTCTTTAGCCTCTGAAAGCAGGCAGCCGGATTTGAACCGACATACGCTGGTATCAACCAGTCATCATTAACATCCTAATACCAACTGCAGCCAGCTGCCTAACCGGATTCGGCCATGCCTGCATAGACTTATTTTAAAATTCGTTTCTTAAGAGTTTAATCTTATTGGCAATATCTTTAGTTTATTTGTAATCCGTCAGATGGCGCAACCTGAAATCTCGGTTGTTTTGTAACCATTCATCTGCTTTATCAGGAAAAAATAACTTAGTCCTACCAGACATTCCATATCCTGCAGAGAGTTGATATTTTTTTACAATGGCACTTACGCTCATCACATAACCAGCTTTTTCTAAACTATAAAATGCTTTGTTCATTATAGTGTCCGTCTCGTTTAAGTCTTTACATATTTCCAAAAGTTTACTTCGGGTTATTGGGTGTTCTGACATCGATAAAATTTTCAATATGAAATCGACTAGTGTTTTCTCCCTCTCGGCCATTTCTCTTATTTTTCTTCTTGATATCATAATTTTCACAATAAAAAGAATAATTCAGTGATTTTATTTAATCATCTCATAAAATATTTAAAGATGTCAATTATGGGTTCTGTCGCTCCAAAGGTTGCCAATTCTACTGTCGCAATCGGTTGCTCATGGAGGTGTTATGAATGACTGAAAGCAAATTTATAAGTCTAAAAAACAACCTTAGAAATAGGTACCAACAGAAAAGGTCGAAACCTATGACGATTTGTATTGGTGCAATTTGTGAAGAAAGGAAAAGGGCAATAATAATTTCTGATAGAATGATTACAGATGAAGAATTATCAATAGAATTTGAACATCAAGAATCAAAAATTTTACCATTATCAAATAATTGTGTAGCAGTAACATCTGGTTCTGCACTATTTTTTCAAGAAATACTTGACCCAATAATTGTTAAATTCAATGGCAAGTCTTCCAAAATTTCAGAAATTGTTGAAGAGATAGCAAAATCATATTCTAATGTTCGAAAAAAGAAAATAGAGGAGTTATACTTTAAACCGATGAATCTTACGATAGAAAATTTTAATCAATATCAAACAAATTTGAATGAAAGGATTATAGAAGGGTTAGGTAGAATGCTTGAAGAATTTGAATTTCCTGGAGGGTTAGAAATTTTAGTTATAGGCGTTGATGATAAAGCTCACATCTATCTTATAGATAATCCAGGTATATCAACTCTTCTTGATTCAATAGGTTGGGGTAGTATAGGAACAGGTTCACCTCATGCAGAATATACTTTTATAGCCAACAAATATTCTACTAAATTATCGTTTAATCAAGCACTTTATTTAACATATCAATCTAAAAGGCGAGCTGAAGTAGCACCAGGTGTAGGGGAGGATACAGATATATACTATATTGATAATAGTGGAATTCATCAACTTTCACCAGATAGCAAAGAAAAGTTAAATAATATCTTTACTGAAAAAGAAAATTCTATTAGACCGATAGAACAAAAGGTTATGAATGAAATAGCAAAGTTGTCTTTATGGTAAAAAGAAGAAGAAAACGAAGAAAATCCATATGGGATTTCAAATGGTAATTTAACTACTAATTTTTCTTAGGCTTTAAAATGATTTTATTTTCTTTTGTGTCAGCACTTAATTCAATTCCTTCTTTCCATCCAACTTCTTTAACTTTTTCTGGAGGAATAACAACAACCCACTTAGGATACTCTATATTACCAGCTTTTCTTGACAACTGCTTTTGTAGTTTCATATGATAACTATGGATTTCAAACCTTATAAATCTGTAGGTACCGATAAATATAAATACTTATAGGTACCTATTATATGATATGGAAAACGATAGAATGATAAAAGGTTATTCAATCTTGGCAAAAGGGGATATGCCCACTTCAATTAATAAAGAGACTTTTCTAATTCCATCCCAATCTGGTAATGGCAAATATAAAGTTACTGTGAAAAACAGTTGGTCTTGCACTTGCCCAGATTTCAGATTTAGAAATGTAGAATGCAAGCATATCTGTTCTGTAAAATTATGGTTAAAACTAAGACAGAAAATAAATTCACAAGACACCTTAGAATTAGAAAATGAATTAACTAACAAAACAAAATGTGTTTATTGTAATTCTTTGAATGTTAAGAAAAATGGCAATAGAAAAACCAAGAATGGATTGAAACAAAGGTTCTATTGTGAAGATTGTAAGAAAACATTTATTTCTGACGAGGATTTTGCAAAGTTCAAAGCAAACCCAAAGATAATTACTTTGGTCATAGACTTATACTATAAAGGATTGTCATTAAGGGACATTACAGATACTATTTATCAATTCTATAACATCAAACTGCATCACGAAACTGTAAGAAGATGGATAATGAAATTTACTGTAGCTATGAATAATTATGTCAATCAATTACAACCAAAAGTAAGTGATGTTTGGCATATAGACGAGCAGAATATCAAAGTTAAAGGTAAATGGCTGTGGTCTTGGAATTGCATAGACGAAGAGACAAGATTTATGATTGCTAATGCCATCACAGAAAATAGATTTGTTTATGATGCGAGACAAGTTATGCAGAATGCTAAAGCAATAACAAACGCCAAACCAGAGTTTATTGTTACTGATGGTCTTAATGCCTATGAAAAAGCAATAAGAGAAGAGTTTAAGATGGACTTGAAAAGAGAAGATAGCGTCAAGCATGTTAGATTAGAAACTGTCAGAGAAAAGCCAAATAATAATTTAGTTGAGAGATTTCATGGCACATTCAGAGAAAGAGACAAGGTAATGAGAGGTTTCAAGTCAAGAGTTACAGCTAAGGAATTGACAGAAGGATTTAGAACATATTATAATTTCATAAGACCACATATGAGTTTGAATGGTCTAACACCAAGTCAAGTTGCTAACATAGATTTACAGCTTGATAGAAATAGGTGGTTATCATTAATAAGAAAGAGTCAGTAAAGATAAATTTAAATTCAAACAAGAAATCTAATCATATGGAAATTAAGCCAAATCTGATAATTCAAGGGGATTGTTTAGATATTTTACAACAAATGGATTCTGAAACTGTTGATTTAATTTACATAGACCCACCCTTTAGCAGTAATAGAAATTATACTGGGATATGGGAAAAAACGGGAGAAGAGTTGTCTTTTGAAGATGTTTGGAAAATGGGTGTGAAGGGTTACATAGATTGGTTGAGACCAAGAGTTGAGCAATGTTTTAGGGTTTTGAAAGAAACTGGTTCTTTTTATATTCACTGTGATTGGCATGCTTCACACGAGATAAAGGTAATGATTGATAGTTTGCTCAGAAGAGAATTTGGAAGTGCCAGTTTTAGAAATGAAATAATTTGGAAAAGAACAACAGCTCATAGTGATACAAAGCAAGGAGCTAAGCATTTTGGTCGTATTCATGATAACATATTTTTTTACACTAAAAGTGACAAATACACTTGGAATGTTCAGTATTTACCTCATAATGAAGAGTATGTTAAAAAATTCTATAAGTATGTAGAATCAGGTACTGGAAGAAGATACATGCTTGATAATTTGGCTGGACCTGGCGGAGCCGCTAAAGGTAATCCCTATTACGAAGTTATGGGTGTCAAGAGATATTGGCAATTTTCAAAAGAAAAAATGGAACAATTAATTAAG
>Ga0315282_10007066_pt1 | contig 18568 bp, 25 predicted proteins | sample YL17G07_20_MG_FD_203693 | JGI IMG/M metagenome (GOLD analysis project Ga0315282, IMG submission 203693) | Sediment microbial communities from Yellowstone Lake, YNP, Wyoming, USA - YL17G07_20 | ecosystem: Environmental > Aquatic > Freshwater > Lake > Sediment | place: USA: Wyoming | collected...
TCTTCCCGAGCTTGTTGTTAAAAGAACCGCAACTTGTTCCCAAATAGACATACCAAAAGTAGTATTCACCGATTGAATAAATGAAAACATGATGTACCTATCCTTACCAAGAAGCCTATAATGAAAGGGCATAAAAGCTGTCTCAGGCTTATATGTTCGTAGTTTATCCCTTACTGTATTTAAAAGAAGCGTTTTGATTTTTGTTGCCGTTTCGTTTGATAGAGACATCTTTATCTCCCCATTTCTTGATTGTTTTCTAATTCTTCCATATCCTCACCCTAACTCTCCTGACTTAAAAAGTTAGGAGAACTTTTTGCTATAGGGAAGTGATTTTATGAATGCTGCAAAAGCCAAATATTTAGAAAAATTTATATTTCAAGAATTCACCCTCAATTCTCCATTCTTATTTTCTTTCATTATCTATTTTAAATTTTTACATAGATTTTTGTGACAGAATCTCCATTGACAAAGATTTTAATTTGGCAATAATTAATATTGAGAATGGATTTTGTTGTATTAATGAGATTTAAAGTATGCTGTATTATTTAGGCGAAAGGAGGATGAGAAATGACAAAAATTGCCAACAGTGTATGGGAATGTGTTTTTTGGCGTATCTGCATTGCATCTATACTGCCAAATCGGAAGTATAAACGCATTGCAGATATGAACAAGTTATACGCAATTCCGCCCCGAAGCCTGAAGATGAGAAAAGGATTAATAAAATTGAAGCATTATCCCATAATGAGAGGTGGCTAACATGAACATAGTAAAATTCCTTGACGAGATAAAAGAACCAACAGTTTCGGAACTTGGAGGTAAGGGATATTCTTTAGCTATGCTTATCAATAATGGTTTTGATGTTCCTAAAGGATTTGTTATAGAATCAGATACTTTCTTTGATTATTTAAAGCAGAATGATCTAGTGAAGGAGGTAGAAAAATTGGTTTCTGAGATTAACGAAGGTAATTTTCAAGAGAAAAGCAAAGAAATCAGGAATATAATCTTAAGTGGCAAAATGCCAGATGGAATTACATTAGAAATAAAAGAAAATTTAACTAAGCTGAATGTTCAATATGTGTCTATAAGGTCATCAGCGGTAAGTGAGGATAGTTTAAAGGCATCTTTTGCAGGATTGCACGATACATTCTTAAATATAAAGACCAATTTGGAATTAGTTTTAGAAAATATAAAGAAGTGTTGGGCGTCTCTCTTTAACGAAAGAACAGTAATTTATAGAATAAAAAAGAAAATCCCTCACTTAGAAGGAATGGCGATTGTAGTTCAAGAAATGATGCCAGTCAAAATCTCAGGTATAACTTTTACTGTGCACCCTACAGACAAAAAAAGTTTATTAGTGGAAGCGTCTTATGGTATATGTGATATGGTCGTGAGTGGTAAAGTAGACCCTGATGATTATACGGTTGATAGAGAAACATTAGAAATAGTCGAAAAGAAAATCGAGAGGAAGGATAAAATGAGTGTAGTAGAGAGTGAGAAAGCTAAAGTTATAAAAACTAAAAAAGAGCTAACTGAGAAGCAAGTTTTATCAGATAATAAAATAAAAGAGATTGCACAAACTTGCTTAAAGATCGAGCAAATTTTTAACCATCCCCAGGATATTGAATGGTGCATCTCAGATAATAAATTGTGGTTGCTCCAATCAAGAGCGATAACAGGGGTGATAAAATGAGAACAAAAAGTATCGTTAAAAATATATCTGCATTTAATAGGTCCTTGAAAAAGGTTAAAATTATAATCTCAAATGTATTTTATTTAATATCAAGGAGGTGAAATTATGGGTAAGTTAATTGTATTAGGAAATTGTTCGAATCAAACATCACAATACGAGACAACCAATTTCGTTATAGATACGGGAGAATCAAAGATTCTTTTGGATGCGGGACCCGGAGTAATAAGGCAGTTATATCGGGTTGGTTTATCGGCAACAGACATTGATCTTGTCGTAATTACACATTCGCATGGCGATCACACGCTTGGTTTCCCCTATTTCCTCTTTTATAACTTCATAGAAAGAATTCAAGGTAAAAAGGGGCCGGAAACTATACCGGTAATAGCGTTACGAGAAGTGTATAAAGGAATAATGGATATGTTTGCTTTCTGCTATCCTCCAGGGAAATACCCAAATTTCAGTATAGAAAATTGGGAAGCAAGCCCCACTGAGTTAAGCACATTTCGCTTTAAGGACATTAAGATTACAACAACACCTGTCACGCATGCCGTGCCTACAATCGGGATTCGATTAGAATTTGATCCAACCAAAATATCATTCTCAGCCGATACGGTTTATGACGAAAGATTAGTCGCTCTTGCAAAAGGATCCCATGAATTAGTTCACGAAGCTTTTGGTAACTCAGCGGTAAGTGAAATAGCGGCTCAAACAAAACATGCAACAGCTGAATCCGCAGGAAAAGCGGCTCAGGATTCGGGTGTTCAGAAACTTATCCTAAGTCACATATCCCCCATCTTTATGGATAAGACAGATCTTCTGATTAAAGAAGCTAGTAGATACTTCAAAGGAGAGATTTTAGTGCCATCTGAACTTCAAGTAATAGAAATATGAAAGGGGCAAGGGATAGGATTGAAAATCATATTAAAAGGAGCGGCTGCATCACCAGGTAAAATTAAAGGTAAAGTAAGAGTTATTAAAAAACAAGTTGAGACGAATATTGAAATAGAAAAAGGAGAAATTATAGTTATTTCTTTTGTAACACCTTTTGTTTTTAACTATATTTTCAAGGCAGGAGCCATAATTACCGATCACGGTGGAATTACTTCACATGCGGCAAATATAGCAAGAGAACTGGGAATTCCATGTATAGTGGGTACCGAAAAGGCTACCCAAATATTAAAGGATGGGACGGAAGTCATTGTAGATGGTGACAATGGAATCGTATACAAGGAATAATACTGACAAACTCATAGATGAATTCTGCGAGGTAATAGCAGTAGATCTATTGAACAGAAGTAAAGAACCAGGTGTAGATGTTTGGCCACGGCCAATATTTTCTCCTTCAGAAGGAGTGTATTTTATTCATAAAGAACTGCTTTCTGGCTTACATACTGTGCTTGAACTCCTTGAACAAAATGGATTAACTTCGTTAGAGATTGCTAAGTTATTCATGTATCCTTCTAGGATAGTTCATTTAATGTATCAATTTTTAGAAAAACCTACAAGTAAGATAGAAACTCATAGGAGAACCCAAGTTGCTAAAAATTTGCTTCAATATATAGATATTTTGAGAAATGGAAATTTATTTTGTAAAAATAAAAAAAATACTGTTTGGTCATCCGAAGAAATAACGAACGTTCTTTCAAACTTACCTATTAAGAATGTAAGCAACCTTTCCGAAGCAGAAAAGACCAAAAGTATTGTGTCTCAAATTATTGTAGCACTATCATGTTACTGTGAACTTCTTTATTTTGCTAATCTCGCTTTTGGTAGAGAGTATCACGGACCTTATGTAGTGAATTTAGGTCAAATTTTGGTTCGAGAATTTTATGATCTTAAACCGTCATTTTGGAATTTTAGTCAGAATTTTCCTTTTACAACAGCCAAATTTCTAACAGTGTATCCTCAATCCCTCGAGATACAATTTGATTTTGCAGGGCGCTTGTACATACATCAACCTCTCGGTCCTCAGCTCTTAGGAATTTATATAGAAATAGATGGAAAACCGATTTCTGTTGAAAATGAAAAACTTGAACAAATATTTAAAATGATACAGAAGTCGATAAATGAAGCTTTGAAAGAAATAAAAGATATGACAAAAGTTCAGCTTATGACAAAATATGTAGAAGCACACTTCTGGGTTTTAAAACCTCTAAACGATCGAGTAAATATAGAGTGGCAGCCATCCCAAGAATTATATACACGTATTCAAGTAGAACAACCTGAGCCTCATCATCTTAGAATTTTAAAGACTCTTAAAGATTATACCAAAGATGAACGTGTGAAGATTATGATGATGTTATTTGATCCAAGGTGTTCGTTTGATGATATAAAACAGTTCGATCCGAGATTTTAGTATGAAACAAAATCATAAATTCAATGATGAAAAACATCTAACCTTTAAGGATGTTACTTTATTTATTTTGTACACAACCATGCTAGAGGAAATACCTAATTTCCAGAATATTCATAAAAATTTTCCAGACTGGAAAATTGAAGATGAGAAAGTAGATAAAAAGTTTTATTACTCACGTTATATAGATGCTGTGTCACCTTGCAAAGTAATAACTATACCCAATCTCTATCTCAGAGGGATAGATACTAATTCTTTTAATTCGATCGTTCTCTCCGAGGAAAATATTTATCAAAAACTTGTCGAAAATAAACCTAAATTTTTAGATGGTACAACATTAAATGTGAAAGTACGGGTATACCCTGAACGTATGTGTAGTTTTATTTTGCGGATGGATTTGCGTGGGGAATATGAAGCAGAGAATTTGATTGCTTTGATTAACGGTCTCATGGACCGAGGAGCAAAAGTGGTATTAGAATCTGGTGAATCTGCTACATTAACAGGCATTCTCTATCCTTACTACTCGGCACTATTAAATTCCACATCGGATTCTCAAAAGACTTTTTCATTTTATGAGTCGTTTTCTATTATTGCTCCAAAATACATAGAACCACAATTAAGGGTGGAAGACTATTTTAATGAGCCTTTTAACTACTATCTCTTTGGTGTTGCCATTCGTAGGCTTGAACACTTTCGGGATATTAACATGGAATTGGCTAAGCAAAACCAAAAAAATATAGCTTTATACGGCTCGGAAATAGTTATGCTCAACTATCATAATATGTTTGCTTATGTGAGCGAAAAACATCTGCCTATTGAGTTTTATTTGAGAATAATGGAATCACTAAAATCATTTGCTGCTATTTTACATTATTACGATATAACAACTTATAAACAATTATCCGCTATTAAAAAGTTTCCGACAAAATTAAGAGAATTAAAACATATTACCGAAAAATTAGAACACACTCGAATAAATGCTTTAAAAGCCATAGATACTTTTAGAATGCTAACCAGTGCTTCGGCAACCAGGATAAGAATGTTGATGGATCACGGGATAAGAATTTTTGAACTAAATTCCCTAGAAGAGAATTTAAATTATAAACTTCATGAGATCGAGGATTTATTATCTAAACAATACAATTTGCAATTGCAAAAACAACTACAAATAATAACAATAATTTTAACTATATTTGCTACAATCGTTGCAGTAGTAGGGATTATAGGTTTAGATAGATTAGTTGAATTTGTTAAAAAGTTATTTGGGAGTTAAAAATGAGAAAGGCTGTAAACCTATCTAATAGTTCGAGATGTTTTAATAAGATTTACGGCGTCGGGGCGGAACTCTCCGCTTTGCTTTGCAAAACTCCGACCCTATCGGGTGTGTATAACAGTCGGGTATCTGGCTCACTCGCCTTCGGCTCGTTCGACCCAAGTTTGCGTCGCTACGCTCCGCAAACTTCAGATACCCGTCAGCCGTTAGACGAATACTTTATTATAGGAGGGAACTTATGTTAACTACAAAGGAGAAACGTTTTGCAAACAGACTTGAGGAATTAGTACAAGAAGGTGGCGAAGTAGCAAAATTAGAAAAACCATCGGGTTTGGGATCCGAAGCTTATATTCAAGGTGAAGATAAAGTTGCTTTACATGCATGGTTATCAAAAGTAGAAAATATTATCACTAATGTATTTGGTCAGAATAGTGCACAATTTAAACACCTTCAAAGATTAACTTCAGGACATGTGGGACATTCATATGATATATATCCAATTGTAGGATTATTAAAAGGTGCTCAGAATGATCTTAAAAACGGTTTTCTAATTAAACAAGAATTTATTTTAGCTGGTGAAATGTTTGATTCTATTTTAGAACAAGCTAAGTACTTAAATAATAATGGGTATAGAGATTGTGCAGCTGTACTTGCTCGGGTTGTATTAGAAGATGCACTTAAACGTATTGCTGGAGAAGAGGGAATTGATAACAATAAAAAAGCTTCAGAGATAAATACTGAGTTGAAAAAGATTAATAGATATCCACAACCTCAATGGCGTCTTATTGAAGCATGGTTAGATATTGGTAATGCTGCTGCTCATGGTAAGTTTGATCAGTACTCAACTGATGAAGTAAGTAAAATGATTGAAGGTATATATTCATTTTTAGCAACAGAATTGTCATAATTGCAAATAAGGCGATGTCGCCTAATAAAGTATTCCTGTTATACCAAAGCCGGCATCCTACAGGTCATTGTTTTAGGCAATGGTATATCTCCCAGCCGATGTACACGCTATTCATTATAAAAGATGAATTGTTATGAAATTTGAAGAAAGAGCTAAAAAATAAGTAAGAATTATTGGGAATGATGAAAAATACTATCAATACTTTCAAATTTCGAAGGAGTATCTATTAAATTACTTTTTCTCTATAAGAAAAGCATAAATCTAATTTATCGGGCAAGACTCTAAATCCTGTGCCATGATCGTGAGGCCTACCATCAGGATATTGTCCAATTCGAATATCCACAAGGATAACTTTTTCTTTTAACAAACGGACAAAGTTTTCAAAACTAAAACCATTTAACAGCCATGCCTCATTAAACCAAAACTCTTCATTATCCCTCTCTCCTCTTGTATCCGCTTTCACATATAATATCTTTGGAAGTTTTCTTTCAAAAGAACTTTTTAATGTTTCTTTGTCCCAATAACCTACAATCTCTTTATCTACGGTTATAAGATTTACTCTATCTTCGCTAACGTCGACTTTGAATCCAGGTTTTCCTTTTAGTTGATTATATTCTATAGCATTTACTGTAGTGTGTAATTCTTTTCTTTTGTTGCCTCGTCTTGATTCATAGCCAAAACTTTCTAATAAAACAGAATTTGCTCTTTTAGGAAGAGGTGATTTTGTAAACAAAGTAAGCATACTAGAAGTGTTTTTTCTTGCTGATTTAAGTTCTGTCTTAACCCCATTGGGACTTGAAAAATTATTCTCAATTATTCCTAAAAGGTCCTCCAGTGTTTTTCCAATTCCTGTAGTTCCTGCTCTGTGCGTTTTAATATATCCGGCCTCTTTTATTACTTTTAGTTTTTCTACCATTTCTTGATATGTAATCATGGTTTTCTCCAAAAATCGAGTATATACTCAAATGTTGTGCTGAGAGTAATATAATTACTTGGCCAACCAAAAATACCTACTTTGTTTACTAAGTTTCTTTTATCCCAAATAATAATATTTCTAAGTTCATATCCGACTTTTTCCATAGCTTCTATAATATAAATATGCGTAGGATAGCGATGATTGTCTTCCCATAAATCATTGATATTTATAACGCAGTGTGCTTTAGGTTTCAAAAGTGGCAATATCCTCTTATAAATCTTAGAAAGTTCATCTATGTATTCTTTAATCTTCATAGTTCCAAGATCTCTTGGATTATCTGAATATTGCTGAACCTTCTTATAGTGCTTATTCTGTCTTAGGTCACTACGGATACTCTTATTTAATCTCTCATGATTTAACATATTGGAGTAAGGTGGTGAAGTAACACATAATGAAACTGTTTCTTTATCAAGATACTTTAAAATGTTTATTGCATCATCACAAATTGCGATTTGTTTTGTATTCTCCCCAAAGTTTAATTGTGCATAATTAAGTCTTTTATTGGTAAAATCAATATATTTTTCATTAAGATCAAAGCCTACGGCATTTCTTCCCAAGTCCCTTGCTGCAATAAGAGTGGTTCCTATACCCACGAATGGGTCAAGAACAAGCTCTCCCTTGTGAGTAAAAAGTTCAATGCACTTTTTAGGTAAAGCTATTGGAAATACTGCTGGGTGTATGTCTTTATCTCTAATGTCTCTTTTCTCATAATATAGCTCCCAAACAGCAACCTGATTCTTAATCCACTCTTTAGCAGTGAGACAATTTATATGACTCTCTGGACAAGAGCAAGTTTTTTTAAAATTAATGTCTAGTTTTTTAGATTCTTTAATCTTCTCCATCATTATATATTTTATCAATTTTTAATTCTTTACTAAATCGCTGAACCAAATTACAGAATTATCTTTGCTACTCTTCTTACGAACTTAACATCTTCAAGTCTAAGGTTTTCGAACACTTCTTCCCTTTCCTCTTCTATCATATTTATATTATATACGAACTTTTGTTCGGTGCAAGAGCGAATATCAGTTACAAAATTTTGCAATTTTCGCAATAATCTACACTAGTATTAGGAAGATATCATAAGTTTAAATTTAAACCATTTAATCTGTCGAGATATTCCTCAATGCTCTTTAAAATCTCAGGATAGTATGGCTTGAAGAGCTCCTTGCCAAGGATTCTTGCAGAGATATAGCCTATCAAAGCATCAGCAGGGGAGAATAACCTTTCTCTTTCTTCATCTTGATTGACCTCGTGCTTAGACTTGTTATACAGCTCTACAAAAAGTTTTAAGGGCTCAATTAAATGCTGTTGTAAAAGTTTTCTTTTTGTAAGCTCGTTAATAGATTGTCCTAATGTAAGCTTCTTGAATTGCAAAATAAATTTCCCAATTCTATTGTCTGCTCTATAGAGCACAAATCCTGAAGCCATCTCTAAATGCAAGCCTGCATCTTGAACTGCATGCCTTGCATGAAAGTAAACATCCTTTCCTATTTCTATATCAGAGGCTGCATACTGTAATGGACGAAAAAGACTTCTACCAATTCCAGTTGGAAAAGGATTGCGTGTTGGATTAAACTGCATACAGTAACCACCTATGCCACCTATAGAAGCATCCAACTCCCAAAAGAAGTCGATATTATAGCTTTCCGGATTCTCTTTAATCTCATGTAATGCCCTTTCGATTATTTCCTTTTGGGAATCTGTTAACAAAAGATTAAGCAATTTTTCTGATTCTGGTAATGAATTGCTAACCATTGGCAACCTTCCTCTTTAAAGATTTTCCTTATACCACTAACCTCATTTTATACTTTCCTTTAAAAAATCAAAAGTGTGAAAAGATAGTTTAAAACAGATGTTTAATGTCAAAATGCATCATGAGAAACTTTTTCCCTACAAATCGGCTTGAGGTGTTTTGTAAAAAACAGTTTTAAAATAGAATTTTGTAAAGGCATTCGGAGGTAATACGTGAGATGCAAGTATGTGTATAAATATGGAGAGAAAAAAAATGAGCAGTGCAAAAAAGAAGCAGAGACTGGTTCTCACTACTGCTTCTGGCATAAGCAAATGAAGGAGAAAAACCTTAATGGAAAGGTCATAAATGAAGAAGATTTAAGAGAAGCGTATCTTGTGGAAGCAGATTTGATGGGAACAAAACTTAAAAAAGGAGTCAAATTATGGCATGCAAACCTTCAAAGGGCCAGTTTACATGAGGCCAATCTCCAAGAAACTAGTTTACTTGGGGCAAATCTCCAAAGAGCTAATTTATTTAAGGCTAACCTTCAAGGAACCACTTTATCTGAGGCAAATCTTCAAGAGACTATTTTATTTATGGCAAATCTTCAAAGAGCTGTTTTACAAGGTACAAACCTTCAAGGTGCTGAATTACTTATGGCAAACCTTCAAGAGACTTATTTATCTGGGGCAAATCTTCAGGGAGCTAGTTTAATTGCAGCAAACCTTCAAGGGGCTGATTTACTTGGCGCAAACCTTCAGGGAACTATTTTATACATGGCAAATTTTCAGAATGCCAATTTATTATACTCAAAGTTAAAAGGAACTTCTCTTTTTGGAGTTTTTATTAAAGACTGTAAAAATCTTCGATATGCCGAATTTGAAGAAGAGGCTATAGAAGAAATGATAGGAGAATTGTTACTGAAAAAGGGCTCAGCAAACTTAGATTCAAATAGACTTTTAAAGGAACTTACAGAGGACATTATAAACTCCCTTTGCAGAAATAGAGAAATTGATAAAGAAGATAAAAATATTTTAAAAAATTCGATAAATAAATTCATAAACCGTCTCGGAACAAATATCCCTCAAATTTTTTCAGAGGCTCAAGATGTTTATTTAAATTTAAAAAACCACTTCAGAGAAGATGGCTCTTACGATTTATCCGGTAAATTTTACATTAGAGAGCTCGCTGTAAAGGGGAAGATAAATAGAGTAAATTACTTGATTGCATCTCGTTCGTTAGGCTCTCACTTTATAATACTTGTGCACAAACTTAATCCTTTCAAAAAAAAGGAAAAAGAAGAGAAAAAAGAAGAGAGAATCAGCCTGTTAATGAAAGAGTTAATCAAAAACTTCTTAGCTTGGATTGGAAACAAGGTTCTTAACCTTACATCTCTCTATGGAGAAAGCTCTATGAGAGTTATTTTTACTGCAATTTTAATAATACTTTTCTATTCAACTGTATATTTTATTTCTGGCGGAGTAGTAGTAAGCAATAACCTACAAGTTGTGAATGGATTTTGGCATTACCTCTATTTCAGTATTCTAACCTTCGTCACCTTTAGTTGCGGGGAATTACAACCGCTTCCCTCTATGCGGCCATGGGTAAGTAGTGAAGCATTTTTGGGAACCTTTCTCCTTGCCTACTTTGTCGTTGTAGTAAGCCGCAAAATAATGCGGTAATTCACTAAAGTATAATTATTAAAATAAATGCATTTCTTTTGGTCTCGCAGGCTTATTATTTATAACTTTTTACTTCGATTTTCAAAACATTAACTTAGTAGATATCTTGTTACATTTTTCACACGCCATTCTCTAAGTCTTGCTGTTCGCTCATCAAAACAGCTTGCTTAAGAGCTCCACTGCTGCCCTTAAAGAACAGCCCACAACTAGTTCTGACATAAGCAAATTTAACTTCTTTAAATTCTTTTGATTTCCATATCTGATCAGATGACATGAGAGTTATTGAAAATCTTGGCTCAAGCTTCCTCGGAAACTTTCCTCCATCAGTTACTATTGGATTGGGAAGAACCAATCTTAAACTGCTTCTACCTTTTACCCTTCTGGTCAAAGAAAAACCAACTTCATCAATACCAACTGTAATGTAACTTAAATTAATAATTTCAATTCCAATATGTCTTCCTTCAGGAGTAATCAACCACTCTGGTATCACTTTAAGTATTATTCTATCGCTATTTAATGAGTGCGCTGTATTTATAACACCTAATACAGCGCCGACCACAGCAATTACTAATGTTAAGATTGTTATAAAATTCATTTCTTAATATTTATCTCCTTTTATATTTTATCCCCATGATAAATATTTTAAACTTATTTTATGATTTTTTACTTGCTTTTAGAATTATTTTCTTTAATTGTTTGATTGCTTTGTCTCTTCGCCACCTTACTGCTGGCCTTGTGATACCGAGTTGTTTGGATAGTTGATGAATTGAAGTATTTTTGAAATACAACTCGTAAAGGATGTCGTAGTCTTCTTTATCAAGGTTGAACATTGCGTCGTTTATGAGTTTTTTTATTCTTTTGTAATCACTGTATTTGTGATTTATGTTCTTTCGCCGCAATACTTTGGGTTTCGGATGCTTTATGCCTGTATTCGTTTTGAGCATACCTGTATATCTTCCTGTTCACTATCCTGTGCGATATTTTGAGAAGCTCGCCGTCGGGGAGTTTATACGCATACTTTGCGTAAGTTTGAACAAGAGCAAGTACTCCTTCCTGGAAAAGGTCTTCTTTCTCGGTGCGGAACATCCTTGCATAGCGCCTGGATAGTTTTTCAATCCTGTCTTTTTCTTTCAAATACAGTTCTTCGAGCGTCATCTGCCAATTGAAACTCTCTTTTCATATTCACCATGTTTGAATATACTCCTTCTTGTTTTAGAGCAGCTAACAGGTAGTTTCTCTTTAACCGCTTCGTTGATCAGTAACTTTGCGATGTATTCTGCTTCATTTGGATCGGCTGAATTAATCTTTATTAAAGTTTTCACAGTTCCATCACCTTGTAAGCAATGCCTTTTTCTTTGAAAAAATTCATAATCTTTCCCCAGAGAATAAAATGAAGCCCGTTTACATCCCAACCAACTTTATAATCTTCAATGGATCCTGCATCAAAGTTATCACAGTCCAATTTCTCAAAGTCTTCTTGCTTAACTAAAATGTATTTCACCTTTTGCCTCCCAGTTTTCTATGAATGCTTTCAAGTATTTGTCGTTTACGATAAACAGTTCCCCGTGTTTGCCTTTCTTTTTTATCACGAGCACAGGAATTTTGTTTTCTTTCTTTGCGAGTTCTTCAATTTGCTCGTACAGGTTCCATATTGCAGGGTCCTTCCTCAGTTTGCATTCTATAAAAAATGTTTCGTCAAGAGTGTCGCTTCTAGTCTGTTTTGAGTTTCCACCGGAAAGAGGCGTTCGTTCTGTACCACGCAACCTTGCAACCTTCTGCTCAAGTTTCTTCCAGGATTTCATTGTTTCTGTATCAAGCTATAACTCTGGATAGAACTAAAGAGTTTTGATAACTCTTTTATCCTCGTTTTAGGAGCCGTTGTCTTCAGCACTTTTGTTTTTGCATCGTAGTATGTCGTGTAGCCTTTTTCCTCAAATGCTTTTATGATCGCAACGCAGTCTTCAATTCTTGTGCGCAAATCTAAAAACACGGTGCTTGTTACAGTTAGCTTTGGCTCTTTTGTTTTCGGTAAGCCACCTTTCTTTTTTAAACGCCTGCTTTCAATCCGTTTTGTTTTCACTGCTTCACCTCCCGCAATATCTTTGACATGTTTATTTTCACGATACTCAAAAAGTCTATCTGCGCCTGATACTTTATCTTATCCTCGGGCTTTGCATGGTACAAGAGCTTCTTTAAAGTTCTTTCCCTCTCCTCCATCCAGTCATTACATTCAGTCTCAATCATTTGTATCTCTTTCATCCGTGCCTCATGCTATTTCCTGATATTTCAAGTGTTGCACACATTTCCCTTACTCTGTCGGTTATCCTGAACCAGCTCTCACGGTTTATAAACTGGTCTTTTGTTAAGTTCGTCGTTATGATTAGCGTTATCTCACGGCTGTATAACTTTTCAATTAAACTTTCAAACTGGGATAATGCAAAAGGTTCTGCGTATTCCCTTCCCCAGTCGTCAAGCATTACAAACTTTCTAAGGGTTGCTTCTTCCCCTTGGTGAAGTTTCTTAAATAGCGTGGGCATAAAATAATAGGATATGGGTATTTCTTCGTAATCTTTCTGCTCGCTGCATATTCTTTTGAATATGTAAACAAGATCCATTGTCTTACCAACGCCAATATCGCCAAGTATGATAAGTCCTCGACCTGTTTCAAGCATCTCGCTAATTTTCTTATCAAGTTTTCCTTTGTCCCTTATCTTCTTTTCATCAAAGTTTTTTAGGTAATGAATTCCTATAAAATCCCTTATCGATATATTTATTCTGCTTTCCTTGTATTTCCCCTCCTCTTCTTCCATCTCTTTTATTTTTTCCTCTACCGTGATACGTTCTTCTTCTGTTAATGGAGGTCTACCATTCGCCAGCATTTGCATCAAGCCCCGTGAATTTTCTTTCTCCTGTAATTGGTATATACCTTCCATTGTTTCTTTTATTCTTTCCATTTTCTTCTCCTTTCGCCCTGCCGAGCCAGTTAACAATAAACTTCTCATAGTTCTTCTTGTGCTTCGTAGAATTTGCGGTGAGCCACGCCTCCATTTTCTTTAATTCCATATCTATGTTGCAGTTAGGAAACGCCTCAATCCACTTGTCTATTTTTTCCTTAGGTATGTTTTCGAATTTAAAGGTTTGTTTATTGAAAGTTATTCCTGAAATAAATTCAGGACAAGTTTTTCTTTCTTTAATAATTTCTTTCTTTATAGTTTTATTTATGTTATATTTATTAGTTTTATTTAGGAGGTTAACAGGTTCAGTTTCTAATTGTTTTTCTTCAGGGTCAATATTGCCACTAGTTGCAATATCTGTTGCAAATGATTGCAATGTTTTGTTGCCACTGGTTGCAATGTTGCCACTGGTTGCAAAATGGTTGGGCAGTTTAACTATTCGCCAATCGTTATAATGCTTATTAAAAACAATTTCGTCGCCGTCTCTAACGATAATGTTTTTCTCCTGAAGCCGTTTGAGGATTTTAGAAACGTTATAAGAGGTTGTTTCAAGTTCTCTAGCTATAAATGAAGTTCTTAAACTTGCATTCTCTTTTCTGTATCCGTACGTGCTGCGTATAATAAAATCAATAACTGCTCTTTCCCTTCCTGTTATAGTTCCTTGCATTTGAGCCTTTGCAAGAGCTTCAAGAAGTTCATTTGCTATTTGGGTGAAGCCTTCATCGAGTTCTGGATTTCCGTTCATCAGCTCATCTTTTCCTTAAGTAACTCTGTTCCCTTATCTCGCCAAGTACTCCAGCACCTTTGAAAGTTTCAGAGGATCCATTTTTTCAAATACGTCTTTTTTTATGTTCACCCAGTTTTCATCAGGAAGTGCCTCTTTAAGAAGTTCTTTTACTTTCGCTATCGTGTCTATCTTTTTCTCTTTCAGGATTTCGTAAAGTTTGAGCTTTCTATCCTTTGCCTCTCCTGAAACTCCTGAACTTGTTTCAGGGTCAGGACAAGTTTTTGCTTCATGAGCCTTTGCCTCTTCTAGTTTTGGTTCCTCTTTCAGCTCATCAGGCATTCCGTACAAGTCCTCGTTTACCTTGCTTGCGTCAATTCCTGCCATCTCTTTTGTGATTCTTTTATCGCCATTATCAATATCAATTACATCGCTTTCTGATACCTGTGCATTGCCCACCGCAGAGGGGAATGCTTCCTTCAGTGCCCTTGCAAGAGCAACTTTACGGAGCATCCACTCAGGCATGTTCTTCCACATCGTTGTAGGCCTCAATTCTTTGGTCTGTCTGTCCAAAACTGTTTTCACCGCTTCGCTGTAATTAACAGTTACCTTTACCGGGTGACTTCTGTCCTTTCTGTAAACCGTTGCCGTAGCTATCATATTGGGAATCTCTCCCTTCACTTCAGTTTCGTAGCCGTCGAAGTTCACATTTTCCTCTGCCCTTTTCAAAAGTGTCTGATAAGATATCACGAATGTAGCCGGGGAATCCTTATACTTTATGAGATAGATTTCTTTTAAAAACGGGTTGAGCTTGAGGTACTTGCACATGTTGAGGAATGCAAACACCTCTTTCTCTGTTACTGAACTGTCCGTGCTTATGTATTCCACAATGTCAGAGGCAGTGAGTTTGATCTCTTGGCCTTTTTCGTCGCTGTAACTAACAGCGAGTTCTTTACTCTTTTGTAATTGCTGTCCTTGCAATTCCATCTTTGACCTCCCTGGATAAAATATATTTGATAAAAGCCGGTAAAATTTCGTCAATTGGCTTATCTCCGTAAATCTCAATAACCTTAAGCCCTCTCTTTCCTACGACAAAGTATTTCTCACCGTTCTCGCTTTTTTCCACGCTTGCACCCTCTTTCATCTTATTCCAATCTTTTGATTGTTTGAGTATATCAAAATATTCAAATCAGTCAAGCGTATGATATATTGTAAAAAAATAATAGGGCAAAATGATTGACTTGAAAAAAAATTATCGTATACTTGAATAAAGAGAGAGAAATCATAAAATTGATTGGGAGGAATGGAATGACAACAAGAGAAAAATTAATAAACTTGAGAAAATCGCTTGGGCTTGGTCAAGAAGAGTTTGGAGCAAGGATTAACGTATCTGACCAGTACATTTCACAGATTGAAACGGGAAAGAGGAACGCAGGCCTCAAATTCCTTAAAAAGATATCCGAAGCCTTCAAAGTGCCTGTTGCTTCCCTGCTTGGAGACGAAGACAAATTCATAATCACCGAGGACGAAGAGTCTTTCATCTTGAGGCTTTTACGAACTGCAACGCCAGAAGAGAAAAACAAGATACTCAGCGCAGTTTACAGGATCAAGAAAGTACCTCTCCGCGAGATTCCAGTTCTCGGATATGTGAGGGCAGGCGAACCGCTGGAACTGCTTGACATAACCGAACCAATAGATTTAGTTTTGCTTCCTGAAGGCGAAACGAGGGGCGTTTCCTACGCCGTGATCGTTAAAGGCGATTCGATGAAAGACAAAGGCGTTGAAGACGGAGACAGACTCCTCATTGATCCAGAGTCGGCTGTTGAGAATGGGAACTTGGTAATTGCAATAATCGACAACAGGGCAACATTTAAGATGTACAAAAAAACTGACGGGAAGGTGTTTCTTGAACCTGCAAACGACCACTACGAAAGTATAGAACTCACACCGAATATGAATGTAGAGCTCCTTAGAGTCAAAATGATAATGAAAAAGGTATAAGGGGAGGGTGAAAATGCGCTGGAAAATACAAATTGAAGGAGACGAAAAGTATCTTGAAGATTTAAGCAATATTTTTAGCGCCTTAAACTTCGACCCAAAAATTGACAAAGCTGGTGAAAATTATTATTTAGAAGGCTCTATTTTTGAAAGTTCAGGAGATGCAAAAGAGGTCTTGTCGAAGGCAAAAACGCTTCTCACATTAATATCAACAACTAATTTCAAACCAGAGAGGAATGGAGAAACCTCTAAAATATCAAGAATTTTGTATGAGGATAAAAATAAAAAAGAAGAATTCGACCCGGATGGAAACTTCATAAGCAAACAAAAAATCTCATTAGGTGTGATAAATTATGAATATAAAGGTAGTGGTAAAATTAAGTTTTCAGGTAGGGCTAATACTTTAGCTACTTCTAACCTCGTGGATTCTGCAACTGGTAGTGAGTCAATAAGAATTTTGAAATACGATGATAAAGGCAAAATAATTGGAGGGTTAACTACAATTGAAGAAATTAATAACTATATTAAAGACAATCAAAATAACTCAGGTGCTATGCAAAAATTAAAGGATTACCTAAAACCACATTTCGAAAATATCGCTAAATACTCAGAGAACTTTTCAGAGGAAGGGTTAACTAAAGAAATATCAACAATACTCACAAACCTTAGTTCTGACTTAACAACTCTCAAATGGATTTTTCTTTACAGGATATATGAAATTATTGAAAAGAAAGTTGGTGGAAAAAAGAAACTAAAAAGTAAAAATTGGATAGCACCAAATCAAGTGGGCCTTTTTACGCAGAATGCTAACTATTACTACAGACACTCGAAACATAGAGTCTTTAAACAAGGCGAACCTCCCCCAAGAATAATGCCTCTCTCCGAAGCGGAGGGACTCATTTCGACTCTTCTTTCAAAATACATTGAATCCAAAGCAAGTGAAATTAAAAATAACGGAGGTGAATCGTGAGCAAAGAAAAGATTGTACTTGAGAAGGAAAAGGAAACCCTACTAATACCTCTTTACTGCAAGTATTTGGAAAGCCAAAGGGAAACGCCGATTATCCAAGATAAGAAAGCAGTTGAAATAATCAATAGCATTGAATATGATTTTGGACAACTGGACATCCCAAAACAAACATACATTACAATCTGTATAAGAGCAAAACAGTTTGACAATTATGCAAAAGATTTTTTAGCGAAAACACCTGAGAGTATTGTTATCCAGTTGGGATGCGGACTCGACAGTAGATTTAGCCGAGTTGATAATGATAAGGTTGAGTGGTACGACCTGGATTTTCCGGAAGTAATTGAGTTGCGGAAACATTTCTATAAGGAAACGGATAGATACCATTTAATCTCATCATCTGTCACAGAATTGAATTGGTTAAACAGCATAAATGCTAAAAATAAGCCAGTGCTTGTCCTGGCAGAAGGGTTATTCATGTATTTGAAAGAAGAAGACATTAAATTATTATTCAAAGCCCTTCAAAATAACTTTCCAATTTGTACCATTATTTTCGACAGTTACAGCGAGATTACTGCAAGAGGCATAAAGAATCACCCTTCAATTAAGAAAACTGGTGCAGTAATTAACTGGGGAATAGACAACGCGAAAAACATTGAGTCATGGGGCAATAACATACACCTTAAGGAAGAGTGGTTCTTCACGCAATCCGAGGAAATCAGCAAACTTGATTCGAGTTATCGGCTTCTGTTCAAAACAATGGGCCTATTCCCAATAGCTCGAAAAGCGCACCGCATATTGACATTTGAATTAGGAAAGATTAAATAAAAGATGGCTAAGGAAACATTAAAGAGTGAGGAGGATTTATGAGAGCGGTAATCTACGCAAGGGTAAGCAGTGAGAAGCAAGCTGACAACGGAACAAGCATTCCAGCACAGATAAAGATATGTAAAGAATACCTCGCAAGAAGCGGTTATTCACTTTATAAAACTTATATTGACGAGGCAAAGTCTGCACTTTCAACCGACAGGCCTGCTTTTCAAGATATGATTGAAGAGGCAAAGAGAACTCCTCCACCGTTTGACGCAATAATTATTTATTCTTTCTCAAGATTTGCAAGGAACAGGCTCGACTCTATAACCTACAAATTACTTCTGAGGAAAAAGGGAATAAAAGTCATTTCAGTGACAGAACCCCTTGAAGAAGATACGCCAGAGGGAAAACTTTTGGAGGGAATCATCGAGGTGATTAACGAGTTCTATTCATCCAACCTTGCAAGAGAAACATTCAGAGGCCAAAGGGAAAACGCC
>Ga0315282_10007067_pt1 | contig 18567 bp, 17 predicted proteins | sample YL17G07_20_MG_FD_203693 | JGI IMG/M metagenome (GOLD analysis project Ga0315282, IMG submission 203693) | Sediment microbial communities from Yellowstone Lake, YNP, Wyoming, USA - YL17G07_20 | ecosystem: Environmental > Aquatic > Freshwater > Lake > Sediment | place: USA: Wyoming | collected...
AATATTTTTTTGGCAAGGGGGGCTGACTTTAAGTTGAGCTCGTGCCTGCGGAGCTTCGGCATGCGGGGGATGAAGGGGTCGTTGTAAGAAACCCTGGCTCCCTTTTCTTTGAGGAGCTCGATGATTTCCAGGGCGGGCGATTCTCTCATGTCGTCGATGTCTTTTTTGTAGGCGATCCCCAGGACCAGGATTTTGGCGTTTTTCAGGCATTTCCCCTGTTCGTTCAACGCATCCGTTATTCTGGAGATGACATAGGCCGGCATGTCGGTGTTGATCTCTCCCGCGAGCTCGATGAAACTCGTGTTGAAATTCAGTTCCTTGGCCTTCCAGGCGAGATAGAAGGGGTCGATGGGAATGCAGTGGCCGCCGAGTCCCGGGCCGGGATAAAATGGCATGAAGCCGAAAGGCTTCGAGGAAGCCGCCTCGATGACTTCCCAGATGTCGACGTTCATTTTATCGGCCAGCATTTTTAGCTCGTTGATCAAGGCGATGTTGACGCAGCGGAACGTGTTTTCGAGGATCTTCGCGAATTCGGCGGCTTCGGGCGAGCTCACGGCGACGACGCGGTCGACGATCTGAGCGTAGAGCAATTTCCCGAGGGCCTTGCAGGCCGGGGTTATGCCTCCGAGGACTTTGGGGATATTTTTTGTTCCGTAGGTCGGATTTCCCGGGTCCTCGCGCTCCGGGGAAAAGACAAGAAAGAAGTCCAGGCCGGCCTTAAGCCCGCGGCGTTCGAATTTCGGCAGGAGGATTTCTCTGGTCGTCCCGGGATAGGTCGTGCTTTCGAGCGAAACGAACTGGCCTCGGCGCAGGGTCTTGGCGATTTCGTCCGAAGTCATTTCAATATAGCTCATGTCAGGCTCTTTGTTTTTGCTGAGGGGAGTGGGAACGCAGATGAGGACGGCGTCCGCCTCTTTGAGGCGCGAGTAATCCGAAGTCGCTTCAAAGAGGCGGGATTTTCTGAGCCGAGCGATTTTCTCGGAGGGGATGTGTTTGATGTAGCTTTGGCCGCGGTTGAGGAGGTTGATTTTGACGGGGTCGATGTCGAAGCCGAGAACGTGAAAGCGCTCTTCGCAGAAGCGGATGACGAGCGGAAGCCCCACGTATCCGAGGCCGATGATACCGATGACGGCCCGGCGATCTTTAATTTTTTGGGAGAGAGATTGTCTGATATTCATGCCGTTTTCCTTTGGCCTCATACTAGCTTATTAAATGAGTTTCATGAAATTGTATAAAAAGAAGTCATTGCGAGGCCTCTGGGCCGTGGCAATCACACCGCTTTCTAAAATGTGTGATCGCCACGCTCCCTCCGGTCGCTCGCGATGACATTCAGTATGTGTAATTGCCACGTCGCTTTGCTCCTCGCGATGACAAAAATTCTGCATTTGACACGTTATTATATCTCGCGATTCTTTTTTTCCTGGCTGGCGGCTTTTTTGGAATCGGCAAAGGCGCCGGCCCATTGGCTGCCCTCGAGGAAGAGGGCGTTCCAGCCGAACCCGAATCCGAAGGCCAGACAGAAGAGCTTGAAATAGGCGTCGAATCCCTCGGCCGCTTTGGCCGCGTCGAACTGGGGAAAAATGACCAGGGTGATGATGAAGCCGATAATAAAGGAAGCGACCGCGGAATAAACATAGCGCCGGCTGAAACGCCGGACGCGGCCTGCCCGGAGCTTTCGCAGCCAGGGCAGGAGCGACCGGGCGAGAACACCGAGGAGGATGCCCAAGAATTTAATTATCAGATCTGGAGACATTTAAATTGCAACCCTTTCATCTCCGCCCTTTTTCTTTAGTTTCCATCAGGCGCATGGTTATTTTATGAATTTGGACTTCGGCTGTCAAAGAAAAACGTGCGCAGACAAATGGTTTTCAAGGCAATTAACTTGACAAAAAGAAAATCGCGATCTATCATGTAGCTACGATTATAGCCACGAGGAGAATGATCATGAGATTTGCCAACGTCCGAGAACTAAAAAACAAAACTTCCGAAATTTTGCGATATGCGGAAAAAGAAGAGGTCATCGTGACTTCTAGAGGGAAGCCCCGGGCCGTCATCAAGGGCGTTTCGGAAGAGGATTTCGAAGACTATCTTCTTGAAAACAGCCCCAAATTCCTGTCGGCCTTGGAAAAGGCAAGAGAGGAATATCTCGAACGAGGGGGCGTCGGAATCGAGGAGTATCTAAAAAAGAGAAGGGCGCGTTAGGGCCGAGAGGCCGCAAGCGAGAAACAAGGACTTAATATGGTCCGCTTTACGATTGAGATCGCGCCGGCTGCCGTTAAAGACTTGGATTGTTTGGATTCAAAGGCGGCTCGAGAAATCCTGCAGAAAGTATTAGTTTTGGAGCAAGATCCGTTTCCGAGAGGCAAGCTGATAAAAAAAATTAAAGGAAAGAAGTCGGTTTTTTTCAGGCTGAGGATCGATAAATTCCTGGTCTTCTATGAAATCATATCGAGCCGGGTCGTCATCATGAGAATTTTGAGCAAAAAAGAAACGGATAGATACATCAAAAGAATGGGATATTAAAGCATGAAACCGAATATTACGTCAGCCAACGAGCAATAATTCTTGGAGAGGACTTTCCAATCTTTAAATCCCAGCTCTTCGGCCAATAATTTCAAGCGGCGTATATCGGCCTCTTGAGGTGTGGCTTTCACTTCAAAAGCCGCCGTCCCGTCGAGAATAAAATCGATCTCCACTCCGGTTTTCCGCTGATAAAAATTCAGCTTGCCCTTGAGCCGTAAATTTTGGAAGACGGAGTTTTCAAAGAGAATCCCAATGTCGATCCGGGCCAGGCGGTCGGCAAGCCCAGAGTCGCAAAAATAGACTTTGGGCATCTTCCGGATTTCTGAATCCCGCCCACGGGAAAAGGGACGAATTGTTTTGATAAGATAGGTGCCCTCGAGGAAAGCCAGGTAATCGTAAAGCGTCCGCCGCGTAACCCCCAGATCGATGGAGAGCTTTTGGATGTCGATCTTGGATCCGGTTCTTTGGGCCAACAGAAGAATCAAATCCCTGACGACATCATTTTTTCTGAAATTACCGAGTTGAATGACCTCCTGTTGGAAAAAGGACGTGAAAATTTCGTCGAGCGCCTTTTTTTTCTCTTCCGTGCTCATTTTCAAGACAACGCCGGGAAAACCGCCGTACAGGATGTATTCTTCATAGAGAGGGGAAACGGTGTCGAAGAAAGAACGGGAGATTGCGGAGGTTGTGTCGGGAATGCGGATTGGGCTGTCCTTGAAATCCAGAAATTCCCGAAAACTCAGGGGATAGAGCTCAAAGATATATTTTCGGCCTGAAAGGGTTTCGGAGAAAAGATTTTTCAAATAAAACCCGGCAGATCCCGAGAGGAAGAATTTCACGCCGTAATGGTCAAGGAGATATTTCGCTACCGAAGGAAGATTTCGGACGAATTGGATTTCATCCAAAAAAAGATAGGATTTTTTCGAGAAATCCAATCCCAAGGCCTCAAAGGTGAGTCTGATCCTTTCGTAATTCCCTTCTTCAAAATATTTTCGATAGAGCGGATTTTCAAGGTCGAGAAATAATTTGTTGCCGGAGTCGATGCGATCATGAAAGTATCTCAAAAGCGTTGTTTTACCCGTCCTTCGCATGCCGGAGACGATGATCGCCTCGGGGGATTCCATAAAAGGCTCAATGGCCTTGAACAAGGTTCTGCTTTTAATCATCGTTTGTATTATACGAATAGTAATACTAAATGTCAATTAGAAATATACAAATGGTTGTTTCTTGGCGGTGACGGAATACCCGAGATTGCCTATGGATTCTGTAATCGCGAGGAGCGGTTTAGGCAGGTAAAAGAATTTATTATAAATAAATTGGTGACATGCATCCGAATATGTTAATTCGGTGCGTGTCACCGGATTTTTCCTGAGAAGCTACCCTCGGTAATTCTGACGACCTTGACTTGAAATCTCTTTTATTTTAACGTGTCAGGGAGTTTGGGTACACAGACGGTATGTGTACCCAAAAAAACGTTGCGCATCATGGCGGATAACCTGAAAATCCTGGTCACCGGCGCTGCGGGCTTTATAGGATTCCATGCGGCCAAGCGTTTGCTCGAACAAGGCCGGGACGTCGTCGGGCTGGATAATATCAATCCCTATTATGACGTCAACCTCAAATACGCGAGATTGGAGCAGACCGGGATCGGAAAAAACCGAATTCGAACGAAGAGGCTCGTTCGAAGCGAGAAATTTCCCAACTACAATTTCATCAAACTCGACCTCGAAGACAAAGCCGAAATCTTCCGGCTGTTCAAGGAACAAAAATTCACTCATGTTTGCCATCTTGCCGCCCAGGCCGGCGTCCGCTACAGCCTGGAGAATCCCGACTCCTATGTCCAGAGCAATGTCGCGGGCTTTTTGAATATATTGGAAGGCTGCCGGAATCATCCCGTCGAGCATCTTGTCTTTGCCAGCAGTTCGAGCGTTTACGGGCTCAACGAGAAAATGCCCTTCTCGACGCAGGATCATACGGATCATCCGGCGAGTCTCTATGGCGCTTCGAAAAAGTCGAACGAATTGTTCGCCCATTCCTACAGCCACCTTTTTCATGTGCCCGCGACCGGGCTGCGATTTTTTACCGTGTATGGCCCCTGGGGCCGGCCGGACATGGCCCTCTTCAAATTCGCCAAAGCGATTCTTGAGGACAAGCCGCTCGATGTTTACGGCCAGGGGCGGATGATAAGAGATTTCACCTACGTGGATGATATCGTCGAAGGAATTCTTCGAGTTGTGCCCCATGCCCCGCAGGCCGATCCCCGCTGGTCGGGATTGGTCCCTGACCCGGCTTCTTCCAAAGCCCCGTATAGAATCTACAATATCGGCAATTCCCGGCCGGTTCAATTGATGGATTTCATCGCTGCCATCCAAAAAGCCCTGAAGAAATCGGCAAAATTGAATTATCTTCCTCCCCAGCCGGGCGACGTCATCGCCACCTTCGCCGATGTGAGCGAGCTCGAAAAAGATTTTGGCGAGCAGCCTCACACTCCGATCGAGGAAGGGATTAAGAAATTTTTAGACTGGTATATGAATTATTACGGCGTGGCTGGTACATGAATTTATAGGTCGGAGCAGCGGAAGGGGAAGGCCTACCTTGTCATTCCGGGCCGCCCTCTTTGATTTTTCGCCACCACGCCTCGTTTTCGACGTACCACATCACCGTCCGTTCCAGCCCCTCCTCGAAAGAAACCTCGGACTTCCAGCCCAGAGCCCGCATCTTCCGGCAATTCAGCGCGTAGCGCCTGTCATGCCCCAGCCTGTCCGGGACGGGCCGGATTAGATCGCGGTTTTTCCCGAGAAGTTTGACGATCCGTCGGGCGATGTCGATATTCCGCCGCTCATCGTTGGCCCCGATATTATACGCTTCGCCGGCGGCTCCGCGCCTTGCCGCCAGCTCGATCGCCCGGCAGTTGTCCTCGACATAGAGCCAATCCCTGACGTTCGTTCCCTTGCCGTAGAGCGGAAGCTTCTTCCCCTCCAGGGCGTTCGTCGTGAAGAGCGGGATGAATTTCTCAGGATGCTGATACGGACCGTAATTATTGCTCGGCCGGACGATGATGACCGGCAGGCCGTAGGTCACGAAATAGGCATAAGCCAGCCTGTCGGCTCCCGCTTTGCTGGCCGCGTAGGGCGAGGAGGGATTGAGAGGGTCGGTCTCTTTGAAGAATCCTTCATCGCGGCTTCCGTAGACTTCGTCGGTCGAAACATGGATGAAGAATTCGACTCTCGGCGCGGTGCGGAGCGCTTCGAGGAGGACGAAGGTGCCATAGACATCGGTCAGGACGAATTCCCCGGCATCGAGGATCGAGCGGTCGACATGGGTCTCGGCTGCGAAATGAAACACGCCCTGGACATGGCCGTAGATCCCGCGGACGAGCTCCCGGTCGCGGATATCGCCTCGGATGAATTCATGGCGCGGATCGCAGCCGATGTCGCGTAGGTTGTCCATGTTCCCGGCGTAGGTCAGCTTATCGAGGTTGATGATCCGGGCGGCCGGATAACGCTCCAGCATGAAATGGATGAAATTGCTGCCGATGAACCCCGCGCCGCCGGTGACGAGGAACGTCTTGCCGTCGAGCCGGCGCTCAGGATGGACAAGCGTTCTTCTTTTCATGTTCCCTTCCTTCGTTTTCCCAACGCATAAAGAAAAGGGGGACACAATATTGTGTCCCTCATTATCGTCAATCGCGAGGCGCTTTGCGCCGCGGCGATCACACCTTTTATCTGTCCTTACGGCGCCAGTCGTAGGGGATATCGCTGCCGTGGGGGTCGAGCCGCTGTTCGTCAGGATGAGCAGAGTCATAGACTTCGGTCGGCACATTCACGACGACGGCCTCATCCTGGCTGACGCACATCCAGCCGTGATAGATGCCCGCCGGGATATGAATGAGCATTGGACTGTGAAGGCCCATGTAGAATTCATTGATCTCCCGGAATGTCGGCGATCCCTCCCGGGCGTCATACAGCGCCGTTTTGATCATACCCGCGACACAGGCCAGATTATCGGATTGCTTTTCATGTTTATGCCAGGCTTTGACCACGCCCGGATAGGTCGTCATGACATAGACCTGGCCGAACTTTGTAAAAAGGTCGTCGTCCGAGCGCAGGATCTCCATCACCCGTCCCCGCTCATCGGGATGGACCTTCAATTTCTTTATTTTCACTCCGTCGATCATGGCCCACTCCTTAAAATAATAAGCGCTTCCTTAATATATGTTAACCCTGAGAATAAATTCAATCTTTATCGGTCTATAGAAATGAATTTCATCTTTATGAATATTTTATGAAAATCAGAAATGTGATTGAAATATTGGAGGACCGCGGCTGGTACCTTGTTAGAACTAAGGGCAGTCACAGGCAATACAAACATCCATTGAAAAAAGGACTGGTGACTATATCCGGACATTGGAATGATGATCTGGCCAAAGGAACATTGAATAGCATTTTCAAGCAAGCTGGTTTAAAATAAAGGGGTGAAAAACGTGTATAAGTATCCTGTCATTATCGAGAAAGCCGGAGGGAATTTTTCCGCTTACTGCCCGGACCTTCCAGGCTGCGTCGCGACTGGAAAAACCGTCACGGAAACCCTTGCCGGAATCAAAGAATCGATTCAATTTCATTTAGATGGCCTAAAAAAAGAAGGGCTTCAAATTCCTTTGCCGACCTCAAAAGTGGAATATATCGAAGTCTCGATAATCCGGTGACACGTTCCGTATCCGGGTGACATGTTCCGAATTCTCTGGAATTCGGTACGTGTCACCGGATTTTCTATTTAATCCCGATCTCGCTTTTATCGCCGACCACGAAGCGGAAGACCGAGGGTTTGGACAAACCTTTGTAGATCTTGACGTCCCGGCCGATCAGGCTCTCGTCGATCCGGCTGCCGATATCCCGGATTTCGCTGCCCTCGAGGATGATGCTGTGCTCGATTTCCGTTCCGGAGATCTGGCAGGACTTGCCGATCGCGGTGAACGGGCCGATGTAAGAATCTTTGACTTCCGTCCCTTCGCCGATGATCGCCGGGCCGCGGATGATGCTGTTCTTCACGGCCGCGCCGCGCTCGATCACGACGGCGCCGTTGATCCGCGAAGCCTCATCCACCGTCCCGTCGCACCGGCCGGCCAGGCCCTCCAGAATCAGGCGGTTCGCCTCCAAAATGTCCTCGAGCTTTCCCGTATCCTTCCACCAGCCCGAGACAAGATGGGGCCTCACGTTATAACCTTGATCGACGAGGTATTGGATGGCGTCCGTGATTTCCAACTCTCCCCGCCGGGACGGCTTGATAGCCCGGACGGCCTTGAATATATTGGAGTCGAAAAGATAAACGCCGACAAGGGCCAGGTCGCTCATGGGCTTCTTGGGCTTCTCAACAAGCCTGACGATGCGTCCGTCCCGCAGCTCCGCCACGCCAAACAGCTGGGGGTTCGGGACCTTGGTCAAAAGAATCATAGAGTTAGGCTTCTGCTCCTCAAACTCCCTCACGAACGACACGATTCCGCTTTTCAAGATATTATCGCCCAGGTACATGACGAAAGGATCATCCTTCAGAAATCCTTCAGCAATCTTGACCGCGTGGGCTAGGCCGAGCGGCGCTTCCTGCTCGATATAGCTGATGTTCACGTCCCAGGCAGCCCCGTTCCCGACCGCGGCTTTGATTTCCTCTTTGGTCTCGCCGACGACGATCCCGATCTCTTTGATACCGGCGTCCCGCAAGGCTTCGATCCCGTAAAAAAGAACGGGCTTGTTGGCCACGGGCACGAGCTGTTTGGCCTGGGTGAAAGTCAGGGGCCGCAGCCGCGTCCCTTTGCCTCCGCTCAAAATAAGCCCTTTCATGCACAATCCTTTGTTTGACTGAATTTAGCACAACTCCCCAGCCGAATCAATGAGGCCAAACCTGACCGTAGTACAGTTTGGTTTCTTTGAGATCGGGTGGCGCCGACCGGGGCGCCCCAGAGTCACCTTGGAGGGGGAACCCGCTTCGCGTTTCCCTCCAAGAGTGTCCGACAGGACCCGGCCCAAACTGTACTACGGTCAGGGTCCCTACCGTATGTGTATCCGAAATTCTTTTCTTGACATTGATAACCGGGTGGGAATATAATTTTTCGTGAAAGGGAGTATACTTTTGGAGATTAGAGGGATAAACCTCAAGCGAGCGCAAAAGGCAACTCCTCTGCCGATCGGCCAACGATGGCTTTGACGGCAAGGGAGGTGAAATATAGATAACCATGAGGGACCATGGCTCTCGAGCCAAAAAAGTAAAATCTAAAGGAGGAATAATGAAAAAGTTTTTAACGGTTTTTTTGTGTTTACTCCTCATCGTTGCTTACGCATCCGCTGCCAACCGCCTGATAATTAACGTTTGGAAGAGCGCAACATCCGAATTCTTCGGCGTTGCCGGAAAACAAATCACGTTCCAGGGGCTGAAGTACCGTCTCGGCGCTCTTTACAAGGGTAACGACTATTTGCAGTTCAGCCTTCCCACCGGCTGGGTGTGGAAGACGCCTACGGCACAATTTTTCTTAACCGGCTCGACCGGCGGTGCTTATACAGCGGACGTCAACAACAACGGGATCCGGGATTGGGCTTATTTTGACGGCGGGTTTAACTCTAACTTCATCCGCTTCCGAGTCTTCGACTACGCTCAGCCCCTCGGGGGCGCCAACGGCCCGCGGATCGGCTGGTGGGGCGAAGGCACATGGTGGTACCTTTCCACGAACGCCGGACCTTCCGCGAACGCTTTTGCCAACTCGTTTACCGTAGCCGCGCCCGGGCCGCCCATTCCAGGTTCCACGACAACTTGGACGACGCCTACAGACTATAAAATAACCCCAGCGTCTTACGACGCGGTCTCGATGCTCCCCTTCGACGAGCCTGATGGCACCATATGGCCATTTCTCAATGTCTATACCGAGTTCTATATGGATATGACCGTTCCCGATTTCAATCCCAGAACCGATGTTATCGACGTCGCGCAGAGCAGGCTGTTTTTCGCCGAAGCGGCGGGCAGAACTTATTCTACGGCCACGCAGAGGATTAGAAGGAACAATGCCAATTACCAGGTTATTTTAGGCGCAGGGGACGTCTTCAAGCACACCTACACCGGTTCGATGGGTCAGATTCAAAAATTCAATGTCTATGGCGTCAACAGCACCGCCATCGACGTGCTCAACGGGCTAGGCTATCTCAATGCCGGAACGGGCGCATTCAGCGTTGACTTGGTCAATAACCGAGTTTATGTCACCGGAACCCAGCAGATCGACGACAGAATCCTCAAGTTGGGCATCGACTTCGTCGGAGGCTCGGGCAATTGGTGGGGCCACAATATTATGGCTCTGACGACGACGGGCTATACCTGGTATACGAACGGCACGAACTTCCGCGGCGCTTTCTTCTCCACGGCTGAGCAAGCCGGTTATTACAGCGTCTTCAGGTTCGTCAACCAGACCGCTGTCGCGGTCAAGGTCTTGGCCGAAGTCTGGCTCGACGACGCACCCCTCGTCTCCTCGACCCTCAAGGATCTTTCACTGGTTAATGCTGCCTGGGTTATTCCCGCGACCGGCAGACTTAGCATTGCGGCCTCTGATGTTGTTCGGGGTGTCGGCTGGACGCCCAGCTTGACTCAGTCGGCCGACGGCAAATGGAGAGGCAGAGTTAAATTTACGGTTTGGGCTCCCCCGGATCCTACATTTGCCGAACAGCTCCAATTTTCCAGTGGCATCCAGACAGTTCTCATCCTCCAGAAGATGCCGGGCCCTGGTGTTGGTTGGTGGGAGTATTAATCGAAGAGTCAATTAGAGAGAGATCACAAATGTGAGGGAGGGATTCTCCTGAATCCCTCCCTTTTTTTTTCTTTTCATCCCAGCCAACGCCATTTACGTCGGCTTCTCTGATCCAAAATTGCCGATAGCGCCTGTCATCGCGAGGAGCGAAGCGACGTGGCGATCTCCATAAAAGATTCTTATTTTGGAGATTGCCGCGCGTCAACGGGGCGCTCGCAATGACTCGAATATCAACGACTTGTCATCTCTATCTGCAATTTTAGGCACGACCTTTTCCTTGACACCTCGGACGCCCGTCATTAGAATATGATATTGAAAATGAAGGAAAAACGGAGTTTTTTCGGGTTAAGGCGGTAACGCAAAACCGTTTTTTCCAAAAGTTTATTCCTTTATCGCAACGCCAGGCTTTCGAATAGAGTTTATAGAGAAGAACGGAAGGGAAAAAATCGGCCGCCTTGATAGTTTTCAGAAGAGGCATTTTTGACCCACGGGCGGTAGCTTATTTAATATTGTGTCTCTATGTAAAGGAGCCATGAATATGGCCAAGAATATCGCCATGATCGGCTGCGGTTACTGGGGAAAAAACCTGGTTCGCAATTTTTATGAACTGGAAGCTCTCTGCGCCATTTGCGACAACGATGAAAAAGTATTGCAGCCCTTCAAAACGAAATATCCGGATCTCCGGGCCGTCGCCGATTACAAAACCCTTCTCAAAGATGCCGCCGTCAAAGCGGTCGCGATCGCGACGCCGGCCGCCTCGCATTTCGCTTTCGCCAAAGATGCGCTTTTGGCCGGAAAAGACGTCTTCGTCGAGAAGCCCATCGCCCTGAGCTACAAGGAAGGAGAGGAGCTCGTCTCTCTGGCCAAGGAAAAAGGCCGCCTTCTCATGGTCGGGCACATCCTCGAGTATCATCCGGCCATCCGCAAGCTCAAAGAGCTCGTCGCGGCCGGAGAGTTGGGCAAGATCCATTACGTCTATTCCAACCGGCTGAATCTCGGGAAATTTCGGACGGAGGAGAATATTCTCTGGAGTTTCGCCCCGCATGATATCTCCATCATCCTGACCCTTCTCGATGAAATGCCGGCGCAGGTCTCGGCGCACGGGGGGAATTATCTAAATCCTCAAATCGCCGACGTGACCGTGACCAACCTGGATTTTCCGAGCGGGACCAAAGCCCATATTTTCGTGAGCTGGCTCCATCCTTACAAGGAGCAGAAGCTGGTCATCATCGGCGACAAGAAAATGGCCGTCTTCGACGACACCCATCCTCGGACGAAGCTTGTCTCCTACGATCACAAAATCGCCTGGATCGAACGGCAACCGGTCCCCCGGCCCGAGGAAGCCCAGCCGATCGACATCGAGACGGTGGAGCCGCTCCGGGCCGAATGCCGGCACTTCATCGATTGTGTCGCGACTCGAAGGACTCCCGAGACGGACGGCCGGAACGGCCTGCGGGTGCTCAAAATCCTGGAAGCCTGCCAGGAATCCATCCGTCTCAACGGAAAAACGGTCATGATGGGAAAGAAGGAAACGAAGAGCTTTTTCGTCCATGACTTGGCCGTCGTCGACGATAACGTCGAGATCGGCGAGGGGACCAAGATCTGGCACTTTTCCCATGTCCAATCCGGCTCGAAGATCGGGAAAAAATGCGTCCTGGGGCAGAACGTCAACGTCGGGAACAACGTCACCATCGGCAATTTCGTCAAGATCCAGAACAACGTTTCCGTCTATGAGGGCGTTACCCTGGAGGACTATGTCTTTTGCGGGCCTTCGATGGTCTTCACCAACATCGTCGATCCCCGGAGCAAGTACCCCCAGGTGGGAGCCCAGTACTACATCAAGACTCTGGTCAAGGAAGGCGCTTCGCTCGGGGCCAACTCGACCGTCGTCTGCGGCCATACGATCGGACGCTTCGCTTTCGTCGGCGCGGGGGCGGTGGTGACGAAGGACGTCCCCGATTACGCCCTGGTCGTCGGAAACCCGGCCCGGATCGTCGGCTGGATGAGCGAAGCCGGGAAGAAATTGAGCTTCGATAAAAAGAGGATCGCCTGCTGCGAGAAGGCCAAGAAAACGTACAAGCTCGAAAATGGACTCGTCACCGAGGTCAAAGAGTGAAAAAAGGATTTACGCTCATCGAGATCCTGATCGTCATGGTCCTGGTCGGGCTGAGCATCTCGATCGTCATTCCCAACATCGGCCGCTCTTACGATAATATCAAATTCAGGAGCGAAGCGAAAAAATTCCAGGAATTGATGCAGAAGGCCAAATTCCACGCTTTTTACTATCAAAAGACCGTGGTCGTCTCGGAGCAAAACCATCAACTGGCCGTTCAAGGCTTGACTCTTTCCGAGGACGAGATCCCCAAGCTTGATGTCGAAATCAAGGGGGAGATCCTGTTCTCGCCCAACGGCGTTTCTTCGGGAGGGGAGGTTGTTCTTTATTTAAAAGATACGCCCAAGGCCGTCATCCGTGTCGAAAACTTTACGGGACGCATCACGCGCAAATCGCTATGATAAAGAAAATTGGTGACAGGCACCGTGGTGCCTGTCACCTTAATAAGCAAAAAGGCTTTACGCTCATCGAGGTCCTGGTGGCGATCGTCATCGTCTCCTCGTCGATCATCGCCGTTTTTCAGATTTTTTCTCTCGGATTCAGGAATTTTTCGAAGCTGCACGCCTACGAGGACCTTTATCTGGCCCTGACGAACCTAACCGAAGAGATCAATGCCATCACGGATTTTGAAACGAACCGGGAGAAGAAGGGAACGATAGGGGCCTTCGCCTATGAATGGCAAGCCGTCCCGGCCCAGATTCCCAAGAAAATGACGATCCCTGGAGAAGAATACAGCCCTTATGATATAATTTTTTATAAGGTTACGCTCAAGGTTTATCTTGATCCGAAAAGCGGAACGGACAACTATCGAGAATACACGCTTTACAGGACCGGGTGGAGCAATGCCCAGAGATAGACTGTCCGTCGGTCACTTTCAACTTCAGGGGGGAGACGATACCCTGTCCTTGTCTGATGAATCGATAAAAAAGAATTTATCGGCTGGGCAGTCGCAAGGGACAGGGAATCATGTCCCCAAAAGTGACCGACGGCGCAGAAATAGCGGGTTTACGCTCATCGAGCTTCTGATCGCCGTGACGATCTTTTCGATGGTCACGGGTCTCGTCTTTTTCGCTTTTTCTCAATCGATTTCCTTATGGGACAGAGCCGATAAGGAAATCGAAAAGATGGACGAGATCGTTTTCGTCAACACCTGGCTCAAAGACCTGATTCATTCGGTGGAAAACCTGCCGTTTCGAATCGGGAACAGAGACCTGCCGGTCTTTTTCGGGGACAAAGAGAAAGTCCTTTTCCTGACGTCGAATCCCATCCTCAACAAACACAAGGTCGTCTCGTTCGCCAAGATCGAGTTCAGAGAGCGCCAACTCATTTATGCCGAAGAAAGCCTCTTGAAAAAAGACATGACCGCCTTCATTCCGCCGACGATGGACTTCGACAAGGAATATCCGCTCCTCTCCGACGTCGAGGAGGGCAGGCTTTCTTATCTGGTCCTCGAAAAAGGGATCTGGACATTGACGGATGAGACGGACTCGATAAAGAACAGGATCATCCCCAGGGCCGTTAAAGTGGAATTCCTTTATAAGGGCAAGAAAGTGGAAATCCTGTCTTACGTTCTCGCGGACGCGGTCAAAAGAGTCGTCGTCCCGAGATTGGATCTCATATGAACAAGCGACGGGAACGGGGGAGCGCTCTGCCGCTTATCCTCTGGGTTTTGGCCGTCCTGCTCGTCATCTCTCTCTCTTTTTCCTTTCTCATTCAAAGCCGGGTGCACAGAATGGGAATGCTTTTCAACCGCTTCCAGGCCTATCTTCAGGCTTCGAGCTCCGCGCAATTCGGCCTCAACCTCCTCTTGACGGGAACCAGGAAACCGACCGAGATCCTGACTGCGGAACAAACGTTCTTCCCGGAGGGAATCAGATATTTCCTCGACGGGACGCCCGTTTCCTCGCCCTTGTTCGGGGAAAAAACCCGCCTCTCGTTCCAGGATTATTCGGGCTTGATCAATCTGCGGATGCTCCGTCCCGAACTCCTCGACGGGTTGCTGGCGTATTTCGGGATGCCCGACGACAAGCGGAAGGTTTTCATCGACGGCCTCCTGGATTGGGCCGACCCGGACGATCTCGTCCGGCTGAACGGAGCCGAGAAAGATTATTATGAACCTCTCGGCTACCGGCCGAGGAACGCCCCGCCCTTGAATCTCGACGAGATCCTCATGATTCGAGGGATGGACGAAGCCCTCTATCAGAAAATCGAACCTTATTTAGCCCTGGGGGCAAGCCTCGGTGTCAATCCCAACTCGGCGCCCTTCGAAGTCCTCATGTCCTTCCCTCACATGACGGAAGAAAGCGCCCGGAGGATCATGGAGGCCCGGAAATTCGGCTACATAAAAAACGTAGACGAGCTGTCGACGATCTCCGGCATCAACTATGGTTTTTACGAAGGGCTCTTCACCTTCACCTCCGACCCGTTCCTCATCGTCCGGGCTTCCGCCCCCATCGGAGAAGACAGCTGGTATACCATTTTTTGTCTCATGGAAAAGGAATTGGGCTCATCGAGAATTTTGCCGGAATCGAGTGTCCCCGCAACGCTCGCTCCCGAGGAGCCCGGAGGCTGGACGCCCTACAATATCCTCTCCTGGAGGGAGCAAGTTCGATGAAGATCCCCAGGATTCGGCTTCCCCAAAAAGACGTCCTCGTCGTTTTCTGGAGCCGGGGGCGCAAGAAATATTACGCCCTGAACCGCAAGGAAAGGAAACTCCGCGAAATTCCTTCGCTCGCGGCCGTCGAGGCGAAAGCCTTCCGCCGCTGCTTTGTCGTCCTGGGCCGGGCTCTCTATATTCTGAAAGTCGTGGAATTTCCCAAGTTGAAAAAGGCGTTGATCGACAAGGCCATTAAAACCAACATCGGCGAGTGGAGCCCGTTCAAAGCCAATAAATATTTTTTCTTTTCCTACCCCAAGGGCGACAAAATCGTCGCTCTGGTGGCTATCTGCAGGCTCGAAGACTACGAAGAGGCGGCCGGCGCTCTCAAAGCCAAAGGTCTGAAGATCGACCTGGTCCTTCCCGAGACTCTTTGCACCGAGAATTTTTTCAAAGGAAAATCCAAGACCGTGGCGGCCGTCCGGACCGAAGACGGCGTGGAGATCCTTTATTTCGACGGCGGAATCCAGGAAAGCCAATTCGTTCCGGCTCAAAAATGGACCGAGGACGCTTTGTCCTATTTCGTCAAGCGGCTCGGCCCGGCCGGGCTGGAAATAAAGGAGATCCTTTTTATCGGAGCCGCCGCCGCCCCCGGCGCTTTTCCGGAAGGGCTTTCCCCGGTGTTCATCCGGACCGAGGATGACGTCGAGACGTTCGTTCGAGGCTCCGATTCTCTGTCATCGCCCTGGATCAAAGGCCTGGAGAAACGAAGAGTCGTTCTCTTCACGCCGGAAGACCTGGGCGCCCTCAGGCCTGCTCTCCTCATCGTCCTGGGAGGGATTCTTCTCTTCTCTGCGGCTCAATTCGCGGCCGGCTTGAAAAAGGTGCATTCCTTAAAAACGGAGCTGACCGCCGTCAGGGAGGAGAGCCAGGGCATGGAAGAAAAAATGGACCGGACGACGGCCCTCCAAGCCAACGTGGCCTTCCTCCATGAGACGATCGAGCGCACCCCTTCCGGGCTGGCCGTTCTCTTGGAGCTCCAAAGCTGTTTCGCCGAAGACACGTATCTTCAGAGGTTCAGCTTCAACAAGGACATGATCGAATTCACCGGCCTCAGCTCCCAGAGCGCGGATATCCTCTCTCGGCTGAACGCCTCGAAATTTTTCAAGGACGTCAAATTCAAATCGGCCATCGAAAAGGACCGCGACACGGGAAAAGAGAAATTTTCCATCGAGCTCCGTTTGAAAAGATGAAAAGCATTAAGACGCTGTGGCAGGCCGCCCGGGCCAAGCTTCGGGAGGAATACCGGAAGAGCTTCGTCGTGTCGTTGGGCCTGTTCCTCATCCTCGTGGCCGCTTGCTTTCTCCTCATCGGCCGGTTTCTCAGCGCCCGTATTCATGACCGGGACGCCGAAGCCGGCCTCCTCCGCACGCGGCTTGAATACCGGTCGACGCTCATCCGGGACAAGGATCGGATTGAAAAAGAATTGGCCGGCCTGGAGAACAACTGGCTGTTCATGAAAGCCAAGGTCTTCACCGAGACGTCCGATGATTTGGCGCTTTCGCACATGCAACAGGTCCTGGACAGGCAGGCCATGACGAGAAACCTGTCCATCAAGAGCTACAAGTTCGGGGGCACCCGGCGGGCGGGCGATTTTTCGGTCTTGCCGGTCAGCATGGAATTTTCGGCCAAATACGAGGATGTCATCCAAATCCTGAATTCGATCGAAAACCATCAATATTATTTAAAGGTTTCGGATCTGGAGATCCGGAGCTTTGGACAGGATGAGAACCTCCAGGTCCGGATGGTCGTCGAAGGGTACCGCTATCATGAAAAAGCCGCTTCTTAAGCTTCCCAACAAGATCCTCGTCGCGGCCTTGGTCGTTTTCGGCTATTTTTTTGTGAAAGCCTTGCTCGTCGTCTTGCCCGCCTACCGCTTCCAATACCAGGAGCCCAAGGCGAGCGCCGGTCCCGCGGCCTCCCCACAAGTGTCCCTTCCTCAGGTTGTCGATTCCGGGCAATTGGCCAAGCTTCTGGCCCGCAACTCTTTCTTGAGCGCTCTGGCGAAAAAAGCCCCGAGCTCCGCTCCCGGAGCTGCGGAGCTGCCCGCCTTGGGGGAGAATGAGGTGCGGGACGAAGAAACGGGGACGACCTTCAAATTTTTGGGCACGTTGCTGCTCGATGAAACGCCGCTGGCCTTCTTCAGGAGGCTGGGTCAGGTTCCCAAAGGCGAGCTGAAATACGTTCTCCTTCAAAAAGGCAAACGCCTGAGCAAGAATATCAGAATCGAGGATGTCGGAGAGAGAGGGGTCAAAATCAATCAAGCCGGGAAAAAATCCGACCTGAATGTCTTTTTTCTCGAAATCAAGCGGCTGGGGAGCGAAAAAAAGCCGCCGCAAAAATGAAATATATTACGAGGAACATAAAATAGCTGTCATCCTGAGCGAAGCGAAGGATCTCGTTGTCAGGAGATGTTTTGCTTCGCTCAATATGACAAGAATGCAATCAATAATTTGCTCTCCTTAAAAAGTGAGAAAAACCATGAGACGAACAAAATATCTGGCGGGAATTCTTCTTCTCGTTTTTTTCTGTGCGTCCTGCGGTCCCGCCGCGGAACGCGCAAAACTCAATCCCGCGGGAAGCGGAGCGCCGGCCGACCGGGTGAAACAGAGCCCCGCGGAAAACGCGGGCGCGCCGAAACCCGAAAATGGCCCGGCCCTCCAGGAAGAAAAAAAACAGACGGAAAAAAAGGACGAGAAGAACGCGGCGAAAAAAGAGGATCCAACCGGCGCCTCAAAAAGCGCGGAGAAACCCCAAGCCTCTCGACCCCAGGAAAAAACAACTCCGGCTCCGGGTCAGGTCGCGGCGGACGCCCAGGCGGTTTCAACCGACAAGGGCGTCATCCTGAACCTCGAGGACGTGTCCCTCTTCGAGTTTTGCGAAACCGTTTTCGTCGAGCTCCTCAAAAGGAATTATCAAATTTCACCCGCCCTCAAGGATCAGCCCCTCAAAATGACCGTCCGCATGACCAGGCCCGTGGCGCGGGACAAGATTTTCAACCTGGTTTCCGAGGTCCTCAAGCAATACAACATCGTTCTCCAGGAAAAGGAGGACGCTTATTTTCTCCTGCCCGCCTCCGAATCCGGGGCCATCGATCCCAAGTTCCGCTACGGAAAAATCTATCCCAAGGTCATCCAGGAAACCGGGATGATTTTCCAAATCGTGCCGCTGGATTACGTCAACACGACCCAGCTCGATTTCATCATCCGCCGCTATTTGAGCAAGACTGGAACGTTGTATCCCGAGGGAAACTCCAACAGCTTGATCATCGTGGATTACCCGGACCGGATCTCCAAAATCCTGGACATCCTCGAAATCCTGGACCGCCAACTCTTCGAGAACATCGTCCTCAAAATTATCCGACCCAAGTTCTGGGAGCCGAGCGCCCTGGTGAAGCAGATCTCGGAACTGCTGAAAATCGAATCCATCCCCGTTCTCAGGCCGCGGGAACAGGCGCGGGGCGTTTACCTCTTCCCGATCGAGCGGCTCCGGGAG
>Ga0315282_10007068_pt1 | contig 18567 bp, 9 predicted proteins | sample YL17G07_20_MG_FD_203693 | JGI IMG/M metagenome (GOLD analysis project Ga0315282, IMG submission 203693) | Sediment microbial communities from Yellowstone Lake, YNP, Wyoming, USA - YL17G07_20 | ecosystem: Environmental > Aquatic > Freshwater > Lake > Sediment | place: USA: Wyoming | collected...
GAGCCGGAAAGCATTGTCGACATTGGACGAGGCGGCATATTCGGGGCCCAGCGGCCAGCCCATCCACTGCTCGTTCCACCAGATCTTGTCCATGCGGTTGTCGTGACAGCCGCACGATGAGAAGCAAACCTTGTAGAATTCCGGATGGAAAAGCATGCCCCCCAGGGAGTTCTGTCCGCCCGCGGAGTTGCCGTAGATGCCGACCCGGCTGATGTCGTAATAGGGATATTTGGCGGCGACGGCCTTGTGCCACAGAATCCGGTCGGGGAAGCCGGCGTCGCCGAGGTTTTTCCAGCAGACGTCGTGAAAAGCCTTGGACCGATTGCTCGTGCCCAGGCCATCGACCTGGATGACGATGAAACCCAGTTCGGCCAGGGACTGCATGTTGTTGTAGGCGCTGAATGTTTTCGGGACGAACGAGCCCTGTGGCCCGGCGTAAATGCTCTCGACGACCGGGTATTTCTTGTTGGGGTTGAAATTCATCGGGCGGAAAATGAGGCCCCAGATGTCCGTTGCGCCGTCGCGGGCCTTGGCCACGAAGACTTCGGGCGCCTTCCAGCCGGCCTTGACGAGTTCCTGAATATCGGCTTTCTCGACCTGCATAACCGTCTTCTGGTCCGCTACCCGGCGGACCTCGGTCGTGGGAGGCAGGTCGACACGCGACCAGGTGTCTATGAAATAAGCCATGTCCGGCGAGTAGACGATCGAATGGCTCCCGTCGCCCACAGTCAGGGGCGTCAAACCCGTGCCGTCGAAATTGATGCGGTAGCCATAGAGGAAATAGGGATCCGTGCCGAGAGACATGCCGCTTGCCTGGAAATAGATCTGGCGCGCCGCCTCGTCGACCTTGTCCACGCTGCGCACGACCCATTCCCCTGTGGTGATCTGGTTCTTGACCGCGCCGGTCGCGCCGTCATAGAGGTAGAGGTGGTTCCAGCCGTCGCGCTCCGACATCCAGATGATCTCTTTCCCGTCCTGGATATCGAACCGGTATTTTTTCCCCGAATAGCAGAAAAAAGTCTTGGCTTCCTCGCTGATGACGGCCCGGGCCTTGCCCGCTACGGCGTCCACCTCGATGATGCGGTATATCTCGTGGCCGCGCTGGTTGTACTCGAAGGTGAAAGCCCGGCTGTCTTTTCGCCAGACAAGGCTCGACATTTCGTAGGGATTCGGGAAAAGACCGTTGTCGATATCGATCCGCTTTTTCGTTTCGATATGGAAAAAGATGGGCTGTTCGATATCGAGCGCGTCGCCCGGTTTGGCGTATTCCATCGCCGCATACTTCGGTTGGAGCTGATCTGCCGGCGAGGATTCGACATACTGGATGAGGCGGTGGTAGCCGCGCCGGAGGCGGTAGGCGGCGAGCTTTTTTGAATCGGGCGACCAGACGATGGAGGCGTAGGTGAAGTAGTCGCCCTCGGAACCGTCGAAGCTCAGGGCGAATTCGTCTTTTTTATCTTTGGACCGGACATAGACATTGTAATTCTTTATAAAAGCTTCCCATTTGCCGTCGGGGGAAGCTTTGGCCTCCTTGGAAGCGGCCTGCGGCGCCGGGCCTCTCTCCCACATGGTCATGGGATCGCGGCCCTGGCCGCGGCGCGCGGCCGGCCCGATCTTCTTGCAGGCATAGGAGACGAGGTCGCAGTTATATTTCAATTCCCCGAACTCGAACTCGATCGACCTTTCGTTGTCTATAAAAGTGATCGTATTGAACGGCAGCCTTTTGGCCTCGACCTTCTCCCCGGACGCTGAAGCCAGCGCGGCGGCCAGCTTCTCGTGTTCGAAGGCGATTTTTTTCGCCTGCGTGGCGGCGTCCGCGACATCGAACTCGAACCCGCCCTTGACCGACTTGCGGTACCAGAATCGGGTCGTCTTTCCGATCCAGCCGCTCCGGTCCACGATGTTTACGGCCAGAGGCTGGAGCTTGATCCTCAGGTTTGCGGCCCTTTCATAGTCGGCCTTCGTGACCTGGGCCGGAAGGAAAACAGACAAGGCCGCGAGGATCAGGATAATCCCTGCGCCCATGGAAAAATGTTTGTGTTTCATGGATCCTCCCTCAATTCATTTTTTTATTGCAAACGCCTTAAATAAACTGTCATCGCGAGGAGCGGAGCGACGTGGCGATCCGAGGCTAAGAATGAATAAACACTTTCACTTAAAATATTAAACCCCCTCCCCCCTGACTCAAATATTTTTCCTCGGGGGAACGCTCGAGCTATTCCGGGTTTCCTCCAGATCACAAGATGATAGATTTCATCTACGCTATCCAATTCACTTCCCCGAAGAACCATCTTTTCAATAATACTTCGTATTTATTCTCTTCGGCAAGATAACGATTGACAAAAGTATTATATGATTAAAGAAACGTCTCTTTTGTCGGGAGAATGGAACCAGCCTCTTTTTCCTACAGACCGAAGTAGCGCCGGAGTTCGGCCACTTTGTCTTTCTTCTCCCAGGTGAACTCGGGGAGCTCGCGGCCGAAATGGCCGTAGGCCGCCGTCTTCTTGTAGATCGGCCTCCTCAGGTTGAGCATGTCGATCATGCCCTTGGGCGTGAGCTTGAAGATCTCGCGGACGGCCTTCTCGGCTTCATGTTCGTCCACCTTGCGGTCGCCGTGGAGGTTGAGCATCACGGACTGGGGTTCGATGACGCCGATGGCGTAGGCCAATTGCACCGTGCAGCGGTCGGCCAGTCCGGCGGCGACAATATTTTTGGCGATGTAGCGGGCGGTGTATGCGGCCGAACGGTCGACTTTCGTGGGATCTTTCCCGGAAAAGGCTCCGCCGCCGTGCGGGCAGCTTCCGCCGTAGGTGTCGACGATGATCTTACGGCCCGTCAGGCCGGTGTCGCCTTGGGGGCCGCCGATGAAGAAATTCCCCGAGGGATTAATGAAATACTCGATGGTCTTCGAGCGGAATTCCTGCGGGATGACGACGTCGAGGATGTAATACTTGACCGCTTCTTCGATTTCTTTGTGGGTGATGCCTTCGGCGTGCTGGGTCGAAAGGACGACCCTCTCCACGGACAGGGGACGCTTGCCGTTGTAGCGGATCGTGACCTGGGATTTGGCGTCCGGCCGGAGCCAGGGGATGAGGCCGGCTTTCCGGACATGGGCTTGCTTTTCGAGAAGCCGGTGGGCGAGCATGATCGGCAGGGGCATGAGCTCGGGCGTCTCAGTGCAGGCGTAGCCGAACATCAGGCCCTGGTCGCCGGCGCCGATCTCTCCGTCCTTCTTGACGACGGCCTCGGCGATATTGGCCGACTGCCGGTGGAGCAGGTTCTCGATGCGGCACGTCTTGTAATCGAATCCGTGGGATGGATCGCTGTAGCCGATCTCCTTGACCGTTTCGCGGACGATCTCTTCGGCCGAGATCTTGGCCTCGGTGCCCAGCTCGCCCGCGACGACGGCCCTATTCTCCGTCAACAGGGTTTCACAGGCCACCCTGGCATAAGGGTCTTGTTTGAAGAGCGCGTCGAGGACCGCGTCCGAGATCTGATCGGCCATTTTATCGGGATGGCCCTCGGACACGGATTCCGAGGTGAATAAATATTGTTTTTCCATACGGGTTTCGCAACCTCCTTTTTTCAAGCATAAAAAAAGCCCGGCACTAAAAACCTCAGTGCCGGGCTCCTGGTTTTATTGTCTTTGAGGGAACAAAAAAACCTGGGCTAAAATTCCTTAGCGCCAGGCCTCCGGTTTTTTAGCACCTTTTTTTCCGCGGCTGCAATAGACCTCAAATCAGCCCGCGTTCGATTGTCAAATAGCTTTTCTCGAAGCTCCTGTGGGGCTTGAGAAGATTTTAAATAACAGACCTCGGCCCAAATGTCAATAAAATATTTGGGGACACATACCGTATATGTACCCAAATGCCGGATGGCGTTGAAATCGGCGCGCAAATAGAGTATGAAATTTGGGGAATGGACCCTCACCACAGGAGCGACCCATGAATCTCCATTGGCTTGACGTCACGGTCTTCGCGGCTTTCTTTGTTATCGTCGTCGGCGTCAGCCTGTACAAGAGCCGGCGCGAGAAAACGGGCGAGGATTTCTTCCTGGCCGGCCGCGGGCTCGTCTGGCCGCTCATCGGCTTCTCGCTCATCGCCGCGAACATTTCCACGGAACATTTCGTCGGGATGTCCGGCCAGGGCGCGGGCGTGGCCGGCTTGGCCGTGGCCAGCTACGAATGGATGGCGGCCATCACCCTGATCATCGTGGCTGCGTTTTTCCTGCCGAAATTCTTGCGGAGCGGAATCTATACGATCCCCGAGTATCTCGAGTACCGCTATAACCCGGCCGCGCGCGGCATCATGGCCTTTTATCTCGTCGTCGTTTATATCGCCGTGAGCATTTCCGCCGTCGTTTACACGGGGGCCCTGGCGCTCCACACGGTTTTCGACATGGACCTCGTAAAAGCCGTCTGGCTCATCGGAGCGATCGCCGCGATCTACACGACGTGGGGCGGCCTGAAGGCCGTGGCCTGGGCTGACTTATTCCAGGGATCGGGGCTCATTTTAGGAGGCTTGTTGACGCTTGTCCTGGGCCTCAAGGCGGTCGGCGGCGTCGGTGCATTCCTCTCCGCCAACACGGACAAGCTCCACATGATTATGCCCTCCGATCATCCCGTTATACCCTGGACGACTCTCGTTGTCGGGCTCTGGATCCCGAATTTCTATTACTGGGGATTGAACCAGTTCATCACCCAGCGAACACTCGCGGCTAAAAGCCTGAGGCAGGGGCAATTGGGCATCGTCTTGGCCGCGTTTCTGAAGCTCACGATCCCGTTCATCATCATCATGCCCGGGATCATTTCCTGGCAGCTTTTTAAAGGCCAGCTCACCGCGCCGGGGGTCTCGACCGATCAGGCCTATCCGCTTTTAATCAAGAATCTCGTCGGGCCGGGGCTGCGCGGGTTCATCTTGGCCGCGATCGCCGGCGCCGTCATCAGCACGCTCGGCTCGCTCCTCAATTCCGTGGCCACCCTCTTAACCATGGATTTGTATAAACGGCACATCAAAAAGGATGCGAGCGGCGAGTCGCTCGTGAAGATAGGGCGCTGGGCGACGCTCGTTTTCGTCCTCGCGGTCTGCCTGATTGCGCCCCAGCTCGGCAATCCGAAATTCAAAGGCATCTTCAATTACATCCAGGAATTCCAGGGATACATCTCGCCGGGGATTCTGGCGGCTTTTGTCTTCGGGCTGTTCAATAAACGAACGCCGGCCTCGGCCGGCATTTCGGCGCTCGTCCTGAGTGTGCCGATCTACGGCCTCTTGCAGTGGCGGGCCGGCCAGATCGCCTTCCTCAACCGGATGGCCATCACCTTTGTGATTTTGCTGGTCGTCATGGCCGTGATCACGCTCGTCAAGCCGCTGAAAGAGCCGAAGATTCTCCCGGAAAACAAGAATTTCGACATGAAGCCTGCCCCGGCCCTGAAGTGGCTGGGGCCGTTGGTCGTCGCCCTGACCCTGATCCTTTATGCCATCTTCTGGTGATTTCTATATCGGGGACACAGTATTGTGTCCCCCTATTTTCATTAGACTTCGATTTCCCGGTATCTTCTCTTGGCGAATTTGAGGAGGAGATAGCAGCTTCCGTAGGAAAAGGCGGCGAGGAGCGCAAACAGGACAAGTATGATTGCGTTTCCGACAAGGCCCGCATTAATCAGAAGCTTTATGATAAAAAAGAGGATCGTCAAGATGCCGATGTCGGCGATTATGGCCATGAGGACGTTCAGGTTTTGCTTGATCGCTTTCTGAGGGTTGGTCCAATCGAGGAGAGGCCGGGCCAGGTCGATGATCATGCCGACCGCGGTCAGGGCAAGGGCCAGGACAAGGGCCAGGCCTATCGCCGCTGCCAGAGCTCCGGCCCCAAGATTCAGGCTCAGGGCCGCGACAACGCTTGCCGTAGTGATGCCCATGAGGGAGATGATATAGGAATGAAAGAACTTGGCGGTCACCTGCTCGCGTGTTGTGGCCGGGATGACTTTGGACATCCAGAACTGGCCTCCCTCGCGTGAGAATGTCGAGGAGGCCGTCCCGTTCAGGCTGCCGCAGATGATCAGGAACGCGGCCGTGATCAGAATCTTATATAACGGTTTGGCCGAGGCCAGGATCTTCAGAATAAAAGCGTTGCCTCCTCTCCCGGATCCTGTTTTCGCCATCAGGACGAAGATGACCGGGATGATGACGACCACGAGCACGCCGTTCAGGAGGAAAATCGGCGTGCGGTTCATGATCCGCCATTCTCGAGTGAAGATCGCTTTCACCGGGCGGCGGCCGGAGGAGACCTTCCGCGACATTTCCTTTTCCGAGAGCGTCTTCCTTCGGCCGGAAATCTCTCCGATTCCGATCAGGCCGCGGTAGAAGAGCTTCTCGGACATGACCAAGATCCCGTAAAAAAGGATCAGAGAGACCCCGACAAAGAGGAGCAGATTGAAAAGTCCGGAGCCGGTGAATCTTCCGGCCAGCGCTTTGGTCGCCCAGATGCTTGGCGGGAATTTCGCCCCGATTTGATTCAATAAGCTATCGGGCGAAGCGAAGAAATTGGACATGGCTTCAATGTTGTGTTTCGATCCGGGGGATCCGTTGATGAAGAACTGAAATCCCAGGCCGATCATGATGAGAACGATGCTGCCGATGAGGATCAGGGCGTCTTTTTTCCGGCTGAAGTTGATGAGGCGCATCATTCCGACAACCAGGAGCGAGACGATCGCCAGGGGGATGACCGGCAGGAAAAGATAAACGAGGACGGCGTTGATCCAGTAGGCGGGTCCGGCTTTGGCCAGGATCCCGAAATAGACGACGACCGGGAGGACGATCGCCATCACGGTCAGATATTCATTGACCACGATGACGGTGAATTTGGAGAGCATGACCTCGAACGGCTTAAGCGGCAGCGGGATGAGCATTTCCAGGTCTTTGGAAAAGTAGAAGGCCGAGATCACATAATAGAGGCCGAAGAGCAGGATGAGGAGCTGTCCGGTCAAGACGGCGAAGGTGAGGATGGCCCGCTCCTGGCCGAGCGGGAGGAGGATGAGATACAGGTTTTTGATCAAGAGGAGTATTCCGTAGAACGCGGGGAGAATCCCGAGCAGAGCCACAATGAAGAGCGGGACGAGCCAGCGGTCTTTTTTCTCCTTGAACAAGCGGTGATAGATAACGGAAAGCCCGAAATTGGCCTTGAGCCCAACGCGGATGAGTGTCAAGAGCCTTTTCATTTATCCGTCAGCTCCAGGAAGATGTTCTCCAGGGATTGACCGGCCTCCGTGTCGATCTTCTTGAGCTCGTCCATGGTCCCGCAGGCGATGAGCTTCCCCTTGTTGATGATCCCGATGCGGTCGCAAAGCTTTTCGGCCACTTCCATGATGTGGGTCGAGAAGAAAAGAGTCTTTCCCTGATCGCAGTGCTCGCGCATGAGCTCCTTCATGTGGTGGGCGGCCCGAGGGTCAAGCCCGACCATCGGCTCGTCCAGAACCATGACCCGAGGCGCGGGCAGCAGCGCCGCGGTCAGGACGATCTTCTGTTTCATGCCGTGGGAATAGCTCTGGATGGGGCTGGCCACGGCCTGGCTGAGCTCGAAGACCTCGAGCCACTTTTGGATCCTCGCCAGCCGTTCCGTTTTCGGAACGCCATAGACATCGCCGATGAAGTTCAGGTATTCCAGCCCGGTCAGCCGCTCGTAAATGGAGGGATAGTCCGGGACATAGGTCGTTATCTCTTTGCACCGGAGCGCGTCTTTCTGGGTGTCGAGGCCGTTGACCGAGATCGTCCCCGCGTCCGGTTTGAGAAGCCCGACGATCATTTTGATCGTCGTGGTTTTGCCGGCGCCGTTGGGGCCGAGAAAGCCGAAGATCTCGCCGGGCTTGATGGTCAGAGTGAGATCGTCCACGGCTTTGACCTTGCCCTTGTTGTAGCTTTTGGAAACATGGTTGAGTTCGATCACGGATCTCTCCTTGAAAGAATTTTTATACCATAGTCGCCGAAAAATATCTAAGATTGACTTTCTCTTCCGACATTTAATATTCTAGCTTTTGAACTTGACCCTGAGGGAGGCCTTGATTCCGTGGACAAAAAACCGATCTTGAACATCAAATCTCTGAAAGAGCAGGTTTACGAATACCTCCGGGAGCGCATGAGACGCGGGGACATTCTTTCCGGGTCGGTCATCGATATGGAAGAGACCTCGAAAAAGCTGGGCGTCAGCAAAACGCCCCTGCGGGACGCCCTCTTGCAGCTCGAGATGGAAGGCTTCGTGACGATCCTTCCCCGGCGCAAAGTTATCGTCAATGTCCTATCCGTCCAGGACATCAAGAATGACTACGAGATCATCGGGGCGCTCGAAAGCACGGCTCTCCTTTCGGCCTTCGACAACCTCAAGAAATCCGACGTCGAATATCTTGAAAAACTGAACGGCGAGATGAAGAACGCCATCGACAAGGACGATTTTGACCTTTATTATGAAAAGAACCTTCAATTCCACAACGTCTTTCTCGACCAGAGCGGCAACGAGAGCCTGGTCAAGATCGTCAACACGCTGAAGAAGCGGCTTTACGATTTCCCCCGCCAGCAGGGGTTCGTCAAGGAATGGGAGCAGGCCTCCATCGGCGAGCACGGCCAGCTCGTCAGCCTCATCAAGCAGAAAAAAAAGGAAGAGGCGGTCAACTTCATCCGGGATGTTCATTGGTCCTTCAAGGTTCAGGAAAAATACATCAGCCGGTACTACAGGCGGGCCTCCTCCGGCGTTTAATAAATCTACATCCCACAAGTGGACCCTTGACTTTCGAACAATAGGGTGCGGGTCCTGTCGGACACTCTTGGAGGGAAACCCTTTGAGCGGGTTCCCCCTCCAAGGTGACTCTGGGCGCGCCCCGATCGGCGCCACCCGATTTCTTGAAATAGCGGAAAAAGTGTTCGATAGTCAGATGTGTGTCAGCTTGCTTTTAACTCCGATAAGGTTTATTTTTGGAAAATGATTCCCCGGATCGGAAGGAGTGTTTTATCTTGAAGCGCCGCGCGTTATTCCTCATCCTCGCGGGGGCGGCTTTCTTTTTCGTTTGGAGCGAGGTTGCAGCCCAGAAGACGCAGCTTCCCGCCCAGTATAAGAAATGGCTGGACGAGGAAGTCGTCTACATCATCACCCCTCTTGAAGGCGAAGTCTTCCCGAAGCTTCGGACGGACAGGGAACGGGACCTCTTCATCGCTGCCTTCTGGAAACACAGGGACCCGACGCCCGGGACACCGGAGAACGAATTCAAGAACGAGCATTACCGCCGGATCAACTATGCCAACCGTTATTACGGCCGCTCCGCCCCCCTCCCGGGCTGGAAGACCGACCGCGGCCGGATCCATATCATCCTCGGCGAGCCGAACGATATCCAGAGGTTCGAAGGGAAGACCGGCATCTATTCTTCCGAGGTCTGGTTCTACCAGAATAAAGAGAATCTTGGCCTTCCCGTCGGCTTTAGCCTGGTTTTCTATCAGGAGGGAGGACAGGGGGATTACAAGCTTTACAGCCCCGCCAAGGACGGACCTCAAGCCCTGCTCGCGGCCTACTACGGCAATCCGGCCGATTATAGAAAAGCGTATGAAACCCTGAGAGAGATCGAGCCGAACTTGGCCGCCGTCTCTCTGTCTTTGATTCCCGGAGAAGGCGCGTCCGGGTCGGGCCGGCCGACGCTCGCTTCGGACATGCTGCTCCAGAAGGTCGAGAGCGCGCCCCGGAAGCTGGTCGAAGAAAAGTATGCCCAGAAATTCCTTGATTACAAGGACATCGTGGCCGTGGAATACTCGGCCAATTACCTCGACAGCGAGTCCTTGGTGAAAATCGTCAAAGATCCCTCCGGGATTTATTTCGTCCATTATGCCGTCGAGCCGAAAAGACTTTCGGTGAGCGCTTATGAGAATAAGCATTATACGACCTTGAAGATCAACGGCACGGCGACAACTCTCGACGGCCGGATGATCCACCAGTTCGAGAAGACGGCGACCGTGAACATGGATGAGGCCCAGATGAAGATAGCCGGCCGGCAGCCCTTTGACCTGCATGACCTGTTTCCTCTGATCCCGGGAACCTATAAGCTTTCGATCCTCATCAAGAACGAGGTTTCTAAAGAATTCACTTCTTTGGAACAAACGCTTATCATCCCGGGCGAATCCCCGGCGCTGCAGATGACCTCTCCGATTCTGGGCTACAGGACGGGGCTCGCGGATAGCGCGAAAAAATCGCTCAAGCCTTTTCAATTCGGCGCCCGCCAGATCTATTGCCAGCCGAACCGCATCTTCACGAAAAGCGATACGCTGGCCGTAGCCTTCCAGCTCTTGGGTCTCACTCCGCGGCAGAAACAATCGGGCCAGATCAAGTTTGCTTTTTTAAAAAACGGCCAGCCGGCGCGGGAAAAAATCAGGGCTGTCGGAGAATACGTCGAATTTCCTTATGTTCTCGAGGAATTTCCGCTGGCGGATTTTCTCCCCGCCCATTACAACCTCAAGGTCTCCGTTTTGGCGGACGGGCGGGAGCTCGTCGCCGCGGCAGAGGAGTTCGATGTTTCGCCTCAGGAGACGGTGCCCCGTCCTTGGTTCTATTCCAAGCTCATGCCCGAAGCCTCGGACCCGATCTACGGCCCGCTCATCGGCGGCCAGCTCTTTAACGCCGGCCGCGTCGAAGAGGCCAAAATATATTTGGAAGCAGCCTGCCGGCAAAATCCCGATTCGGCGGACGCAGCTTTGGCGCTGGCCCAGGCCTATCTGGCTTTGAAGGAATTCGCTAAAGTCCCATCCGTCCTCAGCCCGTTTTTAAGCCCGCCCCAGCCGCCGAGATACGAGATCTATTTTCTGGCCGGCCAAGCCCGGCAGAAGCTGGGCGAATCGGCCAAGGCCCTCGAAATATTTGAGCAGGCTATTTCCCACTTCGGCCTCAATACGAACCTTCTCAATGCCGTCGGCGAATGCCATCTTCAACTCGGAAAGCCGAAAGAAGCCTTGACCGCGTGGCAAAAGTCCCTTCAAATCAACCCCGACCAGCCGGACATCAAGAAAAAAGCGGATGATTTGAAAGAAAAGAAATGAAAGCGCAGTTCGTCGAAAAATTCTGGAAACGCCGCGATCCCGGCCCGCTTAAAAATCCAGCCTGAGTCCGAAGCGAATCGTCCGTTTGCCGAAAACGGCGTTCGTGACCTGGTAATCAGGCTGCAGGAGCTTCACTCCGGACTGGCCCGCTCCCTCGGCTACGGGCGCCCAGCTGTAGATATCGTTCAGGCCGACAAGGGAGGCGGTGGTTCCCAGGAGGTTGGTGATATCGGCGTACAATCCGACTTTGCCCGATGCTCCTAAGCTCCATTCTTTTTCCAGCCTCAAATCGAGGGACGACAAGGCTTTTTCTCTGCGGCTGCCAGGCGCCTCAAGGTTGACGGTGTAATACGTCCTTTCGACATTGTGAGCCGAGCACCAGTCTGCGGGCGGGAGAATCTGCGCCCATCTCTGCCAGGGTTGGCCGCTCTGATAATGGAAGAAGGCGCTGAGCCCGATACCCAAGGGCAGTTCCACCGTGCCCATGAGCTTGATCTGCAGAGGCCGATCCGTATCCAGCGCTCCGGAGCGGTTAATAAAATAATTAGGACTGTTGGCCGCCGCCGTGAAGGCCGTGGTCTCGTCGGCAAAACCGCCGAGATTTCCCTCGCTCTTGCTGAAGACCAGCGAACCGGCCAACTGCCAGCCCTGGGTCAGGCGTTTGTGGAAAACAAATTCCAGAGCCCGGTATTTTCGCGTGAGCTCCGGGACGTTTCGCAGCTGGAGGAAGACCGGCGGGGCTTGAAGGGATTTGGCATAAAAGGTGACGCTCTGGCTTGGGTAGGAGTCGGTGCCGGGAACAGTCGTGGTGAAGGGAATCCAGTACTTTTGAGTTGCTTCTTGATCCGGAGAATACCAGTATTCTCCGCTGTCCGGGGCGTAAAGGACATCTTCGAGGATATTCTTCTGTTTTCGGGAGATGAAATGAAGACCGAGTGTGAAATTCTTGAAAAGCTCGTGATCGAGCCCGATGGCGATTTCCTCCGTGGCCGGAGCCTTGATCCCGCTGGCCACGCGATTTTTATTGAAGGAGCCCGAAAGAAACCGATAATCCTGGGTCAAGAGTTGGAATTCATCTTCCGCGTCGGGCCGGCCGTCGCCGTTGGCGTCGAACCAGGTGACGGCGAGATTCTGAGGATAGAGAGGGTTGAGAGGCAACAAATAGCGGTGAGAGAGTGCGTCCGCGTAACGGGCATACGAAGCTTTAAAAATGGTTTTCCCGTTCCCCCAAATATCGAAGGCGAGCCCGGCTCTGGGCGAGAGGGCATTCCAGGAAATTAAGTTTTTCAGCTCCGTCGTGGTGAACTGACCCCAGGGATTGAACCCTGTGGCGAAATCGTCGGGATAGTTGGCCTTGAGATAGGGATTGAAGAGCGTGTCCCCGACGAAGACGGATAAGGAATTTCCGGATATCCCCTTGGTGCCCACGGGAAACCAGCTCCAAGAACGTTCGAAGCGGAGCCCGAGGTTGAACGTCAGCCTTCTGGCTACGGTGAATGAGTCCGTCAAGTAGATTCCCAGTTGCCGCGTCCGGCCCGTAAAAAGAGTGGAGCCCTGTTGGGAGCCGCAGGTCCAGAAGGCCAGAAGTCCAAGGTCTCCATAGGAATAATTGTTCGGGTTGCGGCTGTCCAGGTACATGAGCATGTTGTCCTGCTTCCACCAATCGAAGATTGAGGTGGAATCGTCAAAATCAGCGCCCACTCTGAACGTATGCGATGTTCCGAGGATATTATCCTTGAATATCCGGAGAGAGGCTTCGGCCTGGACTCGCTTCTTCTTGAGAGTGGAATTGTAATCCGCGCCGCTCAGCGGACCATAAAGGTCTCCGACGTCATCGGCCCAGGCAAGGCTGAGAGCATCTCCCTGGAGTGGGGTGGGGGTCTTATTGTTCGTGTAGGCAAGCCGGAGGTAAGCCTGCGTGTTTTGACTGAGAATATAATCAACCATCCCGTTAAGAACCAAAGATTTCTCGTGATTCAAAATGTGGGTCGAGATAAAGGGCAGACGCGGGGAAGGATCTTCGGCCACAGGTTGATAGAAGTCTCCCGCATTAACCCAGGCCGTGAATTTGGCTTCGGAGACGGGCCGCAGGCTGAGCTTAAAAAAACCTGTTTTTTCCCGGCGGCTCCAGTCATAGTTAACGTGTTCTCCGCCCTGGATATCCCGGAAGGGACCGATGAAATTGCCTGCCATGGATTTCGAGAGAAACCGTCCGTTTAAAAAATACCAGGCGCGGTCAGGCCAAAAGGGACCTCCTAAGCTCAGCGCAGGTTCGTAGAGATTCTTATCCCCGGTGGGCGGGGGCACACCCAGGTCTTTGATCTGGGTGGACGTCCAGAGGTCCTTGTTCCAGCCGTTGTTGATAAGGAAAAAGCCCAGTTCTCCGGCAAAGGAATTGCTCCCGGACTTGCTGACCACATTCACATAGGCCCCTCCCGCGGGAAGTTGGGAGGCCGGCTGCCCGGCGGAGATGATTTCGATTTCCTCCATCAGATCGACATTGAGACTGGCGGGAGGAGCCATGGTGATCATATCCGTCAGATTGGCTCCATCCAGAAGGATGACGTTGTTCCGCACCGTGCCGCCATAGAGGGAGGCTTCCTTGTGAAAAGGATATCCGGAGGAGATGACGCCGGGAGCGATGTTTAAGACATCTCCGAGATTCCTGGCCAGGGGGATGTTCCGCAGCAGGGCCTGGTCTGTAATGCCCGCTCTCTTAGAAGAAATCGCATCCAGGGCGGGCAGCGGGGTTTGGGCTAGGACTTCTATCTCCTGCTCCGAGGGTTTCATCTCCAGGCGAAAAAAGAACGACATCCCCGTGTGGAGGATAATCTGATCGCGGATGAAGGTCTGGTACCCGGGCATTTCGATCGTAATGATATAAACCCCGGGAGCCAGAGCGGGGAAGTCGAAACTTCCGGCTTTTCCGATCAGAATGATCTGCAGGCCAAGCATAGCCGAGGAAGATAAGTAGACAGTCGCCCCGGCCATGAGCTTGCCTGATTGATCCACGATCGTTCCCTGGATGGTACCCGTATGCTCTTGCGCTTGAATGAATGATATTCCGCTGAGCAGGAAGAGGAGCGATATGAAAATGGCCGTCAGCGCTTTTCTCAATTCCAACCTCCTTGGATGGGCCGTCCGTCTCACGATCTCTTGAGTCAATCCTACCTCATAATGATTGCGATGGACAATCCAGCTTATGGGCATCTAAGAAAAGTAAATTCGTAAAAAACGGAGATACGAACTCAGATTTTGAATTATTGAGGCTAACGCGTGGTAGCTTCGTTTGTCGGGGTGTGGTGATGAAAAACATAGAATCGCTCGTATCTGAAGGATCGCCGTCACTGGCCTCGCTGATCCGCATCAAACATTTATTAGATGCCGCATTGGGCACGATCCAGGCGTATGTTCCGTTATTTTCGGTCGAGGCCACAATCTCCGTCCAAGTCGTGCCGCCGTCCGTCGTATAGTCGATTTTCACGTTCCCCACCGTGCCTCCCGTCACCCAGGTGATGTCGTGCGTGGATCCCCCCTGCCAGATCTCTCCGCCGTTCGGCGAAGTCAGGCTAATGAACGGCCTGCCCGTGATCGCAAAGGGCGCATCGCTCGCATCCGAAGGATCGCCGTCATCGGCCTCGCTGATCCTAACCAGACAGGTGTTGGATGCCGCATTAGGCACGAGCCAGGCATAGGTTCCGTCATTTTCCGTCGAGGCCACAATCTCTATCCAAGTCGTGCCGCCGTCCGTCGTGGACTCGATTTTCACGTTCCCCACCGTGCCTCCCGTCACCCAGGTGATGTCGTGCCTGGATCCCCCCTGCCAGCTCTCTCCGCCGTTCGGTGAAGTCACGATAATGATCGACTCGTGCGTGATCGTAAAGGCCGCATCGCTCGCATCCGAAGGATCGCCGTCTTCGGCCTCGCTGATCCTAACCAGACAGGTGTTGGATGCCGCATCAGGCACGAGCCAGGTGTAAGTTCCGACATTTTCGGTCGAGGCCACGATCTCCGTCCAGGTCGTGCCGCCGTCCGTCGTGGACTCGATTTTCACATTCCCCACCGTGCCTCCCGTCACCCAGGTGATGTCGTGCGTGGATCCCACCTGCCAGATCTCTCCGCCGTTCGGCGAAGTCAGGCTGATGGACGGCGTGCCCGTGATCGCAAAGGGCGCATCGCTCACGTCCGAAGGATCGCCGTCATCGGCCTCGCTGATCCGCACAAGGCAGACATTGCTGACCGTATTGGGCACGATCCAGGCGTATGTTCCGTTATTTTCGGTCGAGGCCACAATCTCTATCCAGGTCGTGCCGAAGTCCGTCGTATAGTCGATTTTCACGTTCCCCACCGTGCCTCCCGTCACCCAGGTGATGTCGTGCGTGGATCCCACCATCCAGCTTACCTCGCTATTCGGCGAGGTGACGATAATCATCGGCGCGTCCGTGATGGTAAAGGTCGCGTTGCTCGTATCCGAAAAATCGGTGAAATCCGCCTCGCTGATCCTCATCAGGCAGGTATCGGAAACCGTATCGGGCACGAGCCACGCCTGGGTTCCGTCATTTTCCGTCGAGGCTTCAATCTCTATCCAGGTCGTGCCGCTATCGGTCGAATACTCGATCCTGACATTCCCCATTTGCCCCGTCGTCCGCCAGGTGATGTTCTCCGTAAATCCCACGTGCCAGCTTTCCCCGCCGTTCGGAGATTTCAGGATGATCGATTTATTATAAATTTTGGCCAAGAAGCCGTCCCGGCTGCCGCTGTATGACAATTCCGGACCCTCAATGACTGGAAAGGAGGACTCGTTGGAATACGTATTCCCCGTCAGGAAGATGTTCCCCGAACCATCCGCATCCAGGGCGACACCCATCCCCAAATCGGAATCCGCCCCGCCGATATACCCGCAGAACATGAGATTTTCCCCCACCTCGTCCACCTCGGCCACGAAAGCATCAAAGCTGCCGTTATTGGTCAGGCTCGGCCCGCCCTTAACCGGGAAGGAATCCTCTTTTGAGGACGTATACCCCGTGATGTAGGCATCGCCCCAACCGTCCACTGCAATGCCCGTCCCGGCGTCATATCCTGCACCGCCGATATACCCGCAATAGCTCAGCGACGTGCCGCCGGCGTTGATCTTGGCCACAAAGGCGTCATAATAACCGCCGTTATAAGTCATGTCCGGGCCCCCCAACACCGGAAAATCGGTCGCCGTCGAAGATGTCACCCCGGTGATGTAGGCATTCTCAAAGAGATCCACGGCAATCCCATATCCGTAGTCATTGCCCGAGCCGCCGATGTAGCCGCAATAGTCCAGCGCCGTGCCATCGGCTTTGACCTTGGCTACAAAAACATCCATGAGGCCGAAATGGGTCAGGTAGGGACCCGTCAGTACCGGGAAAGTGGCTTCCGTCGAAGCTGTCGCCCCCGTGACGTAGGCGTTGCCAGAAAGATCCAAGGCAATGCCATATCCGTAATCATTGCCCGAACCGCCGATGTAGCCGCAATAGTCGAGTGCCGTGCCATCGGCTTTGACCTTGGCTACAAAAACATCGATTAAGCCGTTGTGGATCAGGTAGGGACCCGTCGATACCGGAAAAGTGGACGCCGTCGAAGAAGTGTAGCCCGTGACATAGGCGTTGCCCGAACCGTCGACCGCAATACTCCTTCCGTAATCATTGTCCGAACCGCCGATGTAGCCGCAGTAGTCGAGCGCCGTGCCGTCGGCTTTGACTTTGGCCACAAAAACATCCATTAAGCCGTTGTAGGTCAGGTAGGGACCCTTCAATACCGGAAATGTGGATGCCATCGAATTGGTGTAGCCCGTGACATAGGCGTTGCCCGAAAGATCCACGGCAATCCCATACCCGTAATCGTTTCCCGAGCCGCCGATATATCCGCAATACTCAAACGCCGTCCCGGCGGCGTTCAACTTGGCCACAAAAGCATCCGCGCTTCCGCCGTTAAAGGTCAGGTCCGGGCCGGCCGCAACCGGAAAGGCTGTCCCCATCGAATATGTATACCCCGTGATGTAGGCACAGCCCTTGCTGTCCGCGGCGATGCCATAGCCGTAATCATAGCTCGGACCGCCGACATAGCCGCAATAAGTCAGAATCACCGGGTCCAGAATGAGGGCTTTGGTCTGGTCGTATGTGCCGACCTCAAAGCCATATTCAACCGACCCCCCTTCGGTTTCTCCGAAATCGTTATCGGCCGTTCTTCGATCGCCGTTGTCCGCGATCTTATAGGCCAGCGCCACGTTCAGCCGCTTGCCCGCGTCCTCCTGGTAGGCGAGGGGCAGACCATCCTCGAAACCGCCCGACGGCGTCGAGACAGCCAGGCAGCCCTCCTTATTCCTAAGCACCGAACTCGCACCGCGGTAGGCCAGGCGAATCCGCGACGGGTTCGCGCCCGGATGAACGATGAATTCGTACTTCAGCTTGTCCCGCGAGCCGGAGTAGACCAGGTCGATCCCCGGCCAAAGGTTGGAGTAGATGATCCGGGAATAGGCGGGAAGTCCGGTTTTCCAATTTCCGGGCCGGCCACGGAAATACGAAATCACCGTTCCCGTCTCATCCGCGCCCACGGGATTAACGTCGGGATTGGCGCCCAGGAAATCCAACTTCACCACCCACCGCGAATTTTTCGCTCTCTCTAATTCCGCCGGAAGTCCGGAAGATGTCGCCTGCTTGCCGAGCGTTCTCTCATCGAGCCTTTGGTTTTCCAAACCGCTCGATTCCCTCTCCTCATTCGTTTTGGCCAAGACGAAGGTAAGTCCCTCGGCGCTGAAGTAGATCGTTTTATCCTCTCCCTGGATATAGTAAGCGACCCGCTCGTCGAGCTGCCCCCGGTTGGGAATGAAATTCACGGGCATTTTGCCGAAATCAGGCTGGGCATGGAGAATTCTGCCGGCCGGAGCGGAGGAGGATGATGATCTCTGTCTGGAAGCGGCGGGTATCCCCGTCCAGGCGGTCATCAAATAAAGACAGGCAATTGCGGCGGCGCCGGTCAAGATTCTTTTCTCCATGATGGGCTCCTTTGCAGCCAAAACACTATAGGCTATCCGATATCCAGGCGCTAAGCAAGCCTTGGCGCTCGGCGGAAATCAATGCAAAACTAACCCTCCTATTCTAGTGCAAACAGGGGGCCGGGGGAAACAAAATTTAATAGATCGGCTTTCCATGTCCTTCCGGAAACAAGCATCCAAGGTTAAAAACGCCGGATCCGTCGTTTTAGTTTCCTGCCCGAATTCGGCGGCCGGGGATTCGGCCGGTTTGGGAGAGGGAAGCTATCCGAGGTTGGACCTGGCCCAGGAAGCCGAACCGATCAGCCCGGCGTCGTTGCCCAGGCTGGCTCTTTCGATCGAACAGCAGGCAAAAGTGGCTTTGTAAGACCTCCGCCGGGCTTCTTCGATCGTCGGCGCCAGCAGATATTCTCCCGTCGTCATGACGCCGCCGCCCAGCAGGATTTTTTCCGGATTCAGCAGGTTGATGAGCATTCCCAGGCCGATGCC